>Ga0180438_10009564_pt1 | contig 12052 bp, 8 predicted proteins | sample SS_ome_12_FD_132455 | JGI IMG/M metagenome (GOLD analysis project Ga0180438, IMG submission 132455) | Hypersaline lake sediment archaeal communities from the Salton Sea, California, USA - SS_3_D_2 metaG | ecosystem: Environmental > Aquatic > Non-marine Saline and Alkaline > Hypersaline >...
CTATCTCGATATGGTCTCCAACCACGGGTGGGATTCCGGCCCGCACCACCGCTGGTCGATGGGTGTTCTGTACGACAATGTCATGTCGTACTACATGGTTGCGCGAAACCGAGGCAGCATGGGATCGGGGCATGGTTGGGCCGGTGCGCAGATCGTCTTCTGGAATGTCTGGGTGCAGAAGTCGGCGGTTCAGCAGCCGCCTACGGGGCGGAATTACGTGTTTGGCCCGGCTTATTTCAAGTATGGCAGGAAGCTTACCGGGAATCCTGTCGAGCCGCGCAGCCTGTATCTTAGGCAGTTGGAGGAACGGTTGGGCAAGGAGGCGGTTGAAAACGTCACGACCGAAGCTCAACGCAAAGCCGTGACCGACCCGACGAGCGAACTGGCCCGAGATAGAATCCTCTGGGACCCCATCCGGTTCGGAATCGGCGAAGTGCCTCGTGAAGATAAACCGCCTCGTGAATCCCGGCAGGAAAAGTTGTACAATGGGTACAATTGGACAGGACGGTTCTGAAAATGGCCAAGGAACAGACTCGTCACGCTTATCGGCTCCGTTTTTTCTGCCACCGGTACGGCACAACTTGCAACAGCGATCCGCCATCATGAAAACACTCAGCCACACTTCCGTGATCATCGCGACCACGCTTGCTTGCTGCTTCCAGCCGCTAAGGGCTGCCGATGCACAGACGCGGCCGAATTTCATCTTCTATCTCACGGACGATATCTCGGCCAGCGATTTCGGTTGCTACGGCAGTGACGTCGTGCAGACGCCCCATGTGGACCGGTTGGCGCGGGACGGGATGCTGTTCTCTCGGGCCTACCTGACGACCAGCAGTTGCAGCCCGACCCGGTGTAGCATCATCACCGCGCGGTATCCGCATAACACCGGCGCGTGCGAGCTGCATACGCCGTTACCGGCGGATCAATACATGTTTCCCCAGGCCCTGAAGGAAAGCGGTTACTACACGGTGCTGGCCGGCAAGAACCACATGGGGCCGGCCGTTCAGCAGGCGTTTGACGTGGTCATGGGCGGCAAGGGGCCAGGCGGTCAAGAACAGTGGGTCCAACTATTGCGGGACCGTCCCAAAGACAAGGCGTTCTTCTGCTGGTTTGCTTCGTACGACGCCCATCGCGGCTGGTCGTTTGATGACAAGGCCCCCGTGTACGATCCGGACAAAGTGGAGGTCCCGCCCTTCCTGTTCGACGGTCCCAAAACGCGGAAGGACCTGGCCGATTATTACCATGAGGTCTCACGGAGTGACTACTATCTGGGAGAGCTGCGCAAGGAGCTTGAGCGGCAAGGCATCGCGGACAATACCTACATCATCTACATCTCGGACAACGGACGGCCCTTCCCGCGCTGCAAGACCCGTTTGTACGACAGCGGCATCCGTACGCCGTTCGTCGTCTACGGGCCGAAGGTCGCCGCAGGAGCAAAGTCCGATTCGCTGGTGAGCGTGATTGACATCGGCCCCACGGTGTTGGAACTGGCCGGGGTGAAGGCGGACCCGCGGATGCAGGGCGTGAGCTTCACGGCCGTCTTGCAGGATCCCGAGGCCGTCGTCCGCGATTACGTGTTTGCCGAGCACAACTGGCACGTCTTCCAGGCGCACGAGCGGATGGTGCGGACCGGCGACTGGCTCTACATCCGCAATGCGTTTCCCGAGCGGGTGAATATGTGCGTCGAGGCGAAGCGGTATCCCGCGGGCGGAGAACTATGGCATCACTATCGTGAAGGGAACCTCAAGCCCGAGCAGACGGACATCATGCGGCAGCCGCGCCCTGCGGAGGAGTTGTACAACGTCGCCGACGATCCATACCAGTTCGACAATCTCGCATCGGACCCGAAACACGCCGTCGCGCTCAAACGCCTCCGTGGAATCCTCGACACGTGGACAAAGCAAACCTGTGACGACGTGCCCCAAACGCCCACACCGGACAGACCGCCTAGCGGGAAAATCGGTCACCAACCTGGCGGTGTCATGCCGGGTATCGCAAGCGGGGCGCCGCGCTGCAATGACCCAGGTCCAATTCGGGTCGCGGAATAGGTTGTGGTGTTCGGGGAGCGAAAACCGGGACGCAGCTCGTTTCCTGATTCGTTTGTATTGGGGGTTAGCGTGTGGTCAGAGTGCCGATGATCATTGACTCGTCGGGTTGTGGTCGCAGTCGCCTGCTTGTCTCCGTTCACCGCAAGGGCTATCGCCTGTCAGGCCACTACGAGAACCGTTAACAAGCCTGGGGCACATCGCCCGCGGCAGATAAGCCGCGGGCCGTGTGTCGGAATCGCGGCGCCAGGGTGGCGATTTTTCGGTCGCGGAGAATCAGATTGGTTCGATGCGGCGGCGTGTCGGCCCTCTGTACTTTTGGCGCAATCCAAAAGTACATCGGTCGAGTTCACCTCTGCAGGAAACTGCATCCTGCCAAGTACAGCGGTGGGCGGCACCGCCGCACCTTACGAACAGCCCGAGGCGTTTCGCGCCGACGCACGCAAAGCAGGGCTGATGCGATGAGCAGTCCCGGACAGACCCTGATCGAGAAGACCATCTCGCTCGCGATCGCGCTGGCGATCGGGCGTCGTGTCAGCAACGAGCGCATCCGACGGCGTGTCGAGATCTGCTCGCGCGATAGCTATGTCCGCATCAGCAAGACGCGGTGCGGTGGCCGGAAGCTCAATTGCGGCATCTCCGGCTGCCGGCTCCGTGGCCGCCGCGCTCTGATCAATCTAGCTCGCTGCGAGGAAACCCGGCGCTGGGGCTGCAAGCATCCGAGGGGGTCGCGGTGGAAGAAGGCGAGAGTTTAAGGTTGTGGTTGCCACTGCGGGCGGGTGTGCCTGAATCTGTCGGAGGGAGGCAGATGCTGTTTGACGTGGCCGGTGTAAAACGACACTGGCAACGTGCTTTCTGGCAACGAGGATCCTGCGTGATATAATCGGAAGGTCGTGCCAGCAAAAGGTTTGTGTTTGAAAGTCTGGCGGGCGTGCCGCCCGACTTAAGCACGAACTCCCACCCACAGGAGACTTCCCACGATGTCCTGCCGCCGAACTCGATCGTTTCTTCCAATCGCTGCCATTACGGTGGCGATACTCGCACTGGCTGCCTTTCCCGCCAACGCCGCCAAGCCGCTGAAGGTTTATGTCCTGGCAGGTCAGTCCAACATGCAGGGGGCGGCCATGTTGTCCACAATCGAACGCCTCGCCATGACGCCGGACAGCCTGCCCATGTACAAGGAAATGACCGGCGGTGACGGGAAGTACGAGACCAAGGTCGTCTGGAAGGAAGGAGACGAGCCAAACAGGTGGTTGGAGCAGTACAAGGGCAAGGCATTTGCCGACGCCCTTCTTGAGCTGGAAAAGAATTAACTGACGAAACAACATGGAAGGCCCTCCCTTGAAAAACCACAATGACAATTCGATCGAACCGACCGGCGCTGAGTGTAAAGTTGCGCGCCGTCATTTCCTAAAAGCATCCGTCCTGGTTGTCGCCGGTCTGTCCGCCTTGATGTCACCTTTGAGTGCGGCCGAAAGTGGGGACACTGCCGGAAACGCGAGCACGACCAAGGTGTCGTTTGGGATTGTGACGGATGCGCATTATGCCGACAAGCCGGGCGGGAGGCGCGTCTACCTAGAGTCCCTGGCCAAGATGACCGAGTGCGTGAAGCTCATGAATGACAAGAAGGTCGACTTCCTTGTCGAGCTGGGTGATTTCATTGATAAGGGTGAGGGACACGAGTCCGCTCTGGAGCATCTGGATGCCATCGAAACGATATACAAGAAGTTCAATGGGCCTCGCTATCATGTCCTGGGGAACCACGATATGGACAGCATGTCCAAGCAGCAGTTTTTGGAACGTGTGGAGAACACGGGGATCGACAAGGAAGCCACTTATTACTCCTACGATCGCAAAGGCGTTCATTTCGTGGTCCTCGACGCGTGTTTCACGAGTGAAGGCAAGCCCTATGGTGAAGTCAGGTACGGCTGGAAAGACACCAACATCCCCCCCGAAGAGCTTGAGTGGCTCAAGAAGGATCTCGCGTCCACGGACAAGCCGGTGATTGTGTTCTGTCATCAACTTCTTTGCGGTGAAGGCGCCCATTACGTCAACAATGCCGCGGAGGTGCGTCAAGTCCTGGAAGACGACAAGAACGTCCTTGGTGTGTTCACCGGCCATGACCATGGCGGGAAACACAGCCAAATCGAAGGTATCCACTACTACACCTTGAAGGCCATGGTCGAAGGCTCGGGCGAGGAAAACAATGCATACGCCATTGTCGACATCCACGAAGACAACAGCATGACCGTCACCGGCTATCGTAAAGCGGACAGCCAGAACCTGGAGCCATGATCTCTCTCAGCGAGGCATTCGCGGACAAGCAGAAATCGCCGGCTTGTGGCAATCTTACCACCCAACGCTGCAGTATGCCTAGCCAATGCCACGTTCGCGATAAACATCCATCCGGGAAGAACTTATGCGAACGAGAGCGGGGCGAGGAATGAAGATCGTCCACAGCAGGGCCGTCGCGACCAGACCTGAATTATCGGCACGGACCGTGCGGGGAGATCTTACCAAAAACATGGAAGAATCTGCCAAATCCTTGCCTCGGGGGGAGGTAGTTTATGATGGATGGCAGTTGGTGCCCAGGATCGGTCCTGGCTCGCCCAAAATGGGAAATCCCGGTTTGGTTCGATGCCGTTTCCGAGAAAGAAAACGAAAGAAGAGCTTGGCGGTTCTTGCGCATCCGCTCGACCACATTCTACCAAGACGAACTAGAAAAGGACTTATACCATGCACTCCATCCAACTCACAGTATTGCTCACGGTGTTTGCCAGTGGATTCACCGCGGCGGCGGCCGAAGAGTCGGCTCCCAATATCCTTTACATTTTCACGGACGACCAGAGTTACCGGACTGTCAGTTGTTATCCCAGGGCCTATAACTTCGCCAATACACCCAACATCGACCGTCTCGCCAAACGGGGCGTCCGCTTTGACCAGGCCTACATGGGCGCCAAGTGCGTTCCCTCCCGGGCCACGGCGCTGACGGGCCGGCTCCAGTTTGCCGTTGAATCGAACTATGACGGAACTGATATTGAAGGCAACACGTACTGGTTTCCGACGATTCGGGACAAAGGCTACTACACGGGCATGATCGGGAAATGGCACTATGGCAAGGGAGCGGAAGCTCACCAGCACGGCACGTCCTGGGACTGGTCCGTGGTCTGGGATCACGGACAATATGATGCAGCCGGCGGTTACTACCATGACCAGAAGGTCATGATCAACGGAGCCCCACAGCTTCCGCTCGGGGGCTACAGCACCGACCGCTATACCGACTACACCGAGGAATTCATCAGGGAGCGAGCGAAGCAGCCGGATAAGCCCTGGTTCTACTGGCTCTGCTATGGCGCCGTCCACGGGCCCTACACCCCAGCCGAGCGGCACAAGGGCATGCTGGAGGATAAACCGGAAACCGCAATCCCGGTGGATGTCTGGGGGCCGCGGCCCGGCAAGCCTGCCCACTTTCAGGGCAGTAGATGGCAAAAGGGCGAGGACGGGAAGCCCTACAGGAGTGGAAAATCGCTGGACTTCTGGGTCAAGCAGCAGACGGAGGCTGTCGCCGCCATCGATGAAGGCGTCGGCAGGATCGTGAAGGCGCTCGAGGAGACGGGCCAGCTGGACAATACGATCATCGTCTTCACCGCGGACCAGGGCTATGTGTGGGGACATCATGGATTGAAGGGCAAGATCGACCCCTACGAAACGGCGATCCGGTCTCCCTTCATCGTCTCCTGCCCCAAACGCTTCCCAGAGGGTAAGGCTTGCAAGGCCCCGATCAACGGGCCGGACGTCATTCGCACGTTCCATGCCTGGGCCGAAGCCGAACCACGGTTATTCATGCCCGGCCGGGACATCACGCCCCTCATCATGAACCCGGACTCGGAACCAGTGCTCAAGCAGTGGAGCAAGATCCCGACCATGATGACGTACGTCCACAATCGCTACGAACCCATGGAAATGGCCAGGCGCCTGAAGAACAAGGAGTGGAAGGCGTGTATGTACAGCAAGGATACCCCTTGGTATTTCATGATTCTCGTCGAGAACTACAAGTACACGCGCTACGCCCACCCCGACCGGATCGAAGAGCTTTACGATCTGGATAAGGACCCCGAAGAGCTGGACAACCTGGCGGTTAAGGAGGAGTTCAAAGACAAACTTCAAGAAATGCGGGCGGCCTGCATCCAATCCATCAAGGATAACGGCGGTTCTGTCTTCGCCGACTACCTGCCGCCGCCCAAGACCGGTGACACGCCGGTCGGAGAAGTGCCGACCGTAGCGAAGCCCTCAGGCGACACTATCGTGTACTGGAACGGTGAGGGTAAACGGGTCCACATTGAGAGCTGCAAGCGTCTTATCGGCGATCTGTCCACGATGACAAAGATGACTCTGGCTGAAGCCGAAGCCAAAGGTCTCCCGCTCTGCTCAAAGTGTCCGGGCAGTACGACAGCTGGCAGTGGGGATCACCAACTTTCGGAAAACGTCCCGGGCGATACGACGGTTTACTATGACGGAAAGAATCGTGTTCACCGAGTGGGCTGCAAGCGCCTTTCGACCGATCCAAAGGTTCTGGCGACCATGACCAAGATGACTCTGGCTGAAGCCGAAGCCAAAGGTCTCCCGCTCTGCTCAAAGTGTCCGGGCAGTACAACAGCTGGCAGTGGGGATCACGAACTTTCTGAAAACGTCCCGGGCGATACCATCGTTTACTACACCGAAGGAAAGAAACGCGTGCACCGAAAGGGCTGCAGGCGCCTTTCGACGGATCCAAAGGTTCTGGCGACTATGACCAAGATGACATTGGCCGAGGCCAAAGCAAAGGGCCTCCCGCTTTGCTCCCGATGCCCGGGCAGTACAACTCCCCGGTAAGGCTAATCCCAACGGTCTGCTTTCGCGCCCAACGAGTTGGACGCAACGTGCTTAACACTGAGAGGTTGCCCCTCGTGCTGAAACTGTGCACAATGTATGACTCGGCGGGAGACTGTCGCGGTTGATAGTGACTCTGTTGTGGTCGGGGCTCCTGACTCGACCACACGTGCCGACCGCACGTTTCCAGCCGCATTGACCAGTGAGGCCCTCGCTCCTGAAGCCGATGCATTGGTGGGTTACGAGTATGGCAAAGGCTGGGAGGTCCAGGAGTTGTAGCGGGTTGATGTCACCCGATTTCGAAAAGAGCCATGAAGTCATTTGCCGCATTTCTTGCGTTGTCGATCACGGCCGGATTTGCCGCCGCAGCCGAACCAGCCGACCCTGACATTGCGCTCGAACCCGCCCACATCATCGTCAACCCGTGGCGCTTCCACATCCCACCGACGAAACGTCAGGGCGTGCCCGGCATCGAACGCACCGCCAAGGGACGGCTTTGGGTAATTCATGGCCGCGACGTGGAGAGCCCGCGCAACTATCAGGTGCTCATCCGAAGCGACAGCAACGGCCGCCGTTGGTCCCACCCAAAGCTGATGATCCTGCCGCGCGAAGGCGTGCGCGCGATGTCCGCCGCAATCTGGATCGACCCGACCGGACGCATGTGGGCGTTCTGGGGCCAGAGCTTCGGTCAGCAGGATGGGCGTTATGGCATCTGGGCAATCACGACCGACGATCCCGACGCGGAAGATCCGCAATGGTCCGAGCCCCGCCGCCTCGGTGACGGCATCATGCTCAACAAACCGACCGTGCTCAGCAGCGGCGATTGGCTTTTCACGTCGTCGGTCTGGAAGGCCGATCACAGCATCAAGGTTTACGCGACCACCGATCAGGGAGAGACCTTCACACTCAGAGGCACAGCGAACGTGCTCCCTCCCGAAGCCCGTGGCCCCGACGAACCGATGATCGTCGAGCGCAAGGACGGTTCTTTGTGGATGATGATCCGCACTCGCGGCATCAGCGAAACGTTTTCCCACGACGGCGGCAAGACGTGGACCCCGGTCGAGCGCAGTTCACTGCGCCATCCAACGGCCAGGTTCTTCGTGCGCCGTCTTCGGTCCGGCTCGCTAGTGCTGGTCAAACACGGCCCGCTGGACGAACGAACACGGCGGGAGAAGCTGATGGCCTTCATCTCCGATGACGACGGGAAAACCTGGCAGGGCGGACTGATGCTGGACGAGCGAGAGAAGGTGACGTATCCCGACGGCGTGCAGGCGCCGGATGGAACGATCTACATTGTTTACGACCACAACCGAACGCCCGATGGCGAGGTGCTCATGGCGACCTTTACGGAGGACGATGTCCGCGCCGGCAAACCCGTCACTGATAAAGTCAGTCTGCGCGGAGAAGTGGCTCGGCTGCCGATGGAGTGGTTGGAAGACTGAGCTCTTTTTCCTGCGCAACCTTCAGAATAGAATATGGGACGCAGCTCGTTCTTGGACCACCCAATTTCCACGCTGAGTAACCATGGACTATCGAATACTGCTGCTAACGCTCTTGATTCCGACGGCTGCTGCGGCCGAGTCTGACGCACAGAGCGTTTTTCGGGCTGGTGCCGCCGCGAGCAACATCACGCCGCCGCTGGGCACGCTGCGGGTCGGCAGCTTCGCGCCGTATCCCACCGTCCACGTGCATGATGAGCTGCACGCGCGCTGCCTGGTGCTCAGTGACGGCAAGACCACCCTTGCCCTCGTGGTGTGCGATCTGCTGGGACTGCACCGCAGCGTCAGCATCGAGGCGCGCCGGCTGATCCGGGAGACGACCGGCATCCCGCCGGAGAACGTCATGATCTCCGCCACCCACACGCATTCCGCGGGAAGCGCGCTCGGCACGAGCCGCTATACCAACGAGCAGGAGCTGGACGACTATCAACGGTTTCTGACCCGGCGGATTGCCGACGCGGTACGGTGCGCGAAGAACCTGCTGCGACCCGCGGAAATCGCCTTCGGCAAGGTCGAGGCGGGAGAGAATCTCATCAGCCGGCGTTGGCACCTGCGGGAGGGCAAGGAAAGAACGGACCATTTCGGCCGGGTAAACCGGGTGTGGAAGACCTCGGCGCCGAGCGACGATTTCACCAAACCTGCGGGTCCGGTCGATCCCCGCGTCTACTTCATCGCCCTGCGAGAACCGGGCGGCGCGCCCATCTCGGTTTATTCGGCCTACTCGGCCCACTACGCGGGCGACACCGGCCCGGGGCACATCTCCGCCGACTATTTCGGAATGTACTGCGAGAAGCTCAAACAACTTCTGACTTCGCCCGAAAAGGACCCTCCCTTCGTCGCCATGATGGCCAACGCCACCAGTGGCGACATCGGATTGAATTACGCCCGCTTTCGCCACTTGAAGGGGCCGAAGGGAAACTACCAGCGGCCGCGTGCCCTGGCAGACGATCTCGCCGGCCGAGTCGGAAACGCGCTGGCCAAGGTGATATGGAAGGATCACGCGGAGCTGGACGTGCGGTTCCGCGAACCGGACATCGCCTGGCGCGCGATCGAACCGGAGCTTCTCGAGTGGGCCAAGCACGTGGAAGCCCGGGCACCCCGCCTGCCCGAAGGCAACCTCCCGATTGCCGCTCGCTGGCCGACGACGAAAGAGTACGTCGCGCCGCTCAGTTACGCCAGCCGCCTCCAGATCCTCGCCCAGTCCACCGAGCCCGCCAAGGTGCCGCTGCAGGTGGTGCGGATCGGGGATATCTGCATCGGCACCACACCGTGCGAGACGTATACGGAAGTCGGCCAGGCGTTCCAGCGGGGCAGTCCCTTCGACCAGACTTTCATGGTAGAATTGAACCACGCCTACATCGGCTACCTTCCCACTCCGCGGCACTTCGAGCTCGGCGGCTATTCTACCTGGCCGGGCACCAACTGCCTGGAGCCCCAGGCATCGGAAAAGATCGTCGACTATCTGCTCGAGATGGCAAACGAACTCAAGCCGGGCCGCGACAATACAACGAACTGACAGTGAATTGGGGACTTGCCAATGATGAGATCATGTTTGTTTGTTTCAGTCCTTCTATGTCTGGCATCCACGGTTCGGGCGGAATTCACGCTGGCTGACCTCGGAAGCGGGATTGCTCCGGCACCGCTCGTTCTCTTTGCCGATGCTCCGCCGAAGACTCGAGAAGCCGCTGTCGAACTGGCCGACTATGTCGAGAAGGTCTGCGGCCAACGCCCTGAACTGATCGAAGGGACGCCGCAGCCGTTGCCGAAACGGGCAGTGTGGATTGGTTATCAACCGGCGCTTGACGAGTTGTTTCCGGACCTCGATTTCGACTTCAAGCATCCGGAAGAAATCCTGATCGCGGCCAGCAGGAACCACGTCGTCATTGCCGGCCGCGACCGGTGGGATCCGGAGCATCTCACGGTCGAAGGCATCGACGAGAAGATCGTTGGCCGCCAGCAGGAATACGGGACCGTCAACGCGGTTTACACGTTTCTCCAGGATCAGCTCGGCGTCCGCTGGCTCTGGCCCGGCGAGCTCGGTGAAGACGTGCCGCGGCGAAAGCGCATTGTGTTCGAGCCGTTTGAGTATAGCTATCACCCTCAAATCCGGGCCCGCGGCGGCGCGTTCAACTTTTCGGCGCTGAGCAACAGAGGTTATGGCCGGGCGCATCAGTGGACGCGGCGGCAGCGGTTGCAACTCGACTCGCTGCGCAGCGAAGGCGGGCATGCCTTTGGCGACTGGCACGAGCGTTCTCACGAGACGAAGCCGGAACTGTTCGCGCTGCAGCCCGACGGCACCCGTGGCACGCATCCCAGCCCGAAGAACGTGAAACTCTGTCAGTCGAACCCGGCGGTGTGGCAGCAATGGCTGGCGGACGTCGAGGCCAAGCTGAAGAAAGACCCGACCCGCACAGAATTCAATGCGTCTCCGAACGACGGATGGTCGAGTGGGCACTGCGTCTGCGAGAACTGCCGCGCGTGGGATCATCCGGACGGCGAGCCGCGTCCAATGCACTGGCATCATCATCGCGAAACGCGCCCCGCCTTGTCCGACCGGCACGTCACCTTTGCCAACAAGCTGGCCGGACTGCTGGAAGAGCGCTATCCGGACAAAGACTATCGCGTAATGATGTTGTGCTACGGCCATTCCCGCCCCGCGCCGATCGCGGCCCGCCCGTCGGAGAACGTCATCATGGTCAGCGTTGCGAATTTCTTCGGGCGAACGGAGCTGGTCGATCGCGGCTCGACCTGGGGCACGACGCATCGCGATCAGCTCGCGGCCTGGGGCAAGCTCGCGCATCACGTCATGTGGCGGCCCAACACAGGCAGCCCGGCCGGCTGGCAACAGGGACTGCCCGACCTGTCGGTCGCGCAGACGATTGAGAACATCCGGTTCGCCGCCGAGAACCGCTGTGTCGGCATTTACATCGATTCCGTGTGGGAACACTGGGCGACGCAGGGGCCGCAGTATTACGTGATGGCACAATTGTTCTGGGATCCGGCGAAGAATGGGCAGGCGGTTCTCGACGACTACTACGGGCGCGCCTTCGGGCCGGCCTCTGCCGACGTGCGGGCATATTTCGAGACGATCGAAAGGGCGCGGATGACTTACGTGAAAGACCACGGCTACGGCGGCGGGGTTTTCAACTTTCCCCGACTCTACACGGATGACTTGCTGAGTGAGTCCGGTGAGCATTTGAGAGAGGCGGCTGCAAAGGTTGAGGGTGCCCCGGAGACCTATCGCAAACGTGTAGCTTTCGTTCGGGCCGGCCTGAGCTACACGGAATTGCTTATCGAAACCATCCAGGCCATGGAATCGTACTGGCAAGAGAAGGACGAACGGCTTGCGAAACAGGCGCTGACCAACTGGAAAGAAATGGAGCGACTCTGCAAAGAGAATCCCTACGCCATCAACTGGGGGCCTGTCCGTCCCACCACGCCGCGGATGATCGGTCTGCATCCCGATTATCCAAATCCCAAATGGAAACCGCACAAAGCCAACGACCTCGACCGGAGGTGGCCGTTCACGGGTTCATGAAGTGCTATAGGTTGATTTTCGGGTTGTCGGGTAAATTGTCGCATCATGCGGGTGCGACACGGGAAATGTCGGAACTGCGCTCGGCTAGTCGAACGGGTGGC
>Ga0180438_10009566_pt1 | contig 12052 bp, 16 predicted proteins | sample SS_ome_12_FD_132455 | JGI IMG/M metagenome (GOLD analysis project Ga0180438, IMG submission 132455) | Hypersaline lake sediment archaeal communities from the Salton Sea, California, USA - SS_3_D_2 metaG | ecosystem: Environmental > Aquatic > Non-marine Saline and Alkaline > Hypersaline >...
TGGCACTGACAGAAGCTTATAACTAAAACTTTGCTGTACTGGTGCTGGAAGTATGCTGGTAGTGGTTACTGCCATTTTTTTTCCTTAATTTAATATTAATAATTTGGATCAAACATACAATTATTGTTGTTAATTTTTCCAAAACAATATGCAATTAAGATGACGAGTCTTGAGTACGTCAATGTAGGTGCGAACTACAATACGCAATTTTGTTTGATTTGAGATAGCGACTCTCAATACGCTATCTATATATATAGGTTATTTAATGAAAAAAACAAGGCCGCCCGAAAGCAACCTTGTTTAAATAGTTTAAGCAACTTAATAGTCACAAATATAGTTTACATTTTTTTTCTGGCTTCGTACATTTCTCTGGCCAGTTGTGCTTTTAGTTCTTCAGTTAGCCCATTTGCAAATGCATTAGCATGGGATAGAGGAGATTCGCCCTGCTGTGGGGATATAGAATTAAGAGGACGAGGCTTAGCATGGTTTTTCTGTGCTATTTCTTTTTCTTTAACATAATTATCTTCTCGATAGATACCTAACTGCTTTACCATCTTGTAGGCTAAGGCGTGCTGTTTATAGGTATCTTTAGTAGCCAAGATTGCATCCGCTAAATCTGAGTCTACTTCACGCAGCTTTTGAAGGTTTTCATAGCTAGCAACTTTCTCAAAATCAGGAAAGTCACGCTTAATCTTCATTTCTGCAGCAGAAAGTCTGTTTTCTTTTTCTGAAGTATGAAGTTGAGTTTCTAGCTGTTTTATTTTCTTATACAACATCTGTAGATGTTTGCCCTCAGCTAAGTCTTCGGGATTAATATTAAGCTCTTCAATCTGCTCTTCCACTTTATCTAGCTGTTTAGAAGTAGTATTGTTTGTAGTTTGTTTTTGTAAATCCTGTACGTATTTTAGTAACTCATCCCTTTCTCTTTCGGCTTTTTGAGTTCGTTCACGTAAGTTTTTAAAATTTTCTTCTCTATCGTTAGCCTGTGGTGCAGCTTGTGCTTCTTCTGGAGCTTCCTCTGGAGCTTCAGGCAAAGATTCTTCAACAATATGATCTTGTTCGTGTTGCTCAACAGCTGGCTGAGTATCCTGAGCCATTTTTTCTGCTTTTTTATTCATCTCATCAATCTGTGCTTGGCTTGCGTAAGGTAATGACATTATTTATCCTCAAGTATTATTGATTTTGCACTTTCTCCGTTTAACTTTTTACTTAACGCTAATAATTCTCCACTAGAATCCATCAAGATATATGTTAATAGATGTTTTTCTTCAGGAGCAATTTGTAAAGCGTTTTGCTTAAATAGGTCACAGGTGTCTTTTGATGGTAATACCCACAAGAATTGAATGGCTCCAGACGCCCGATGATACTTGTAAACGGTTTGATCGTAATCTGGAGTAGGGCAAGTAGATCTAGCTAAAAAGTAATTGCGTAATACGTTGTCCATTAGCCGCTCTTTTTTAGTTATTACACATACATAAAAATCGCCTCCATAAGTCTTTTTTGCATTATCTACGCATTCACTAAAATGTTTTTCGTAATCTTTATGTATAGCACGCTGAATTTCTATAGGGTCTCTAGAATCAGGTGCTTTCTGCTTCAAATCGGAAGATATTTTACCAACTGTTTCCGCCATACTATACCTATTTTTTTATAATACAATGGCACAACAAACAAAAAAAGGCAAAGAAAATCCCCGCAGAAACGGGGATTAACCTAAGACATTAAATTATAACTTGGAGGTTGATTAATACTCTCAGGTATACCTACTTATACCAAATTATTTTTTATCATCAAGGTAAGCAAGATAAAATAATGTTTTATAAATTATATAGAGTGATATATATCCTGATTTGTTAACTAATTCCCCATTAACTAAAAACGAATAAAGACAAAACAGAGAATATCCTATTAATAACATCAGCTCAATTGGACTCACTATATTATAAATATGGCGTCTTTTAAAACTACTTGGCCTTAAAAACGGATTTGGATTATCAAATCTATCGTACAACCAATTGTCAAAAAATAACCAACTTACTGTACATGCAATAATTGTAGACACCAATAAAACAGTGTACGGAGTCTGAATGTTGAACCTTAAGAAATAGCGGGGAACATCATCAATATAAAATATTGTTAAGAATATTATTATATATGGAGCCTTGTTTTTAATCTTGTCTATATTGAAGTACATTCTAAATACCCTTATGGCAACCAAGGCACAGCACAACCCGCTACATATGCATATGTAGAAGCAGCTTCAATAACTCCAATACTATTAGCACCCCAGATAGTGCTACCTGCTATAAGTAGTTGCTTCGCTTCTTCAGGCGACATAGCTTTCTGAACAACCACACTAGTTGTTTTAGTCAAAATATCATTCTCTACCCCTGCCTTAACGAGTGTCTCAGCACCATCGGTTACTACTTTGACAAATAATCCACCAGTTGAATCTGAACCAGTAAATTTTTTTATACCTAAGGCAATCGCCCCATAACATGCACCTTTAGTTATAGCATATAACATGCCACCAAAAATAGGCCCTCCACCTTTTAACCTACCTTTTAAACGAACGCAATAATCTTCTGTGTTTTCAAACTTATTTAACGTAAGATAATGCCCTGAAGCTAACATTTTGCTTAGCGTAGCAGTGTCTATACCTCTTATTTCTTTATCAACATCACAACGCTGAATCTTTCTTACCACATCGGACGTCTCTGCGTAGAAATCATTTTTCTTGTGTCGTAGTGCAACGTGAGCAATTTTATCAGGCTTTATAACCTGTAAATCACAACTCTTCGTGTTATTAGTCCACAAAAGTTGTAGTAATGCAAGACCAACTGATACTGTAGTTAAATTAGGTAAACAATCCATATTTTTCCTTTCTTAATGGATACATATTAGTATGATAAATTAATGCTAATACTATCTATTTTGTCATGCAAATGGTTACCTATGTTACTTTTTTGTTTCTATTTGTAACTAATCTATCTTGCTTTGGCAGTTATTATTGCTATTTTTTTAGGTTGTTTAACAAACTGCTTACCTTGCTTTGTGCCTAATCTTTTAGCCCTAGATGTAGCAGCGTATTGTTTTGGCGTAAGTTTTTTTATTGCTGCCTTTGGCAGGTATCTTTCGCCAGTTGCCTTAGGCCCTTGGGTACTTGGTTTACCTGATTTAGTTTGCCATTTTTCTTTAGTCCATTTTGACAAAGATTTTTGTTTTATAGACTTACCGCCGGTATATTTGCCGCCTGCTTTTTTATATTCTAGAGCAACTAATTGGGCTTTCCTTGCTGACCATTTTCCTGGCTTGCCACCTTTAGCTCCTGCCATTATCCTTTTTTTGATTGACTCTCGCAATTTTGAATCTGTATAGTTTGCCATGACTTTATTTCTTATTTTTATTCCGTTTAGATATTGCCGCTGCCTTAGCCCTAGCATCAGCCTTACTGCTAGCTCCCCATGCCCTTAAAGATAACAATAACCTAGTAGGTTTTCCTTTGGCGTCGTACTCTGGCCCAGGCATATTACCCATACGAGCTAAAAAAGAGGCTCTGCGTGGATTGTCGCCGCTTTTTACAGGGGGTTTTAGGTTACTACCTTGTGCCTTAGCTGACGCCCTACCTTTAACGTTAAGTCCGCCCTTAGGGTTCTTGCCTTCTTTTCGTGTCCATGCAGGAGTAGTGTATTTTTTTTTCATAAAAATATCCTCACTTTGGCAGCCCTGAGGGGATTCGAACCCGCTATTTCTGCCTTGAAAGGGCAGCGTCCTCACCCATTAGACGACAGGGCCTTAAAACTATTTAAATTTTTTAAGACCTTTTAGTAACTTAGCATCCTCTTTGAATTCATGTTTATATCCTTTCATGTCTTCTTTAAGATGTTTTATTACTTTTCTTTTAAAGCCATTGCTGTTATTGCTTTTTTTACCATTTGGTTTTTTAACAGTTTTAACTTTAGATTTACCAGCTTCTTCTTTTTTGTTAGGAGCTAATTCTGGATATTTTTTATATACAGCCTTGCGGATTCCTTCAGGATTAGGAGCGTTTCGTGCATATGCTAGAGCTGATTTAGCTCTTTTGAGAGTGTTAATTGGGTATGAACCCATAGGAGCGCCGCCAGCAGGACCCGCAAACTCAGATTTCTTAACACTTTTGTACTCACCGACATTTGAGCCGCCTGGACGTTTTTCCATAGCTTTTTCTTTAGCTTTAGAGACTTTAACTCCCTTAGCTATTTTTACCATTTTTTTTTTCATAGTTTCCCCTATTCTATTTCGTCATAACCGGGTTTAAATTTAGGAACGTATTTATCAGCATTGAAAGTGTGATAAATAGGTTTAGAGTATAGGTTTGACATAGCGCTGTGATCTTCGAATATCATTTGGCTATCTGCTACTTCTTGGCGGCGTCTTGGGTCTACCTCACGAAGAAATCTGTGTCTTGCTTCTTTTATATTTTTTTTCATTACTTCATCCTACTGCTGTTTTGGTAATCTAAAGTTTCTCTTATTCTTTTTTGTTTACGAGAAGTTTTAGATTTCATATTGCTAGGTTTGCCGATGATCCTATATTGGATCCTGGTTGCTTTATCGTTGATTCTTGGCGCTTGTGGCATAATTTTTCCTTAAAAAGGGCTCCCCATATTACTGGAGAGCTTATCTTTGTAATTAAGAATCTATAATAAGCAATGAGCTTAATATTTTTCTGGATATTGATGTCTTGCTTTTGCAGCTTTAGATTCTTTACGAACATCATCATCCATTTGAACGTCAATGCCACGGATGTCATCGTTTAAGTTATAGCTGAAATAATCGTTTTTTGGATATTCACGCATAATAACACCTTGTGGAAGATTAGCTATAGCTGAATGGTCTTCTCTGATCATCCCTGCGTCTTCCATTTCTTGGCGTCTTCTAGCATCCATTCCAGCATAATAATCTTTATTCATCATTTTTTTTCTTGATTCAGAGTTTTTGTTTTTTTTCATTAAACGTTCTCTTTCCTCACGAAGGTCTTTACGACGAATTTCTCTTTCCATGCCGCGTGATTCATCTAATCTATCTTTTGCAGATTGATAGTATCTTTTTTTAGCCATTGATATCTCCTCGAACTGTACATTGTGTACAAGGTTTAACATACCTCTACTTGGAGGCTGACAATAGCTTAAAAAAAGTGAAAATAAAAACAATCTCTTCTAGTTAACGATAAGAACAATAGAATTATTATCTGTATAGTTTTTGATTGCGCTAATCTTATACACGAGTGCATCATCTGTCCAAGCAATCCCATTCCCCGCATCCAAGACAAACTTAATTAAATTATCAATATCGGGTCGAGATCCATGTAAGCCCTTTTTCTTTGATAAATAATTAAACTCTAATTCTAAGCTAATTGGATTATTAATGGGAACCTTAAAATAAGGCTTGAGGATCAACGCTAAAGCTTGTTTTTCTTTCTTTTGGGAGTCAAACACAAAAGATGTTGTTTTATTAAATCTGGGACGTTTTAAAGGAATTGGGCGAAAATTGGGAATAATTATTTTCACGTAGTCACCAATACAAACCTAAAGCGGGGCCATAGGGGAGGCTCCGCTTTAGGTTTTTATGAAAAATATATTTAGACATAATAAACATTATGTTATTTACATTATACCAAATTCGTTTTGTTCTGTCATTTTTGGAGTTTCTAATTCAGAAGCGGCAGCCCCAAGACCCTCTAAGGGGCTTATTGGTCTTGTCTCGCCGTAGCCTTCTTCTTCTTTAACCATGCGACTAAGTTCAATTATTTTCTGCAATTGAGATAGATCTATGTCCTCTAGTTCTTTTATAGCTTTAGCTAGATGAAGAATTCCTAGCTCTCTATCTTTTTGTGCTTCTGCTCTACGTTCTACTGCTAAGGCTTGATTTTCCTGAACCCTTGAAGCACGTTCAAGTCCAAGTCCTTGATCTGCTTGAGCTCTTGCTTCAGAAAGCTTGATCTGAGATTCGATCTGAGCCATTTCTAGTTGAGCACGTTGTTGCTGTACTTGGGCAGCCTGTTGTTCCTGAGCCATAGCGTTTTCCATAATACGGTTTTTGTTCTGAACAGTAGCTGCTTCTAGTAAGTCTTTGGTGCTTATTGGAACCCCGGCTTCACGTAAATGTAACATCTGTGCAAATTGCATTTGTCTTTGTGTAGCTGTATTAAGCCCTTCTTCAACTGTGGCGTCATATTTACCAAAGTTTTTATTATAAAACTCAGGAGATGGTTCTTCACCCAATATTCTTTTAATCTTACCTGGTGTGAAATTGTTTTGGATAACATCAATCATAATTTCGCCCAACTGTTTTTGAGACCTATCTAGCTGATCGAATAATATCTGTAATGTAGTTAAGCCTGAGCCTTGGCGTAACATAGATAGAATACCCGCTTTATCGTCTGTAGCAGTACCAAGTAGCTCTTCATTAACCCCTGAGATCTCTTGAATTTCCCTGCCTAATATTTCAGAAAGCTGAATCATGGAAGGTGGTACTTGTGGGGGTTGGATTTGTTGCACGTCAGTCATCTGCGCTTCGGCTTTGAGAGCTAGCCCTCTACCTTGGCCGTTCAAGAACACATCAGACGGATTAATCAAAGCATTCTCTTTGTATACCCAGCCAGAATTTATTTGAGACTCGAGGATATCAAGTTCAATAATCTTACGCCTATTGTATAGATACTGAGCATCCCTGAGCCCTCTTACTACACCTTGTATACGGTATGGGAAGTAAGGCATCTGTGGATTATAGTAACCTAAAACTGGAACAAATGGATACTTATCTATACCCATAGGATTAGGTCCATCGTAGAACACTTTACCTTGAATAACTACAGCTAGTTTAACTGTCGGTATCTCTTGATCAATAACGGTAACTCTAGGGTATAGCCTTAAGAACTCTTTAAGAGCAGCATCATCAGACGATCTCCACTCCATAGTTTCACCTGTTTCAGCGTCTACTAACATTTTTTGTAAACGATAATCGCGGTAATAATACTCATCATATGTTAGAAGATTCTTCATGCCATAGTTATAAGATTCAGGCATATACTGAAACTTGCCATCTTTACCATCGCCGTAAGCGTTGCCTGGTAATCCCATAATTTCTTGAGCATGGTCAGGCAACAAAGAAATACACTCTTTCTTGGTTAAGAATGAGCGTTTCCATAGCGCATTACAATCTGATAAATCATGTTTTCTAAAGTAGGGATCAATGAGAAAGGAATTGTATGAACAGTTGTCGACCCTAATATTACCTGATACAGGATCAGAGCGATAGTCCACCCATACTTGTAACAGATTCATGCCAGTAACTAATGCACCATGGAAACTTTCTGATATGGTTTCAAGAATATCTTCTTGCCTAGTAGACCACATCAAAACCTTGGTTAGCTGATCTGCTGTTAAATTATCAGCATTCTCAATAGGAGTCGCAATAATACTCTTACGGTTCCGTCTTTGATGACCGCTAATTAAGTTTATTATACGTCTTATACGATTAAAATTAAACTGTTTTCTACGGTTAGCAGGAAGATTCCCATATATTTCGTTCCACAAAGTCTGATCACCTGCTTCAAAACGCGTATCAGTATCAGCTTCTCCCCAAAACGATTGGTTAATTGTTATGCTCTCTGCGTAGAAAGACTCCATTCTTTGTAAAATCTCTTTGTCTTCAGTACTGTAATAAGGTGATCCAAATTGTGGAAACAGCATCATTAACCCCTTTTGAATTAATTTTTACTAATAGCATAGATAGCGCACATATTTATTCAATATAAGCATAAAAAAACCCTGGCGTGACCCAGGGTTATACTAAAAACGTTGGCCTATATAAACGAATATCAAGGTTAATAACAACTCAACACGATTAAGTTTAAAAATACATACAACTACTTAATCTTTTTTAGTGATAACAGCATAACAGAAAGCACAATATTGGTCATCATTAGAGTTATTTGTGCTATTTGTAAACCTAATGTCATCATTTCGTAAGTAGTCATTATCTTAACACGTTAACTACTGACCATTCTTCTGCTTGAAACCAATGCGATGCAAAGGAAGCAACTAAAGAAGCATCGTATGGCTTGCAAGAAAATACATCTAGATAAATATCAGATCCCGCAAAATGAGCTACGATAGCACTTGTTTCTATTAGCTGTACCAGTGTATAACCTGCTTTATTTCCTGAACCAAACCATACTATTTTAGGGCATCCATATGCGACCATGTCTATAAGATTAACTAATTTATGAGAGAACGTATGTATATGGTTTACGCTTTCTTTGCATTCAGGTAATGGAATACAGCCTGATAGATTAATTGAGCAGCTCATTCCCCAAGCACCACTAGAATTATAAAGATCCCTTAAGACCCCAGGACGAGATACTTCTTTAGCTAATGGCGTGTTTAATTCAGTAGAATTACCATAGCCAAAAGAAACAGCAGAAAGCAATAATAAATATTTTAACATTACGATTCCTTTATATTAAATTGTTTGTTTTTATTACGGTTTTTGAAAGATAAATTATTATGTTGCCAAGGAGTACGAGCAACTGTGTAAGTTTTGTACTTAATCTCTAGATTTAATATTTCGTTGCCTTTTACAAGCAATGATATAGATGCATTCTTTTGAGAATTTAAAAGCTGGTAGAACCGTTCTATTACATCTTCTTGCCAGTCTTCTTCAGCTTCTTTAAATGCTTCATCAAATGCGTCCATCTTTTTTTCTTTATATTTTTCAAACATGCGCCTGAAATTATATTTGCTTATGGATTCGGTTTTATCTATAGAAAAGAATAAATGCCATTCATCAGCTGTAAGACCGCTAAGAAATTTTTTGTATTCAGCTAAATCAAAAGAATATTTCATAATCTCTCCTTTAAAAATTATGTTTAAACTCATCCCTAAAAACTGGTGGTAGGCTGGATTGATCTCCATACATAGCTTCACGATATCGACGCTCAATTTCAGCCGCAGAAGAATCATCTCTCACTTTAGATAAACTTACGCATAAATATCGTAAAGCGTCAGCAGCGTGCGAATATTGGTCATGTAGCGGGCGTTCTTTATACACCTGTCTTTTGCCGTCCCACTCTTGACGGTAATTTTCAATCGCTTTAATAAGATCTTTACACTTATGTTCATCTATCCACATTTTACCCAATGTAGACCTGACTGCTTCAATACCATCTATAATTGATAAGTCGTTGGAGGTAATAAAAGTAATACCGAGCTGCCTTGCCTTTTCTAGTCTAGTAATACCCGAGCCAAATTCTTTAACTTTTATATCATGAGGAGCTATATGCTTTCCATAGACATAGTCTTTATTCTGCAAGATCTTTGCATAATGCTCTAAACCCTCTCCATGTTTTTGGTAGAAATCTACAACGCGGATAGTTTGTCCTACCACCTGAAAAAAGATAATAGAAGTTGAATCACGTACACCTATATCCCAAGCAGTATGAACCTTTATACCTGATTCCCAAGGAACAAATCCAATACGTGACTCTAAACGCATCTTGTCTAAGTATTTACTATAATAAGACCCCGAAACACCTGATGAGAATGAGCAATAGTATTCTTGAGCTATTAGGTCATCGCTCATTAGCCCTTCCTCTTTTTCTTTTTCAATAAGCTCCAAAGGAATATGGTTTGTGTCTTCAACTGTTAATCTATAGGCAAACCAGTCAGGATGTTCTTTGGCTAGTTCAAACAACTCATAAAGATGGTTCTTGCCCCTAGGGGTAGATATAAACAATGCAACGCCATCATTAGCTACAAGGATAGGTCTAATAAATTGATACGCCCTAGGATCTTGAATAGCATATTCTGAAAATATACATAAAGACGGGTTGGTTCCCATCAAGCTATCTACATTGTCCGAACCCACTAACTGCAAAAGTGATCCATTCACAAACCTAATCTTCATCTCTTGCGAGTTCTTACTAACTACTAGTTCATCTGGTATGAAATAATCAATAATACGATGTCCATCGTTAGTAACAGAATCCCAAATAACCTTCTTAGCTTGAGAGTAAGTAGGGAATATATAATAAACAACGCAAGGCTTACGAAGGGCCTGCCTAACGGCTAAATTAAACGCGGTAATATCTTTGCCTGCCCGACGCGGTAAAACAGCAACCACACGCCTGTATCCCTTATTCTCGATAGCGTCCAATATCGGAAGCTGGTATGATCTGGGAACGAATCTATTTAGTTTTATCTTTGTTTCTACGTTCATGATGGCAATGGGTTTTTTCTCTTATCTTTAACATGTTTAGAGACTTTTTTTGCTACTTCTTCGGGAGTTTTATTTGTCTTTTTAGGTACTAGATCACTGGAGCCGAAGGCAGGTATCTCTACAATTTTCAATGCATTAGCTAATTTCTCAGTCTCTTTTTCCTTCAAAGAAGATCTCCATTCTTCAGCTTCTTTATATTGCGGTAGGTAATTGTAAAGATTTACACTAACAAACTTTGCATTAAGCTCGTTCTTCATCGCACCTAATTCTCTACGGGCTCCAACAATATTAACGCATAGTTCGTTTATTTTTTTAGCTTGTGGAAATTTTTTTAACCATTCAATGTACGTTTGACATGAAATTCCCTTCTTAAGATAGTACGCTTCTATTTGCAATATAGATTCATCTTCAGTGATATACTTAAACATATCTTCAAAAAAGGCATTGATGAACGCTTCGGTTACTGGCTTATATATTAGGCCAAAACAATGAGCATATGCCTCTGCCCATTTTGGACCATCCCAGTCTCTTTTAGGGGCGCATTGCTTTTTGGCTATACCTTTCTTCTTTGTGATATCTTTGTTAGTTTTCATCAGACCTCCGCTTTAAATATTTTAATATATATGTAACCATCGCCTTTAGAATCATCACTATATCTTTTTGAAGAATTAAGAGATACTATGTGTCTCTTATTAATACGCTCGGCTGACTCTAAACATTGAACTATTGTTTTGTTCAATAAATCTAAAGTTGGGTCCACTAAATGGTAGCTAGTTACATTATCGTCAAACTTTTTTTTCGACCGAGGACCAATAAACCTAGGCATGAAAAAAGTTACATCTAATATTACTGGATAATTTATTTCTTTAGGAATTTTATTCTCTAAATTTATTTTTAAAACAAGAAAATCTGATTCACTCGGATTTTGTATATGATTATGAAAAGTTTTTCTATAAGGAAAAGGTGGTATATTAATACGAAATTCATGATCAGCAGCAACAGAAATAACTTCATTAATTTTTTTTTTTAAGATTTCTAAATTATTAGATGCTTTATCAACGTGTGAATTAATTATATCTACAAAACGCTTATTCATACTACTCCTTTCAGTCGTGCCCTTCAGTTTGGCCTCCAGTGTGCCCTCCAGCGTGCCCTTCAGTTGTGCCCTAGCTTAACCCAAACATTTAAATTTGTCCCGTTTTTTAATGCAACCCTTTACGGCTTGCGATAGCGGCCATAAACATCGCAAATGGATCAACATCAACTTCTTTAGATTTTTCAAACCTGGCTCTGCTTTTTGAACAAAACTCCTCAGTTTCTTCCCGGATTTTTGACCAATTTCTTACAGGTTCACTGCCATTTTGTTGTTGATTATTTGCCCCAGATCCCTTTTTAAGGTCAGTACCACGTAGCTTTAGCGAAGTGGTGGTGCTAGGAACAACATTCTCAAACGGATAATCTATGTTTATCTTGTAACGACATCCATCTTTTTTGTTAGGGCAACCCAAAAACTCACCAAATTTGCCCTGATATCTGTACATGCTTATTTTACAATAAGGACATTGCTTCTCTACCATCTCTTGTATTCCCTCTTTTTTTGTAAAAGTTAAGGGCAAACTACCATTTTTTTTATTGACAATCACATTTTTTTGGGTATTTTCCCTATTCCCTATCCCAGAAGAATATTTATAAATAAATAATCTATAATCAAGGCGACATTTTCTATTTGTAACAAGGTCTTTAGACTTGTTTAGATCAACGTTTAACTTTATACCTAATTGTTTATTCTTGAA
>Ga0180438_10009567_pt1 | contig 12050 bp, 8 predicted proteins | sample SS_ome_12_FD_132455 | JGI IMG/M metagenome (GOLD analysis project Ga0180438, IMG submission 132455) | Hypersaline lake sediment archaeal communities from the Salton Sea, California, USA - SS_3_D_2 metaG | ecosystem: Environmental > Aquatic > Non-marine Saline and Alkaline > Hypersaline >...
AATCATGGTAGAGCTTAAGAAATATGTTTCCGAATTAGATCCCAAACAAGAAAAACTATTTGTCGATTGTTTCAAGCAATATAGATGGAATCAGACACGTATAAAGCTTAGTTTGGGTGATTTTAAATTTCACGACCTTCGTAAGACCTTTGGCTCTGTTCTTGCTCAGAACGGTGTTTCCACGGCTATTATTCAAAAACTATTGGAGCATTGAGATGTGGTGAGAAGGCTCTTTTCTTCTATTTTGTATCCGGTCTTCTTCCAAAATATAACAAGACTTATTCAAAAGTATAAAGGCAACGAGAGGGTATGCAGAGTATGCCCCATGGAAGCCGCCTATTTTGTTGCGAAGGAACGTACACATCTAAGAATATAACACTTCTTTCTTGAAAGTAGCAAACCGAACGACCACCATGAGCATACAATGCTCCTCTCAGAGGAGGTCTCTTATGGAGAGAGCAGAGTTCAAACGGATCGACCAGTATATTGAAGAAGTTGAAATAAACCTTGAGCAATTGGATACTCAAAGCATCGCTCCGGAACGCCACTTGACCAAGCTTCATCTGGTGATCGAACGGCTGATGCACATTTCTGGAGACACCGAAGACCGGCAACTCAAGACATCACTGTCTACATTGGAGCACAGAGCCCGCAGATGCATGCATTGCATTGAGGCGAGACATAGTGTTAGGAATTGAACAATATACCAATAGCCCCTTATCTTGGTGGTAATTCCCACCTCACAAAGGCTGTGCTTTGTATTGCTACGGAGCATAGAGAGGGCTGCAAGCGGATGCTCACAGCCCTCGATACTTAACAAGACTTTATGTGCCAGAGCACTATTCTGACGTTATTAGCATCCGAGTGCAATAATTACATCCCGGATATTCTCGGCTAACTCAGCCCTCTTAATTCCTGTAACATAATCCGTGATATCATCCTCACCATCACACCGTAAATATGCTTCCGTGAGCTTTTCGCAGGCCTTTCCGTAGGATCCTTTTATAATATCACCGTATGCTTTCTCGAGCATCCATTCGAAGCTGAATAATTCCCTCCTGCCGACACCTTCCAAAGTTCCTTCCTCAAGTAAATCATAATAGAGCTTGAGTGTTTCATACATCATCTGCTCAACATCTATGACCGGAGGGTCAGGAACATCATCGTCATCGGCAATAGTCACGGTGGCGTTGCTCGGGATTCCAATGTCATATGCTGCACTAATGCTTATCGTTAAGTTCACTGACTCTGAGTTTTCCACGGTGTTGTCGTCAATTACAGTAACAGAAATAGCAGCCGAAGATTGCCCGTATGGAATATCCACATAGGTCCCTAAAGCTATGTAGTCAACCCCTGAAGCGGCAGTGCTGCCGCTGGTACTATAATATACTCTCAGGCTCGAGGATGTAGAACCTGTCCTGCTTATCCTGAAGTATCCATCATCAACAGGTTCACCTGCAGAAGCATCCGGAGCGGTTATTGTGACTACAGGTTTATCTACAGGCGGTTCGTTGTCGTCATCGGCAATGGTCACGGTTGCGCTGCCCGGGTTTCCAATGTTATATGCTGAATTACTTATTATCGTTAACTGAACCGTCTCCGGTTCTTCTTCGGCGATGTCATCAATTACATCAACAGAAATAGAAGCCGATGATTGGCCGGCTGGCATATACGCATAGCGTGGTAAACGTTCATAGTCGTCCCCTAAGGATGCAGTGCTGCCGCTGGTACTGTAATAGATCAATAGGCTGCTGGAGGTATCTCCTGTCCTGCTTATTTTGAAGTATCCGTCATCAGCAGGTTCACCAGCAGAAGCATCCGGAGCGGTTATCGTGACTATAGTTTCATCTACAGGCGGTTCGTCATCATCGGTAATGGTCACAGTTGCGCTACCCGGGCTACCGATGGTATATGCTGCATTACTGCTTATCGTTAACCGTACTGTCTCTGAGTTTTCTACAGTGTTGTCATCAATTACGGCAACTAAAATGTTAGCCGAAGATTGTCCGGTTGGAATATTCACATAACCGGATAAACCTTCATAGTCGGTCTCTGCTGTTGCAGTGCTGCCGCTTGTACTGTACAAGACTAATAAATTCTCAGAGGTATCTCCTGACCGGCTTACTGTGAAGGTTCCGTCATTGACAGGTTCAGCAGCAGAAGAATCTGTTGCCACGATTGACACGATGGGCTTGGGGACAGTTATAGTTTGCCTTATGGCCACGTTGTGGTAGTTGCTAGTTGCTACAGCAATGAAATCGTTGCCTGACGGCGTGTCGCTGACCTGGCCATAGTTATCATATCCCCAGGCAATCAGGCTACCGTCGGATTTCAAGGCCACGCTATGAGCTCTGCCAGCCGTGACGACTACGAAGTCATTGCCTACTGGAGTATTACTGACCTGTCCGACGGTATCAGCTCCCCAACTAACCAGGCTGCCGTCAGATTTCAAGGCGATGTTATGGCCGTGGCCAGCCGCGACAGCTATGAAGTCATTGCTTACCGGTGTATTGCTAACGAGCCCCCAGCTATCAGACCCCCAAGCAATCAGGTTGCCATCGGATTTCAAAGCCACGTTATGATCTTTACCGGCCGCGATGGCCACAAAATCGTTGCCTGAAGGGGTTTTGCTAACTTGCCCATAGTGATCAGCTCCCCAGGCCACCAGGCTGCCATCAGATTTCAAAGCCACGCTGTGATAGCCACAAGCTGCGACGGCTGCGAAGTCGTTGCCTGCCGGAGTATTACTGACTTGATCGTAGCTGTCATATCCCCAAGCCATCAGGCTGCCATCGGTTTTTAGGGCCACGTTGAATCCGAAGCCGGCCGTGACGGATGCAAAATCGTTTCCTGCCGGAGTCTTGCTGACTTGTCCATAGCTATCAGATCCCCAAGCCACGAGGCTGCCGTCGGATTTTAAGGCTACACTATGAACATTACCAGCTGCAACGGTTACAAAATCGGCACCAACTGGGATATCACTGATTAGTCCATAGCCATCCAATCCCCAGGACACGATTTCGCCAGACTCAATGGCCCAGCCTGCAACAGCCATAGTGTTAATAAGAAACATGCCTATAATAATCATACTTCTCGCTGTTCGCGTTTTATTTGTTCGCGTTTTATTCATTTTTCCCTCCATCTGTTTCTCAACCATATTTTGTCTCCATACATCTGAACAACATCAAAATACCTTTTCACAAGATACATTCTTCAACTTCACAAAATACACTTTCATACATCAAACGAGGATAGGGATTGTTAAATATCACTTATTGTGATATGAAATTTACCCTCTCAACCTATATAATACTAAGTTTTTACCCATTAATAACAAAATAGGGATTGTTCACTATCCTATTCAATTATAAATATACCCCCATTATTGATAATAAATCTTGGGATTACCCTCTCAACCAAAGTATCGTATATACCGGCCCGAATCTCAAGGAAAAAATTTCGAAAAAATCAGAGAATCAACTTTATTGGGCCCAAATCGGGCTTTTTTATGTGTTTTTTTCTGGATAATCTGGATAAACAATCAAAATAATCACAGAACTAATCTGTGAGATTCCGGAGGATAGGCGAGAATCAGAAAGATTTGAGGAGTGATAATATGAGCGATTTATTTGTGGATTTATTCTTGTAAGAAAACCGCCAAACTAGGTAATGAACAATAAAAAAGGGTCGCCTATAGTGGCGACCCTATCAAAAACAACCTCCTTGCTGCTTACGAGCATTTAGTTAACCTTACTCTGCGATCACAATCCCATCTTCTTCTACACCGACACACTCGCCTTGCTGATTAACAGGACAGCCGGCTTCGTTGGCCTCTGCAAACATGGAATGAAGCTCACCAACAGTGTAGCCTCCTACTCCATTTAAGGTATCCTCTATCATGCTGATGACCTGATCCGCACTACTGTATTCGTATTGGACGCAGTCACTGCAGGCATTAAGCATTGCAGCTACGCCGTGTCTGATCATGGCGTTAACACCGCCGCCATTGGCATTCAAAGCCTCCAATAGGGTCGGATTAGTGATGGTGCTCTTACCCTTACCCCTGATTACTAAAGGCTCGACCAACGAGAGGTGCATGCTGATCGGATCACTCGGACTAAATCGTTCGCACCAGGCGCTTGCACCATGCTTATCACCGTTATTCTTCCAGAATCCGGGTGTACAGCCTTCTCCGCCGGGAGTCTCAACATCACAACAATTCGAATCGAAAATAGTATCCTCATTTGGCAGGCAGCCGCCTACGTCGTCCAATATGTCCCAATTCGCAATAACCTCGAGGCAGATATTCGGGTCTACCCAGTCTACCGGGACTATAACAGAATCCTCACAAATATCAGAACCTCCTGCTGGCAAAACTATATCGATTCCGTCGCAAATGCCCCAATTAGTAAAGCGATCCACCACAAGATCGATGTCTCCGCAGTTGCTGAGTGTAATTCTGAAATCAGCGTTTCCTCCCGGCTCAACGAGCCCATCGGAAATGCATTCCACATCCAAATCAAGGCAGGGGTGCACGAGGTCTACAGTTGCCTGTGCAGTACAAGGATCAGCTATCTGCCCAAATTCGTCTATGGCCTCGAATATCACCGTATTAACCAACGGATCGGGATCGAGCTCCGATATCGTATATGGGAAATCGAGGCAGCAGGTCTCACCGGGGAAAAGAAAAAGAGGAGTCTCTTCAAAGCACCCGATTGGTGGGGGGGCTTCAAAAGTGGGCAACAAATCCCCTAACACATCATCTTCTATCCTTGTCGGGAAAACAACAGTATCGCCGCAGTTGTGTATACAGATGGTGTAAATGACTTCGTCGCCTGCCTTTGAGACACCGCAGTTCACTTCCTTTGTAACTTCAATACAGGGCTCGGGATTCGTGCCATTACAATCCATTATGTCACGCTCGTTTTCGAATTCAGGATAAGTGACCACCTTCTCCAGCGGGTCAACACCAGAGCCGATGGCAGTGAAAGTAGTGAACTCGCTTATGCTGATACCCGAAAGTGATCCACCACTCCATGTCCATGTCTCACCGACGTCTAACACGCCAACGACACCGCCATCCCCTGAAGCTGTTGTCGCATCAAGTACAATCGGAAAACCGGCAATACTAGGAACAGAAGATACTGTAACCGTAACATCCGTCAGTGGATCCAGACCTGTATTTGTTTCGGTAACTACAAGATTGGTCAGATACGGAAAAGGTATACCATCATTTGGATCCGCTGTAATGTCCACATATGTGTTAGGATCGCTTACAACCGGGGAAGAATACGGGTGGGTATTGGTGGCAGGATCAGGTTTGTCCGGGATACAAAAACCCAAAGCTTCTCCATGCCCATTCACTGATCCGTCTTCAATGTCTTGGGCTCTTACTATATACGTTCCATTTGGGAAATCTTTTGAATCCCATGTATGACTAAAACCAGCTGCTAAGGATGGAATTGTTGGGAAGTGAACCTCGTTGCTGTCTGGGAATACTACAAACGACTCGATGTTTTTAAGATCACAGAAAAGAGCATCGACAGACACAATAAATCTGTAGTAAATTATATCTCCTACGTGGGCCGGGTTGGCTGATGTTACCTGCTCATTGGTATCCAAGAAACGAGCACTTCCCCCGGCGCCGATGCCACACTCACAATCTTGTGCCTGAACCTGGCTGAAGCAGATAGCTATCAGAAGCATAATAAAAGTAATCAATTTTGAAGATTTCATGGTTTAATTCTCCTTACTAAATTCCTTTTCCTAATAGCTCATAATGCCTAAAATCTTAATCATTATGAGTTTCCGCTGAGGACCGTCCACAGCGGATAAAAGTTTCGCACATCCCTTTGTGCTAACTCAATCCCTTTTATTATCAGCAACATCACATCATAAGCACTTCCTTTCTGCCTATTATCAGGCAATCTTCTAACTCTCTTTTTGTTTACTAATTTATGATTTACTAATATTATCAAATCCTCCTTTATTTTCGCGGGAAGCCTGTTTTCTCGAACGCAGCTCGTAACAAGCAATTTCAATTCTTTTATTGTCTTTTATGTTCACATAAAGCATATCTCTGAAGCTTCCTTTCTCATTGGTGTTTGGCAACGTTATTTCCACATTGAGTTGATAGCCATTAGGGATTTTCTCCTGGCCCAGGAATTTCACACAATTATTTTTCGATGATACAGATTCGATCTCGAAATCCTCATCGTAGTTGCTTAGAACGGAGATTTTCCTTACTATAGGTTTTTGCGACTCAGCATTTGAAATGAAAATCGAGCCCGGCTTACTTTGGAATCTCGATAGCACATTAAAAAAAATTGAAACTGTCTCACACTCCGGGTGAGTTAGGTTAATATTGATAATCCCACTATAGCGACTTTGCAGCTTTTCAAAATCTATCTCTGGTTGGAGCACGAATTTTGTCGCTTCCACTGAGGAATCTATATCAGCAGTTATACTATCACGAATCGATTTAAAGCTACTTATTGAAAACGGCTGATTATCGAGGCTGGTAAGTGTAATCTCTGGACAGCCAGCATTCTCACCTTTGAGTAAGAGTTTCATTCTCTGCGGCTCATAAGCGACTTTCGGCACAATTTTAGCTTTTATAGCCAATTCAACCTTTGGATTTATCTTATCGTTGCTGCTAACATATAGTTTCTTGCTCATCGTGCTGGCGCGCTGGCCTGAGCGATACTCTACTTTCAGTACCCCGCTTTCACCCGGGGCAAATTCTTCCTTGTCTAATTTCGCGACAACACCGCAGCACTTCTTGACTTCGGTGATTTTCAATAAGTCATTACCCGTGTTTGTAAATTTAAACTCACCGATATTTTTCATTCGGGGCTGAACTTCACCGAAGTCATGAAGAACTTTTTCAAAGGTAATCTCTGGTTCCGGATTGACTAAAACAGCCGCGGTTTGCTCCGGTGCCCTTACATGCTCTTGACAGCCGAATTGCAAGAGTAAAACGAAACCGATAATAAGAGCAAGTGACGTCAGGTAATAGTGTCTCATAAAAATCTCTCCTAACTAAATGCTTACCTCATTAATGACGTTCTCGTTTGTATCCGGGTCGGTCGGTACTCTCAAAGCAACAGAGCTAAATTGACACCCGGAAACCAGCAAACAATTCTTGAAAGTCTTGTTCTATATTTTGTCATTAGTCAGCGCAATAAATTTTCTGATGCCCGACTCCGGGCTGTAACATTTGGTGCCCCTCCTTGGACAGCCAGCTCAACATTCACCATCCGACCTAACAGACATAATCACCCGCTCGCTACACATTTTTAGCGTTTTCCTTGAGTTGTCAACCACCTAAAACCGAAAAAAATTAAAGCATTATTCCCTTGCTTAATGAGACGGCTTCTTATCGGACATGGGCTAAAAAATACGTATAATTACCTATATACAAGCCAAATTATTAGACTAAGCATTAATTACAAATTCTTTAAAATTACCTCTTGAATGTTCCTGCTTGATGTGTTATTATCTCAATTCAAAGGTAAATATAGGCGATGAGGATAATCGCTAATCCAAGGAATGGAGATCAGGTGATGCTTGAGGAGTGGAAAAGAAAAGGACAACTCTTACAGGAGTTGGATACCTTACGCAGCCGCATTACACAACTGGAGCAATCCGGACTCGAGAACCATGACAAAGAACTCAAGGGGCTCGAACTGACATTCAGAACCATTTTCGATGAAATGACTGAGGGAATCCTTTTAGCATACCTGAATAACAAACAATTCGTAACAGGTAACAAGGCTATATGTAGAATGTTAGATCGCCCTTTAAATGAAATACAAAACCTTGCAATTGTAGATATCCACCCACAGGAAGACCTTGGCTATTTGACAGAACAGTACGAAAAGCACGCAAGGGGAGAACCAACGCTTGTTAAAAATATTCCTGTTAAGAGAAAAGACGGCAGCATATTCTATGCAAATATTAACTCGGTTCCAGTCACATTGGCGGGCAAAAAATATCTAATGAGTATTATCAAAGAAAGCTCTCCTCGGAAGACTAATTCGATCCTGAAATTTAATACCTCTTTAGATTCTTATAATGGTAGGCCGCTAACCGGAAGTGAAATGAGGGTATTGAGATTAATTGTTATGGGAATGAGCAATAAGGAAATAGCTCAAACGCTCCACCGATCTCGAAGGACTATTGAAGGCCATCGTGCTCACCTTATGCAAAAGCTAAACGTTGACAACTCAGTTGATCTTGTGAAAAAAGCTGTTGCTATGGATTTGATTGATCTTCCCATCGAGCAAAACAGCACTTGATTTTACTTCGTCCAGAAATCATTAGACTTGCCGACAAGGACGACATTCACAGCATTGCTATGCTCAAGGCAAGGAATAACTTCATGCAAAGGTACGGTCGATACGGAGTAGAAACGACTTCAATTCTAAGGGATTGTTAAATGAAAAAGCCTACCATTAGGACAAAAAGAATTCTCTAAAATGCTTTGATGGAATAGACATGATTAAATAAAGACTGCAGGGTGACTCAGTATTTTCATAAAACGGCCCCTGCTGGGAGGAGAGAACAAAAACAGCAGGGGCTATAAAAGAACCGTAAGCTAACGCCACAGTCCTTCATTCTATAACAACACCTTATATTGTTACTGTACGATTGCATCTGTAAAGAGGAATACAGCTATCTAATACCACTTTTTCCATCACCATTTTTTAAACGGATAGAGCAAGTCTTTTATAGGACGGTAATATCAAAATACGTATTCTTACTTAAAGGCTAGATTGTTGATTTTGAGCTGTTATCCCTTTGATAAATTATTGTGAGATTGAGAGATTCTAAGGATTATTTTGTTTACAGAAAAAGGACTGCAAGCGTATGCTCACAGCCCTTTATTCATTTCTAATGGGCAACGTCGATTTAATAGGTGCTGAGGTACCCTATGTATCCTAGGGCACAATCAAAATCGAATCAGTGCCGATAAAAGTTAAGCCATACAAGGTTTCACCCTCGATACGGGCTTCAGTATCAGAGGTTGAAATGTGGGTTTCCTGCGTACGGAAATGAAGAACCATATCGATGTCACCATCGTTGTCCACATCTTCGAGATGAGCATCCTCGTGAGCCATGGAAGCTCCACTGCAGTGCCCAAAAAATTTGACTGTAGTGGCATCAGAAATGCTCGTAGTCAGAATTGCTACTGGAATAACACCTTTACTCTTGTGGTTGATCGGATTAGGGAAACTCCCGGGCTTGATGTCGATATCAACAATGAAAACATCGAACTCGGCAATACCGTCGATCTGAGAATAATCCGGTCTTTCGTGATCCCAGTCGTTCCATCCACCGGTTGCAATGTTCCAGTTCAACACAGCAAAATCCTCGCCGACGGCTGGAGGTGTGTGGTTGCTTGGTTCACCAGTATCCCAGTTAGTGTAGGTAACAAGCTCGCTACTCAACCAGATCCAAGTTCCTTCTTCACTTACATCCGTGAATCCAATCCAATAGCGAGTCTCGCCTCCAAAAGTTGCCCTCAGCCATGCTTCTTCTGTAGCATCATTTATCGTCACCAAATGCCCGCCATGTGCATTAGCGTTTGTCTCTGAACTCAGCCAAGATCCATCAGGATCCGAAGACACAATGTCATACCAATGGCCAGTAGCCGAATTGTATACTGGGGCACATTGAGCCATGCCAACTGAGACAAGTAAGAAGATGGCAATACAGAACATTTGTAAATTTGTTCTCATTTTGTTTCTCCTTAAATTTTAGCTTTTTAAATAAACCTGGCCGTCAATTATTACCTCACAAAAGTTTGTGTTAAGAGTAATTTAAGGATGGAATGTAATTCTTTTCTCCGTACTTTTCTTACTCGGAAAGAGAAAATGTTTTATCGTATGGAAGACAAAAAAATGCGTAAAATTACCTATATGGAAAAACCAATGAGCGAACCTCTTATACTATAAACAACTATGGAATCAGCAAGCGTCAATATGTGGTGATAAAGTGTTTTTATAGAAAACAGCCCCTGCTCGGAGGAGGACGTAGAAGAAAGCAGGGGCTTAATGGTAAGCAAGCCTTCGAGAATACAATCTTCACTTCATATTGTAATAGGATGATACATACATATCAATTGTGGTGACTACGTATTTTTACCTTAGAATTCCAACCGGATGTTGTCTTCAATGCCAGCCCTTCGACTTCATCTGGTATGCTCTTTGGGACTTTGTTTGCAAATTGGTTTGTAAGTGTATTTTTCGGTTTGCTTTAAGTCTTTATTCGATAGTGGCTTAACAACTTAATACGCCGCTCTGACAATCCGTTGCCCAATTTATTAGCGAAATTGGAACCAATCATTAATCACGGAATGCCGACGAAACTATAGTTTTTTCAATTGAACCAAATTTACTGCGCTTAAATATATTGAGATTTTACGCTGTAGGAGAAAGACTCTTTGTTCTTAGCGCCTGTACAACCATTATCTGTAAGCCAACGAGTGACAAGCAAAACTGTCACAAACGGAGGCTGTGGATAAGTGGAAAGTCATCTTTTTCATCATCAAAAAAACACTTCTAATATCATTTCCCGTTAATTAAGGCCGATTTTATCTATGGAAATAGGCATAAATTTGAAAGTTCTTCTTGTTGATTAGATATCCATAACCAAGCCTCATCTACAGCAGCTTCCAAGTCATCAATCGTCGGGTAGAGTCGATTACTCAATTTCTTTTGTCTTAATTGACGCCATATCAGTTCAGCAGGATTTAACTCAGGCGAATATGCAGGAAGTGACAGGATCGAGATATTTTCGGGTATTTCAAGCTCCTTTGAGTTGTGCCATCCGGCTCTATCCATTACTAGCAAAACATGTGCATTTTGGGGCAATTGTTTTGCGAAATCTCTTAAATACAAATTCATAATCCACGTATTGGTATAAGGCATACGCCAACCATGACATTGACCGTTAGCTGGACAAACTGAGCCAAACAGATACGTCTGTTGATAATTTGTTTGACGAATTGAACGGGGGCAACTACCTGTATCTGTGTAATGATGCATCAAGTAACACCGCTTACAGGGCGTGAAGAAATTGTTGTTTTCCGACTTAGTATAACACACTAAAAGTGCATGTTGTAATTATACAGAAAGATAGGTCTTTCTCCTAATCGTCATCTACGAATCCAGGAACAAGCTTGAAAAGGCAGAAAAGTGGCGAGGAAAACTGTCGCAAAACAGAAGCTGTGATCGAGTGACATTGCACTGCCAGAATGGCCCAATTTTCGCCCTTCCGCGACTACAATCAGAACAACCCGATCGTCCCTTATTTGCTCCTACTCCGTATCTGTTCAGAAGCTATTCCTACAGGTGTCTTGATGGCCAACACCATGGTCACCGCTCCAAGTGAGGCAACTAGCAGAACCGCCATCATGGAAAAAAGAACACACGTGGCTGCCATGGTAAACAAAAACATACTGATTAGGATGCGAACAAACCTTTTGCGAACCAACATGGCAACCACGAAAGTTACGATGGTAGTAGCAATCAGAAGATAGGTTAGAAATGAGAGTAGAACTGTGATGTTGGAGTCACCCATGACTATTCTCCTATTCCATTTATGCCATTCGGATTTCTCCATAAAACAATAAACAGAATTACCACGACTATTGGGATAAAGGCTATTCCAAAATATTTTAGCTGTACAGATGGCTCAGAGCAACAGAATAACAAGCCGTATCAGGCCAAACAATGGCGAAAAAAACTACGCAAAAAGAAACGGTTGAAGAGTAACATTGCACTTTCTTCAATAGCAAAAAATGCAGCGATTGACATGGTGGCACGTTGACTCCATTTTGACACCACAGACACTGATTTTTTCTATATTGAGTCCTAAAAATATCCATTTTATACCACAAGATAAAATTTATTGTGTTGTCGTCGTATTCACATTCCTGACATATGTCCCACCGGTCTATATTGTTAAAATGGTGCAAAACATTTTGTCAGAAAGGAGTTATCTATGGGAGTTCGAAATAGGAAGCGGCAGCTACTTCGGCGTCT
>Ga0180438_10009568_pt1 | contig 12050 bp, 10 predicted proteins | sample SS_ome_12_FD_132455 | JGI IMG/M metagenome (GOLD analysis project Ga0180438, IMG submission 132455) | Hypersaline lake sediment archaeal communities from the Salton Sea, California, USA - SS_3_D_2 metaG | ecosystem: Environmental > Aquatic > Non-marine Saline and Alkaline > Hypersaline >...
GGCCTCGGGCATGTGGCAACCCTGACAGGTCAACTGCTCGCTGCTGTAAACGCTGTGCTGCCATTCCAGAAACGGAGTCTGCTCCGGAAAGTCGCCCAGTACGTTGCCCTGTTTGTCTAGGTACGGGGTGTATAGCGTGTGGCAGCTTCCACAGAGGCCGGCATCCAGCACTTGATCGCCTTGTACCGGTGTATAGCCCGAGAGCTCTCGCATCAGTCGCTGGTCGGGCTGGCGAAACGGTCCGTAGATGAGCCGCTCAGGTGGCACGGTGGTCGTGTCGACGTGGTACTCGCCACTGTAGGTCCTGACCGTGCCCAGATCGCGGTCTTCAATCTGATGGCACAGGGTGCACGAGACACCGTCCATTGCGGCCTGGTGGAACTCGTGGTCCGGATGTAGGTAACCGGGGTCCAACAGTAGAACGGGCTGACCGTTCACCACTTCTTGCGTACGGGCCATGGGCATATGGCAGACAGCGCACTTGTCCTCGATGATTTCTGCGATGCTCGGGTTGTGGAGGACTTCTGAACTGACCTTGGCCAGGAAGTAGGGGTCTCGGGCCGCGTTGCCCATCATGGTCGATCGCCAGTGGGTGTCAATCGAGCAGTCGTTTCCTGCTTCGTCTCGCAGGTCACCGTGACACATGGCGCACCATCCAGAGCCGGAGAAATCGGCGGTGGTGAAGACGGTCAAGGGCTGGCCCGGTCTCTCTGCCGGTGGGCCGGGTATTCCACAGGACAGTGTGGCCCACACGGGAACCGCGAGCACCAGCACTGCGATCACCGCGTATGCTCGCTTCAAAGAAATGTCCATTTCCTGTCTCCTGTTCCCGCTGGCGGGTGGTAGCTCTAAGGTGAGTCTGCCGAACCGACGAGGCTGACTAGCCCTGCAAAGCCTTGGCCAAGGCTGGGCCGAGAGCTTTCAACTGCCAGTGCTTGAGCAGCGAGTGCAGCGTGTGCTCTGCTTCGTCCGGTGCGGCTCGTGCCAACGTTTCCAGCGTCCGGGTGTTGACCAGCAGCCCCGCACTCAGACCAAGGCGCTGGGCCGCCGATTGCCTGACCCTCTTCAGACGCCGCAGGCGGCGGTGTTCCTCCTGGCTCAGCGGGGAGTGGCTAGGCGAGTGGCGGTGCGGGCAGTCACGAAGAGGCCTGGACTGTGCCGTGCGCACTGCCGCAAGGACTTGGGGTGCCAGACGACGCAAGATGCCCTTGTTCGCACCGGGGGTTTGCAGCACCTCCCAGCGATCCGAGGGCGGGTTCTGTGCCCAGTTGAGGAGCACCTGGTTGCTCAGCACCTTGAAAGGTGGACGCCCCCAAGCCTTGGCCGTTTCCTCGCGCACCTCCACGAGGGCCTGCAGAGCTGCCCGCTGCCTGGGGGCTAGACGATGCGCTCCTTTGACATCGAAGCAAGATGGTGGCCGTTCTTCGGGAGGGGTAACCTGCTCAAGCAACTGAAACTCTTCCCTGCCCCAGTCCAGCCGCCCGAGGCGCGACAGCTGCTCCCTGAGTTGCGCCCAAAGGGGCAATAGGTACGCGGTGTCGAGCGCGGCGTAGCGCAGCATGTCCTCAGGCAGTGGCCGCCGCGACCAGTTGGCGCGCTGATAGCGTTTGTCGACCTTCACACCGAGCTCCTCGCTCAGAAGATCGGCTAGGCCGACGCGCTGCCGCCCGAGGAACTGTGCGGCTATCATGGTGTCTGCCAGGTTGTGTAGCTCAACGCCGAATTCCTTCTTCAGCAGGCGCACATCATAGTCGCCGCCATGGAACACCTTCAGCGTCTCTCGATCTGCAAGGAGCGCTGCGAGGGCGGACATGCCCTCGGCGCCGTGAAGGGGATCCAGGATCACGTTCTCGTCTGACGTGGAGACCTGCACGAGACAGACCTTCTCGGGGTAGGAATAAAGACTGTCGGCCTCCAAATCCACAGCTATCGCGCTGCGGGATGTCAACGTCGAAAGGAAGGCGTGAATGTCCGCTGCCTGCTGCAGGAATCGGTAGCGAACGGGTGTTATGGAAGACATTGCACGACGAGACGTGGTGACCAAATCACAGTTGGACCGCTGGGTTCTGAGCGCAGGTCATGGCTACTAGCCAAGAGCAGACACAGCCTCTAGGACTGCCCCCTGATCGGGAATGCCCGCCTGTGTGTATACGACACTGCCCGCGCCGTCAAAAACGAGGAGCATGGGGGTGCCGCGGATGCCGTACCTGCGAGCCAGATCCAGCCCAATGCGAGTCATCAGGTCTATGCGGATCAGTTCGGCCTGTCCGGAGAGTTCCTGTTCCAGCCTGTCCACGACAGGCTTGGCCATCAGGCATGGAGGTCAAGTGTTGCTGAAGAACTCGACAACCACGGGTTGGCCGGACTGAATCTTGCGATCAAAATCGTCAAGCGACGACAGTGGCGTGCCACGCTGACCTAGAAACAGCCAGGCGGCAACCACTGCCACGATGAGCAGCAGGAAGAACCAGTTTTGTTCGACATAACGAATAAGCGTCTGCATGAGTATCCTTTCGAATGCGGGCCCACATGAAGCAGCGGGAGTCCCGCATGATGTGGCGAGCCGCGTGCTATCTGTGCCGGCGGATTCTAGCACAAAGAGGCAGGCGAGGCAATCACTGGCCTAGAGTTGCCGCCAACCTCGCCGCGGCCTGTATGGCAGCGATCATGCTCTGCGGGCTGGCCACGCCCTGCCAGGCGATGTCGAAGGCCGTACCGTGATCCACCGAGGTGCGCAGGATGGGCAAGCCCAGTGTAATGGTGAAGCTGCCTTCAAAGTCAGATACCTTGATCGGGATGTGGCCCTGATCATGGTACATGGCTACCACCACATCGAACTCACCACGTGTAGCCCGAACGAAGATGGTGTCAGCAGGATGAGGTCCTCGCGCGTCGATACCCAGGGCGCGTGCCTCCTGGACAGCTGGGCCGATCTGCTCTAACTCCTCACGCCCTAACAGACCGCCGTCCCCGTTGTGGGGATTCAGCGCGGCCACGCCCACGCGGGGGTGCTCAATCGCAAGCCGCCGCAGGCCCTGATAAGTGGTGACGATTGTCTGCAGAATGTGCTCCTTGGTGATGTGGTCAGCGACTTTCCGAAATGGGATGTGCCGCGTGACGTGCGTGACGCGCAATCCACCTGTGGTGAGCATGGGCGTGCAGCCAGCTGTGTTGGTGAGGTCGGCCAGGAGTTCTGTGTGTCCGACGTAGTGATAGCCAGCGAGATTGATGGCCTGCTTGTTGATCGGCGCAGTGACGATGGCTTGAACCTGGCCGCTCTGCGCCAATCGTACCGCGGTCTGGACGTACTCAACCGCGGCTCTGCCAGCCTGTGCTGACACTGTCTGGCGTTCCAGCATCTGCCAGTCGACATTCGCCAGGTCGAGCACATGGATGGTGTGCGGATCGGCAGCTAGCTCGCCGACGTGGGTGATGCGCTGGATGGACAGTGCGGTACCCAGGAGTTCGTTGGCCTTGCGAAGAACGGTAGCATCACCAATGACGAGAGGCCGGCAAATCTGATGCACTTCCTCCGCGCTCAGAGCGCCCACGGTGACCTCGGGACCGATGCCCGCGGGATCACCCATGGTGATGGCCACGGCAGGCTTGTGGTGTGGTGAGGCTTTCGCGATTGTCATAACCTCAGCTCCTACGCTGAACGACGAAGGCAAGAAGCTCGTTCAGGATGTTCCGCCAGGAATTGTCTGGCAGCATGCCAAGTGCAGCACGACCGCGAGCCAGGTGTGCAGACGCTTCCTCGAACGCGGTTTCGACCGCCCCTGAGTTGAGGATGGCCTGCACCGCTGCCGATACGTGTTTGGCGTCCCGCTTGCCGCTCAGGACGGTTCGAACTGGCGTCGCGTCCTCTGCAATCTCGAGATAGACGAGGCTCGGTAGTGTGACCAGGCCCTGCTGTAGATCGGCTCCTGGGTGCTTCCCCAACTCTGCTGAAGCTCCTGTCAGGTCAAGGATGTCGTCCACCATCTGGAAAGCGATGCCAAGCTCCCAGCCGTAGGCGCGCAAGGCACGGACCTGCGCATCGCTGGCCTCGGCCAGCAGCCCCGCCATCTCTGTGGCCGCCGCAAAGAGCGAGGCAGACTTGGCCTCAACGGTCTGGTTGTACGTCTTGCGAAGATCGGTGGGCATCTCTCGTCGTAGTGCCTGCCTAATCTCGCCAGCACACTTAGCCCGAAGCGCGTCGGACAGTATCTCAACGATGCGTGGGATGCCGAGTGCAGCGGTCGTGGAGACGGCCTCGGCCAGCAGGTAGTCCCCGGCCAGGACGGCGGGCCCGGCAGGCCACCTCGTGTGAAGTGTCTGATGGCCCCTGCGCAGCTGTGCCTGGTCAATTACATCATCGTGAATGAGAGTGGCAGTGTGCAACATCTCGAGGGCGGAGCCCAGGCGCTCGAAGGGCGCTGACTGACGGTTGTAGAGTCTGGCAATTAGCAAGACAACTGCTGGCCGCAGTCGCTTGCCAGCCCCTAACAAGGGAGCTAGAGACGAGCGTAGCGGCTCGTCAGCGCGCTCCAACACGGTGCGGAGGATTGTATTGACAGCCTCAAGCTGTGGACGAATGGGCCACAGAAGCGCAGAAAGATCAGGGACACTGTTCAAGAGTCTGCCTCGCTTCTGGGGTGTCGTGGATGAAGCAGGAGGGATCCTCGGCAAGATAGTTTCCGCTGGTAGCCCATGCGCGGCCGCGACAACCCCCGCACAGGCGGTTGTACTCACATTCCCCGCAGCGCCCCTCCAGCACGTCTTCACGCCCGCGAAGTTGTCGAAAGACAGGTGCTTCCTGCCAGATTGTTGAGAACGACTGCTGACGCACATTCCCACAGCTGACTTCGACAAAGGGACAGGGCCACACCTCACCGTTTGGCTTGATGTAGACGAAGCCGCGGCCGGCCGAGCAGCCGTGGAACACTGCCTCTGCCAGGCGAAGCAGCGGACCGCCCGTGATGCCTGAGCGCTGAAGCAGGAACGGCCAGTATTGCGGTCCGGCCACGGGCTCCATGATGGCGCGCGTCGTTCGCTGCGCGTCAGCCATGAAGCGGATCAGCCGTTCGTTGGCACCAAGGTCCAGGGCTGCTTCCCCAATCTCTTGACCCCGACCAACTGGCACCAGCTGATACATCAGCAAGATGCCGGTGCCAAGTCGGTCGACCAGATCCATCAATTGGTCTAGCTGGCCGACGTTGTACTCCATCGCGGTGATGTTGATGTGCAGGATGATGCCAGCCCGCCGAAGGGCCTCCATGCCGCGCACGGCAGCATCGAAAGCACCAGGCACACCCCGGATGGAATCATGAGTCGCTGGATCAAAGCCATCAAGGCTGACCGCGGCGATCACCACACCATATTCGCGCAGGCGCTGCGCTATTGACTCATCGATCAGTGTGGCGTTGGTGGCCATGGTGTTGACAAAGCCAAGGGCCTGTGCATACGCAAGCAATTCAAACAAGTCAGACCGTACCAGGGGCTCACCGCCAGTGAAGGCCAGCATGCGAAACTCGGGCACGTCTGCCAGCTGCCGGAACAGGCGCTTGGCCTCCTCGGTATCGAGTTCATCCGCTGCGCGCCCACCGCCTGAGGTGTGGCAGTGGATGCAATGGAGATTACAGGCCGTCGTCATCTCCCACACGGGGTGGGCGGGAAAGCCGATGCAGCCCATGCCCCGAGACCCCGCCGCGCCAGGCAGACACCTGAAGCCATACGCTAGAAACCAGTGGGCAAGCTCGCGCCAGCGAGCGAGAGCGCCAACGTACAGCGCGCTGGTCGCCTGCCGAAGGACCAGCGTCGGCGGCCACCAATATGGCCGAACCTTGCGGCCCGGCTTCTTTCCCCATTCTGATCGCCATTCAGACATGTTATTAGCTCGCAAAGGTCAAGATGTAGGCCCCTGTCGTCCCTAGATTAACCAGCAGGTTCGCCGCGCACAACTTCTCAAGCACGGCACGGTCGCGCCACTGGCCGCGGAGCATCAGGATTACCAAGGCGGTCGACAGGGCGCCAATCGGAGCATACCAGTGAAGCATGGTGCCCGGCACCCCACGCTGTGTGGAAAGCCATACAGCCAGCCAGCTGCCGATGCTGAGCATGCTATAGATACGGGCTGACACTTCGGGCCCGAGTCGCACGGTTAGGTTCAACTTGCCTGCGACGAGATCAGCAGGGTAGTCTGGGAACTCGTTGAGCAGAATGACATTGAAAATGGAAAGGCCAACAGGGAGGGCCATCCAGTGAACGAGAGGGAGATACTCCCCGACCTGGAGATAGTAGCCAGTGGCAATGGGAAGCCAGCCATAGCAGAATGCGATCCACAGTTCACCCCAACCGCGACTAACCCAACGAAGCGGACGTGTGGAGTAGAAGAAACCTCCCACCAGGCCCAGGATGCCGAGCGGCAGTGTCCACATGCCGGTACGGTACCCAAAGTGCAGGATCAGACCCACCGCCAGTGCCAGGCTGACCGCGATCCAAGAGGCGCGCTGGGCCGCGCGTCTTGGCAGGAGGCCGCGCTGGACAACCTGCGAGCCGCCGGCAAAGCGACTGCCACCCAGCTGCCCTGACACCAAGTCCTCAGCATAGTCCCAGTACTCGCCGGCATAGTAGGTGGACAGCATGATCAGCACCACGCCAAGGACTCCCCAGAGGCAGATGTCCCAACGAAAGACGCCGGTCTGATACCGAGCGACTACCGCTCCGAGGACTAGTGGCAAGGCGCCCACGGTGTGAAAAGGCGGCCGCGAGAGGGCCAGCCAGGCGCCAAATCGGTCAACCACGTTCGGTCTCGCTCTCAGGAGAGTCTTTGGCGGTTAGGGGTGCTATACGCTTCATTGGCCCGCTTCCCTGTGCTTGAGTAGAATTTGCCTATTCTCCTGTCACTAAAGCTATCGGTTTGAGGTGAGGACGATGCATCATTCCAGACAGCTGCTCCTTCGGCTCTTGCGGGAGATGGCAGTCTTTGCTTCATTGTCCAGCAGCATTCTATGGCTTCATCGCCGGAACTGGGTGCTCTTGGCAACACTGTCCATCTGCTTGGCCGTCGTGCTCCTCCAGTGGCACAGACGCTCGGACCTAGTCAGCTTGATTGTGGTCGCATCACTTGGTTCGGCGGCCGAGGTGCTTTTCGTACGGTTCGGCGTGTGGCAGTATGCCAACCCCAGCTGTCTTGGCGTGCCAGTCTGGTTTCCGGTTGCGTTCGGCCTCGCCGGATTGGTGGGGCAGCGCCTCAGCTACACCGTCACTGCGCTCTGGGACCACGTCGTTGACGAGAACCTCACAGACTGAGATGCTGTGGGTATGCAACGTGCCGACCAACCGTCGGATCTGCGCGGCGGCTAAACACCCTTCAAGTATTCGCGAATCATCAGTGCGGCCGTGGCACCCTCGCCAGCGGCGGAGGCCACCTGTTTGGTGCTGCCGGCACGGACATCACCGGCGGCAAAGCACCCTTTGACTGAAGTCTGCAGCATCATGTCTGTGGTCACGAAACCGAAGCGGTCCCTTTCTATCTCTTCCGGGAGAAAGTCGGAATTGGGGGTCAGGCCAATGAAGACAAAGACGCCGTCGGGGGACCACTCCTTCATTTCTCCTGTACCGCGATCCTGAACTTTGACAGCACGCAGATCATGGTTCTCGACAACAAACTCCTTGACGGCGTGGTTGGTCACAACGGTAACGTTGTCCATTTCCGCCGCTTTCTCTTGCAGGGCCTTGCTGGCCTTGACCTGCGGGGCGAACTCCACAATTGTCACATGCGAAGCGAATTTGGTAAGGAATAGACCTTCCTGGAAGCCGCTGTTGCCTCCGCCGATGACCAGTACATCCTTGCCTTTGTAGAAAGCCCCATCGCAGGTAGCGCAAAAGTGGATCTTGATGCCAATGAGCTCGGCCTCACCGGGAGCGTCGAGGCGCTTGTACTGTGATCCGGTGGCGATCAGAATGGCCTTGGCGCCATAGTCACTCCCATCCGCCGTGAGGACTTCGCGGTAGGTACCCTCACTGCGAATGTCCGTCACGGTCTGGGCCTGCAGGATCTCTGCTCCGAAACGACGCGCCTGATTGGCAAGGCGACGGCCGAATTCCTCGCCTGTGATGCCCTCGTCAAAACCGGGCACGTTTTCCAAGAGCTGAGTGATGCCTGCCTGCCCACCGAGCACACTTCTCTCAATGACCAGTACGTCGGCTTTCTCTCTGGCCAGGTACAGGGCGGCCGTCAGCCCCGCTGGCCCACCGCCAACGATAATCACGTCGTAGAAGCTACGCTCGGCTCTGACGGTCAGCCCGAGCTTCCTAGCCAGTGCGGTGTGGGAGGGCGCGGATAGTATAGATCCGTCCGGGGAGACGATGGTGGGGATGATGCGCTTGCCCCTGTTGACCCGTTCAACATGGGCCAGCGCGACGGCATCCTTTTCAACGTCAACCCAGTGGTATTGGATGCGCTGCTCACCCAGGAACTGCTTCGCACGTTTGCAGTCCGGGCACCATATTGTGCCGTAGACCACCAGGTGATCATGGTTCTCGGCCATCGGGAATCTCCTCTCGAGATCATGGCTGTGGCATGCAGCTGGAAGCTGGTGCTGCGCTTCTCAAGGCAGGGATTCTATCACGAATGAGGGGGCGGGTCAAAGAAAGTCTGTGGCGCGGCGCAGGGATGGCTTCGCAGGTGCCGCACGAGGGCGTGTGCAACGCTTCTCTGTTGCTGAGGGGGAGATCCGCACGCGCTGGTCGCGGTGTGGGCTGTCAGAACCCATTTTGCCCCTGCCACGGTTCAGCTTATACTATGCAGGTGCTGCGCCCGGAACGGTGTGCAGACAGGTCTTGCCCTGCGCGCTGTCTGCACCACTGTGGGGCTCCGCCACGCAACCGACATGCCAGCCACGGCCTCCTGAGGCGGGGCGCCAAGCAGGTGTCAGCGCTCTCCCCTGAACCAGAAGCGGGCATCAATGCTGTGAATACGGCGTTCCCGTTATCACGGTCTCGCGGAGCAGGCTACGTGAAACGTGCTGGGACCGCCACCCGCGATGAGCGTGGCTTGCGTAGGCTTGTGTACGGTGTAGGGCGCACGCAGCGGTGGAAACGCCGTTCGCTGTGACCGGTCACGGCGACAAAGCCTTGGGCTGTGGGGTGCAACGCGGTTGTTCACCTATGGCCCTGCTCTCGTTGGGCGATAGCACCGCCGGCTGGCGCTTGAACCGTGACATGTGGCACACTGCAGAGACTTGGTCTCTGTGGAGATACCTGGCGCGATGCGCTACACTGGGAGGAACGATGATGATCACATCTCAGGCATGGCTCTGGCTTTCGATCCTGGCTGGAGCTGTATCCGTGGGAATGGCTGGGTACCTGTACGCGTGGGTCAACCGCCAAGACCCAGGTTCCGAAAGAGCTCGTGAAGTGGCCACCTGGATTCGCGAAGGAGCGACATCCTACCTACGGCGGCTCTACTCAGCGCTCGGGCTCTTAGCGCTGGCACTTGGCGTCGTCATAGCAATCGTCTTCAGCCTGGACATTGAGAATCTGGGTCTGCGCACACTGCAATTCGATCCATCACGCGGTGCGGTTGTTGCCGTAGCCTACGTCTTCGGGGCGCTGTGTTCCTCGCTGGCAGGTTACATGGGCATGAGCGTTGCCGTGGCGGCCAACGTCCGCACTGCCACAGCAGCAGATGACGGCCTGGGCCCGGCATTCCGAGTATCGTTTCTTGGTGGCGCAGTGATGGGCCTGGCTACTGTCGGGATTGCCGTGTTAGGGATGAGTACGATCTTCATGTTGACGCATGATCCCGAAATCGTGTTGGGCTTTAGCTTTGGCGCTTCAGGATTGGCACTTCTGGCCAAGGCCGGTGGTGGCATCTACACCAAGACGGCGGACATTGCGGCCGACCTGGTCGGAAAGGTAGAGGTGGGCATTCCCGAAGACGATCCGCGCAATCCAGCCGTTATCGCTGACAATGTCGGCGACAATGTGGGCGATGTTGCGGGTACCGGCGCGGATATCTTCGACAGCTATGTTGCAAGTTCCGTTGCTGTCATGTTGCTGGGCGCAACGGTATTCTCTGGAAATGCAGTCGAACAGCTTCGCTACACGGTGTTTCCGTTGGTGCTGTGCACACTGGGCATCGTGGCATCGATCCTGGGCTTGCAGTTCGTGCGCGTTAGTGAGGGGGGCAAGCCTGGCGCGGCGCTCAATCGCGGGACCGTAGTGACCTGCATTATCTTCGCTGCACTGGCCACGGTTGTTGTGTGGGCCGGTGGCTACAATCTGGGCGCGCTGCTGGCCACCCTGGCTGGACTGATTGCCGGTGTTCTGATCGGGTTCACGTCGGACTATTTCACGTCTCCAGGGCAGAGCCCGGTGACAAACACCGCGCGCGTCTCGGGTTCGGGCGCGGCGATCAACATCATCATGGGCTTTAGCTATGGCTTGGTGAGCATCGTGCCGTCTCTGATCGGCATTGCCCTCTCCACTCTCCTGTCGTACACAGTGGCGCAGCACTTTGGGCTGAGCGGCGTCTATGGCGTGGGCGTGGCCGCAGTGGGGATGCTCAGTATCAGCGGCATGATCGTATCGGCGGATGCCTACGGTCCGATTGTTGACAATGCGCGGGGAATCGCCGAGATGGCTGGCATGCGGCACGAGATCATCGAGATATCCGATGAACTTGATTCTGCCGGGAACACCGCCAAGGCTATCACCAAGGGCTTTTCAATCAGCGCTGCGGCGTTGACCGTGCTTGCGCTCTTTGCTGCCTATGCTGAGGTGGTTGCAGCACGGGGTGTGGAACTGACAATCAGCCTGAGGGACCCGCTGGTGGTGGCAGGGACACTGCTCGGCGCGATGACCCCACCCTTGTTCAGCGCGCTGACCATGCTTTCCGTGACAGGCAATGCTTTTGCGATGATCGAGGAGATCCGGCGTCAGTTTCGGGAGCGTCCGGCGATTCTGGAAGGCAAGGAAATGCCTGACTATGCCAAGTGCGTTGGACTTGCGGCACAGGACGCGCTCAAGTCACTTATCATCCCGGCCTTGCTCGCGGTCGTGTTTCCAGTGTTGATCGGGTTAGTACTAGGACCGGAGGCGCTCGGCGGGTTTCTTGGGGGCAGCATCTTCACCGGTGTGATTTTTGCTCTGTTTATGGCCAATGCCGGCGGTCTGTGGGATAATGCTAAGAAGTACATCGAGGCTGGTGCATATGGTGGCGTGGGTTCGGAGGCGCACAAGGCCAGCGTGGTCGGGGACACTGTTGGGGACCCGTTCAAGGACACAGCCGGTCCTTCGCTGAACACGCTGATCACGGTCATGTCGCTGGTCTCATCGCTGTTTGCACCGGTGATTGCCGTTTTCCACCTGTTGTAGTACTGGTTGCGGGCACGAGACAGATCCGGCTGCCGTAACCGTTGTGGGAAAAGCAGCCGGATTTGCTGTGCCTGGCATTGGAAAGCACTGCGGATCGGCAACTGGCCGGGTGCCTCGATGTCCGATGAACGGCTTGAGCGTGGCCTCTCTTGCAGACGGCAGGGCGCCCTCGCTGCGGGTGCCCAAGACGCTCCCGCAAGCGGCTCGGCAGTCTTCCTTCCAACACAATGCACTGCACGCCCCGTGTCACCTGGCACAGAATGACCTGACGACGTCATGCAGGACGGTCGTCCCAAACTCCATGTTCGCCAACGAGATACGCTCGTTCGGCGCGTGGGCCATCAGCAGCATGGGCCATCCGGGCTCCTGCTTTGCGGGTGAAAAGCCGTAGGCTCTGACCCCGCGCTCTGCCAGGTATCGAGAGTCCGTAGCTCCCGGGACCAGAAACGGGACTATCTCGCATCCTGGGTCGTGTGCGCAGAGTACTTGCCGGAACACGTCGTAGAGTGGGCTGTCAGATTCGCTCTCGTAAGCCTTGGAGTGCTGCAGGATCTCAACGGTGACCCCCTCGCCCAAGTAGGGCTCTATCTCCGTGAGCAGGTCGTCCGGAGTCTGGCCTGGAACCAGACGCCCGTCGACCTCAGCCGTGGCCTGGGCGGGGATGACATTGGTCTTTTGCCCAGCAC
>Ga0180438_10009569_pt1 | contig 12048 bp, 19 predicted proteins | sample SS_ome_12_FD_132455 | JGI IMG/M metagenome (GOLD analysis project Ga0180438, IMG submission 132455) | Hypersaline lake sediment archaeal communities from the Salton Sea, California, USA - SS_3_D_2 metaG | ecosystem: Environmental > Aquatic > Non-marine Saline and Alkaline > Hypersaline >...
ACTGAACCCATGAGCAAAACCAAAACCTCTACCAGTTGAATCGCCAGAAGTGAGAGCAATGTACCATTGATTGTTTTCTTTGCTTAACAAATATTGAGTGGCTGCTCCACCTGAACTGGGACGTACCCACATTGATAATGATTTTTGACCTGCCCAGAAATCATTTAAACCTGAATTGGCAGCTACAGTTATACTTGAACCATTTAATCTAAAACCTGCACACCTTTGTCGAATACCATTGGCATTGAGACTGACTTTGAATGGTGTACCATGAAGTAATGCAGAAGAACCAAATTCTGTCTCTTGTGCATGGCCGTCAAAGGTCCATTTATATAAATCTGCCATTATAAGAATAAAAAAAATTAAAATATATAAATTTTATGCTGCTGCACGTTCAACCTTAAACACTATCCATGATGCTGCCATGTTGGGAACTGGAATTACCATGATAAAATCTGTGGTAGCAGCAAGATTTAATGTGTCAATGTGTGTCTTGACAGCAGCAGCCGTAGTACATAAAGTCGGTGTACTTGCAGTTAAATCTCCGGCAGCCATTTTATTTGAATGTTTTCTTTTTTATCACTGGTGGAGACTCAACAACAGTCTTTCTCTTGATCGCATCCTCTATGTCTTTTGCTTGGGCTGTCATTTTCTTGGTTCTGAAATGTTCTAACAGCCTCTTTAAGTTTGTTAATGTCATTTTATGTCGTGGTGTCCGTAATTAAATGAACACTCTTTGGATCTGTCAGTAAACATTCGCCCTCTTCCCATACACGAATCTTTCTACCTATCCCTGGATCAGTTATTACAACACTTGATAATGGCATAAACTGTTTCCATGTAGCAGACCTGTTCGGTACCCAGACCGCTACACTGTCAGTTACTACATTTTCACTGACTAAAACATTTAAGCCAAGTATTTCCATGACAACACCAGTCTTGACTTTTTCACTAGAGTATTGAGGAATGCTTGACCCCTTTACAGTGATCAAATAATTCATCAAATCTCGGTGTGCAAGACTGTCCATTGCAATAACTCCTCCTTCTGGATTGTAACCGTTAGTTCGAATGTTTCTCTTTGCAGTTAATATGTCAATGATTGGATTTCCACTAGATGTATCGTCCCAGCCTGTGCCAGTAGCAGCAGCAGTATTGATATCAGAGGGGGACTGACTTTCAGTAATGACATTATAAATTCGAGAATCAACTTGTCGAGCTACTGCCCTGACCAGGTCTCTCACGTTAGTAGCCAAAATGTCTATATCAGTATCCTTTATGTCTTCTTCTGATATCGTTGGAGATTCTACAAAGAACTTCTTAACATAACTAGTGGTTCTTGTCCATGACTGCTCAACTACATAAGGTAAGGCCCTTTCTCCAACATTATATATTCTAGATGCAGTAATCCCAGTAGTGTCAGGAGTATCTAAAAATCCAGAAGTCTTCTTATACCACCGGATTTCTCTTGCAGAAGTCTTTGAAACAACTACCCATTTTTTGAATACGTTTTCCTCATCCGCAAACCCTTTAGCGAGTTTATCGACATTTATGCCTCGGATGTCAGCTTGTCCACTTGCGTCTGCCATTTTAAGTCTCCGGACTTCCGCCTATGCCAGTATTTAACAAAATTTGAAATGTTTCTGTATCAGCAGCAGTCTCAAGAGCAATGCCAAAAATTTGAGCTGCGTCTGCGGCTGCGGTAGCAGTTAATACTTCGTTAGTTCCATTCTCAGCTATTAAACCAGCACCAACAGCAATAGTTCCACCTGCTGTTGCTTTGAATATGCCTCGAAGATATACGCCAATTGTGGTCTTTCCGTCACTGGCAATCTTTTCCTCTGCTGCTACTCCACAAACAACGGGAGCAGCTCCGGTGACTTTTGCCACAGTCATCGGGTCACTTAACATCAACAAAGTCCCTTTTTCGATGCCAGTGCCGTCAGCACAAGTAAATGGTACTGGAGGCTCTAGCTCTACCATTAGAGTTAGTTCGTTTGCCATGAGTAGCAAATTTCAGAAAGGATTATTTAAAACTTTCTATTTTTCTTGTTCTTCCTGGATTTTCTTGGTAGCCAAATCAAGCATGGCCTTCTGTACAATAAGCGATTGATTATGATTTTCAATAAGCTCTTCACATTCTTTTTTAACTCTTGTCCATAATGCTTCAGCTTTTGAACCAATTTTTACATCAAGCTGTTTGGTCATTAAAGTCGCCACGCATAACTTTATCTTTATACTCCTGCGGAGTTTCTTCTTTTGGTACTGTTTGGACAGCAGCTTGACCTCCAAGCATGTTCTCTACAGCAAGTTTCTCTTGCCTTGAAATTAATTTTGAATGTTCTATGTTAGCTGCCTCTAACCTGGCTGCAGCTTCATTAGCTTTACGAATCAAATCTGAAGAGGTTTTCTCCTCTTCCGGTTCTGTGTCCGGTTGAGGAGATGGTTTCGGCTCTTCTGGTTTTTGTTCATCTACCATTATATAACCCCCATTATATTTTATATAAAACCAAAGTTAAGTTGGCTTGGCATATTATTTTGACGAATCAATTCTTGCTGTTTACGATACTCAAACCAAAACTTTGCAAGTTCTTCTCGGTCTCTTGCTTCTTGTTCAGCTTGTAATTTTCTTTGCTCTGCCCAGAATCTAGCATCTTCGTTTCTAGCTTTAATCTCTGCTTGTCGCTTCTTCTGGAATAAAGCAAAATCGGCTTCTCTTTGCCGTTGTCTGTATGCAGCATCCGCTTCACGTTGTAAACGTCTAGCTTCTGCTTCTGCTTCTAATTCCCATTGTTTATATAATTTCCTAGATTCATTATTGTAAGAAGAAACATATTCAAAAGATTCTTTTTCCTTCTTTTGAGTCCGTTGATAATATTGTTCTTCTGTTTCATTGTTGTTGATCTTTTCAATTTCGTCTTCTGCAAGTTGATCAAAGATTCTTCGCTGATATACTGCAGCATCAGTCTTTTTCTTAAATTGGGTAGCTAAATTCACTCCAGGAATTAACCTGGAAATATTGTCAAACATGCCTGGATCATAAATTTCATTTACGTATTTCTGAGTTTCTGCAATAATTTCCGGATTGCCAGATTTTATTGCGTCACGATATGTTATACTCATTATTTCAATCGCTTCAGTTCTTGACCATTCTGCCCAAGGATAAGTGCCTATCATACCTGAAACAGCACCAAGGACATACAATGGCTTTTTCATGTTAGCCATGACACCTGCAAGTAATGAAGTAGTTTGTCCAGCAACTTTTGTGTTTACTGCAAATGCTGGAGCTTCTGCTGATAACGTGGTCTGAACCAATTGGCCAGATTTACCTATCGCAAATTTACCAAGTTTCTTGGCTCCAAATCTGATTAATCCCCCTCCCCCCATTAACATTGCCATAGAACTTATGGGGTGGTTTGCCATATACTCTGCAGCAGTATTGAATACTCTATTATCTAGGTTAGAAACCACTCTTCTACTAGGATCTATGATAGCTTTATACACATCTAGAATATTTTTAAACCTAGACCTTTCAATTTCTAGCCCCTGCTCTACAGTAGTTCCTTCTGGATAACCAAAGAATTGTCCTGGTTGAGTAGGGGTAGATGCTGGTTGATTTCTGTTAATTACAGATTCTCTAGGTGGGGCTTGTGGAGGTTGTGGCCCTGGTATGGGTTGTGTAGGTGGTGGGCCTGGTTCTGGTGGACGATTGAGAATAGGTGGAGTGGTAGAACCAGTGTCCTCAAACCTACCAGCATGTAAAGCATCCCTAAATGCATTCAATTGTTCTTGAGTATCAAAAAACCTTTCTTCAACTTTTAAGGTTCTTGGGTTAGTAAAAGTTATTCGTGGCATTTTATTTCTTTTTTCCGTTGGTACGAATAATCAATCCAAGTTCTCGGATTGCACAAGTGTTTTCTTTTATTGTGGTTGATGATAAATGATACATAAGGAAAAATGCAACAATTGGAAATCCAACATCAGTAACTAACTGATAAGCAGTTTCCATCATTGTCTGCCTTCCATTTCCATCATTGTATCATTAGGTTGGTTCGCTTGTAATTGTGGCTCTTTATTTAATCCTGACAAAAGTTCGTTCTGTAAACTTGCAGGGAAGATTAATTTGATTTCTACATTTAACTGATTTAAAATTTGTTCTTCTACATATAATTGATCGCCCTTAACTGATTGCTCGTATGAAAGATAAACAATCTTGCCACTAGCGTCAGTAAACTCTTTGGCATTACCGATAATTATTTGAGGTACATTCACGGCCTGGAAGAAATAATCATTAAGTTGATTGATCCAGGCCAAGGGGTTTAATGAAGCATTGGTAGCTGTGGAAATAAGTTCGGGAACAACTACACCTTTTGGTACATACATGTTTTCGCCATGTATTCGTGCAGCATCCATCTTGGCTTTAAAGTTTGCAATTTCTGTGGTGTCGTCAGTATCAAGATGGAACACCCATAACGGGTCTATGTTACGATGAAGTACCCGTTTCCAGTCGTTCATAGCCTCGTTTCTTGCAAGTATAATCCATTTTACTGACGGTATTACACTCATCCCGTGAATTTCATCAGCTATGCGTTTCCTGGAAAGATGTAAGATTTTATCTGGGGAAAACCTTTTCATTGGATCTTTATGTTTGTCAAGTTGTTCATACCTTTTTATTCTGCCTTTAGCATTCTGAACAATTGCAATTGAACTTGGATCTAAAGGTTTTAAATTTACTACAAGTCCGTCACGATTTCTGATAATTTCTGTAAAAGAATCTCCAGCAATGGTATAAGTTCGGATCATATTGCCTAATATGGTTACGAAACTATCTTTGCCATTGCCTTTGATTGTATCAAGAAGCATAGTTGTTGCCATGTCAGAAGTGTAACCAGCCCCAACAGTCCAGTTCGCTTTAGCATCTACAGCAGTTTGTAACTCTGGAATAGATTTGTAATATCCAAGATATTCAGACCAGTTTTCAATTTGATACTTAAACTCTTTTTGGCCTGTTGCTGCATCAGTTGAAGCAGAATCTACGTCATAATCTTGAATAGAACTTCTTACAGCTGCATAATCTGCTGAACCTATATCTGTGCTTGGCATTTTAATTTAGTAATAATAAACCTCCATTTGTACGTGATCTACTTGGATATCGTTACCACTTATTGAATGTTCTATCCTTACTTTGATACCTTTGATTTCTGCCCATGTTGGTACAGAAAAACCGAAATTGGTACAATTAAGTTGTTTTGTGTATGTTGCAAGATTGATATATGCAATCTCTACACCAAAACCTGAATTGTTAATGAGTGTCGGGGTTAGTGTAGTAGCTCCCCATAAATCTGAACTACTGCCCAAATTCATTAATTCATCATCTGTGCCGATTTCTTTTGTTGATTGTTTATGGTTACTTATTTGTGAAACTGTAGAAACTAATACCACGTCCCACAACCTGATATAAGCAGAACTAGATATAGTGGCTGTAGCATAAGCATTGTCACTAGCTGTAGCGTTTGCCATGTTTGTCCAGGCTTGACCTGACCCGAGTGGATCTCTTTCTGTAACTGTACCAGGAGAAGTGAGACCTGTCCTAGTTGTGTATTGGTCAAGACTGTAAATGTCTCTCAAACCGAATCTTGCCAAGACCTCACCATCCTCTGGACTAGGTGCAAATAATTGTTCTGTCCTGAATAATGCGTTTGGTATGTTTAAAACCATTGATTTAACCTAAATGTTTTATTTATTTTTGGTATTAAATCGGCATCTGAACTGCCGAATTCGTCTACGAGACCAAGAAACAACATTTCTTGACCAATATCTAGCCCATTCAAATGGATCTTCCCTAGTAACCTTCCGTACTTGCCTACCCTTTGATTTGGGTTTATTTTTATTTCGACTTCCGCATTTTCGATTTTGCTTTTTAACCATTCCTTTGTATCTTCGCCACCTTCACTTAACTCAGGGGCGTTGATTTCTAAGATTCGTAAAGGGAAAGTAAAATCACGAAAATCAGTGCCAAGCCTGACAGTGTCACCATCAATGACCTTAACCACTGTTGCTCGGAAATCTTCGACAATTTGTTTATGCGGACTTGTGAACCCGTACTCTTCAATTTGTTTATTTGATAGTTCGGGGAACTCATCATAATCATGTTCAAACACCATAGTTAGGCACCATGAATTCAGGCATTTACCATGAACTCCTCAACCTTTTTGTCTCTCAAGATTGCTATACCTCTGAGTGCAGCATCTCTGAGGATATTGATCATATCCTCAGCTTCTATCCTAGAGGTGAATCCTGACATGTCAAACTGTATGACATATATGGCAGCAAGGTTAGAAGCAATCTCTTTCAAAAGGCCTTTAACGTCAGCATTAAGACCTGAATAATTATCACTCCAATTGAATCTGGTAGCACAATTAATTTGAGATTCAACCTGAGTCATGAAATCGTTGATATAACCTTCAACATTAGAGGTTCCACTGGCGTTAGCACCAGCTTTCCTCTGAACCTCGGCAGTTGTTGCAAATATTCCAGTATCAGCCATTTCTTAACCAAAAGTGTAGAAATATTTAAATTTTCCTATTTTTTTGATACATTTTAACTAAAAAACGTACAAATTCAGTCCTTTTTCTTTAATACACCAACAAGCTCTTACAAATGCTTCGGCTAAATGTGCATAATCGCCATAGATCTTTACTGCTCTTTCACCACTTTTTAGTTGTCCATACTCATAGGTGATAGACTTCAGTGACCTAAGAAGGGAAAGATCACTGACAATCTCACACCTACCTATCTCCATAAGAGTTAATGCGTTACTGTAGAGGTCTTCTTTGAAGATACCTCGCTGCTTTTCTTTACCTTGGATCTCAATTCTTTTACTTGCATTGTTAAGTCCGATAACTTTTCTTCCAAGTCGTTCAAATAATAAGTCATATACGGCCCCCCCGACACCTGAATCATCAATGAAGATCTTATTAAATCGATATTCCCTATCATAGACTTCAATTCTGCCAATAGTGTCAGTAGACGATATTCTATCGGTCGTTTCACAGACAACGATTTTGATCCGTTCTTGGTCGAGTTCTGCAATGATGAATGCATTTTCATCACCTCCATATCTGGCTATGTCCACCCCTAAATAATATCTTCGACTGGAATGATAATGTTTGTCTTTGTGCCACTCAATGAGAGTCATGCACTCTTTAATGAGCTGAGTTGGAAAGAATTGGTTCCACTCATCAGTGAATTCACCTAAATACTCTTGCCGATACTCGGCCTTGGTCATCCTCTTACGTTCCTTGGCAAGAAAACCTCTGTCAATGCGTGGACAATCTTCAGAGCTTACATGCCACTGCCGGAAGTCTTTATCTGTAAAACTATGATAGAAGTATCCACCTTTACCAAAAGGTGTAGAAAGAAGTATGATATATCCCATTCCTCGCCGCTTTCTACTAACTGCGATGGTGGGAAGTATAGATAACCAGACCTGCTCTCCAATGAAAGCAGCTTCGTCAGCAATGAGCATGTCGAGCGTGAAACCTCGTATGAAGTGACCTGTTCGCCCTGCAGGAAGACTGTGTATGACTGATCCGTTGGTGAGGCGGATACGGGTTTGCGTCGGTTTGTCCTCAAACAAACTCTTTTTGTTTTCCCTTTCATATATCTCAAAATTGCCTCTGACCTTTTCAAATAATAAACTTGATTGCCTTTGAGAAGCTGCAATGATCATCGTGACAGTCTTGGGATGGTTGATGGCAAAATCAAACGCTTTCCTCGCAATGACCTCACTTTTACCTACCTGCCTCCCACTCCTGAGAGTTATATTGCCCTGATGATCCAATATTTCCTGCTGCCACCTGTCCCACTCCCAAGACTTGGGTAAAATGTCCTTACTCCTCTTCCCCCTCGTCCTCTTCTTCGAGTTCATCTTCCAATAATATGCAATCTATACATTTAAACTTGCTCCCACTGTCAAACTCTTCAAAATCCTCACCGCAAACCTTACATTTCATCGAATAAAGGTAATATGAAACAAAATAAAAATATAAAATAAAAAAATAATTCCATTCTTAACACTTTATGTCAAACTCTGATAAATAACTTCTTGATACCTCAAACCAGTTGATCTCTTGCCAGTCACGATATGTCCAAGTGTCGCAAATCTTGAATATGTTGTGGTCCTCCACCCAAAAATTCTCCTCTAACCACTCCCTGAATATATTGGCTACTTTGTAAATGTCAAATGGCTTGTCTAAAGACATAAACCACTCCTTTACATTGTTATGTAAATTCTCTTCGTTGTCTAAATTTACCACTAATAACCACGTTTCATAGTTCGTCCAACCATTATATGGTTCTTCATTTCCCATTTTACCACCTAAAGTAAGGTAATAGAGACTTACTTATATATCTCACGCCCGTAACTGTCCAGTGGAATAATAATTTTTTAATTTTAATAGTTAATAATAAAATTTGTGGAGGGGTGGATTTTTTAATACTCACCCATGCTACAGATTCGCTACTAGTCTTTTCAATTATAACCTTTCTATTTCTCGCCTTTGTCATGTGTTACTTACTACAGCCCCCCGCCGGAGGCGGGGGGAGGGTGGGCGGGTGGGATTTCTTTATATCCCCGAAATAACCTTCCCGCACGGGTTCGGGGGTGCGGTGTATATTCTCGGCCGACTTGTATGAGTTGATTTATGGATTAAATCAACGGAACCGAGGGACTTCCCAATAGAAGGCCCGAGACTAAATGTCCTGAACATGACAAAGGCGAGAAAGCTTTGCTTTCGAGCCGACTCATGGGCAGGACTAATCACCGTGGGTGCTTTTAATACTTTAAATCTTCGTTAGTGATCTCTAATGTCTTACCTTTATATAGCCTAATGTATTTAAGGGTTTTAAGTGTATTTATCGTGCTTTTCCTAGTTCTTGGGTCTGTCCCAATTTCTTTCATTATAGCAACTTTAAGATCATGTAGGTTAGGTTTATCACTTATTTTTCTGAGTCTCCACATCACTCTTTTCATTTTTTCAAGTGACATTTATCTCTCCTCTGTCCCTAGACAGCACTCTGGTTTACCATTTCTTAGGTGGGTGGGTGGGGGACCCGAAGGGTTTTTAGGGATGGTGGCTGCTTACTTTTCTTTTTCAAGTTTTCTCACCCTTGTTTCCACTTGTCCTAGGTTTCTTCCTATTTCTTGTATTGCCAAGTTAAGAGCTGTTAGATAGGCTTTAATTGGCTCTATCTCTTCACTCTTCATTATAGTTCCACTTATCCAACTTTTGTTGTCTTTTATTTTCCAATCTTCTTTTACAGTGGCATTCATAGCAGTATTTGAACGTAGTATGCATATTTCTGCCACACTTATGACACTTGTTCATCTTCTATTGGCCATCCCACCAAGCATTCTTGGTCACCAATTCTAGTTATTTCGAGTTTAACTCTTTTCCCATTCCAGTTAGCTGAATCTACTCCCCAGATATTCCCTAGGTTAAGGTTTGTAGTAGGGTTAATTACCCACTCTTTTGTAACCCCATTTATTACTACTTTAGCTATAAGTTTTTTACCCCACTTAGTTTCCTTGTATTGTGCTTCATTATCTATTTGCACTATTCTCTGGTCAGGTTGTATATCTTTAACGTACTTAGGGGTGATATACTTAGCCCCCATTGTTTCGCTTGTATCTACCATTTTCTCTTATTCCTCCTATCCTGGGTAATCCAATGTACCCCACCATTCTTTCATAGCAATATCAAATAGTTCTTCTTTGTTCAGTTTATATTGTACTTTAACCTCTCCGGGTTCTTTTGGCAGTTTAACTATCCAGTGTTTATCCATCATAGATTTAAGTGTAACGAACAGGTGTGCTGTACCTATATCAAGTTCTTTTTCCAGGTTCTTAGCCCACCTTTTTCCTACAGTACCTGGGTTATGTAGGAACAGTATTATTTTAGCTTCAGTTCTCTTGGTAGTTTTATTAACCACTTTACTTTACCTCACCTAGCTAGGGGGAATGTATAACATATATATATACTTTCCTGTTTTCTAATAGTTGTATTCTATTACCAACAAAATTAAATAGTTCCTATGTTTCTAAACCTTTAGTCAAGGCCAAATCCAGGGAGGATATTATTTTATTAATATCTTTCCAGGACTCTTTCTAATGTGTTAAAAAAGCTTAATTTTAAACTATCAGAAATAATTAGTATAAAGTTACCCTGAATAAATCTATTAAAAATAAGGCTTATATGACCCTGATATCATCATAGTAAGCATATCTCGTGCCTAAACTAACGTGTCTGTAGAAAGCGTCTGCACACCTGGCCCTGACATGATCAACATAAATCTTGTTTGCACTCTTGTTCTTCTCTAATAACTCTACCCTAACTTTGAAGTTTGTGCTGGATAAATCGTCCTCAAATAATATAATCCTGCTCCACATGTAAGTTAAACCGCCAAATGTTCGGTAATATTCGCTAGGACAATAATATATACTGGTGTCTTGAGGAGATTCCCAGGTGCTGCCACCATCAAATGAACACTCTACTCCTAACTTGTGGTTAGATCCACGAGTAGGACATAAACCTAAGACTCCATCAGATCTGGCCTCAATCGATACCTCAACACCTATAACTTTACGTTTTACATCTGCCGACATTACAGACCAAATGAAACTGAATCCGCCACAAACTAGTTGAGCATTTAGCGTGTTACAGTCAGAATAAGAATTGTTAGAAGTGTAAACATTGGTAGGATTATTCCAATTGGCTCCACTTGCACTCGTAGGATTTGCATAAGGTGTAGTACCCATTTTAGTCTAAACTATATTTTATAGCTACCCATAACTTTTGAGGAGCTGATGCAACAGCAGAAGAATCGTAAATTATCCATGAATTGGCCGGAATTGTAGCATCATCAAAACTGGTGGTGGTCTCTCCGTTAGAATCAGCTACCATTGAACTACTTAAAATGTCTGTTCCTCCACTGCCTGGAGAAGTTTCTGTTCGCCACTTTAACATGAAAGTCACTGTCCCAGTGTCAGTCTGGCCCCAGACCTTTTCAATTGTAACTGCGTCAGGTACAAATAACATAGGGAAATCATCTACATTAGTAGGCTTTTCAAAATATAATATCTTAGATCTAGCATATAATAAATTGGAAATTGTATCGTTAAACCAGACCCCAGCAACGCCATAAGCTAAAATGTGGCCTGTACTAGGACCTCCTACATATTGTACATCATTGTGTGCGTCTAAATCGTGGTTGCCTTGCTGGTCATCTACATATTTCTTGTTAGCTAATTTTAAATCTGTTGATGGTGTGCCTGTCTGACCTGCTGAATGATCACCACTTAGATTAGGTAAAAACATGTCACTGGCTATCGGAACTTTAGGCTCTGGTCTTCTTGACAAAGATTTAATTAGTCGCTTTTCTTTAGTGACGAATTTGACCAAGCCCCCATGATACATTTGAAGAAACTCGGGACTTGACACCTGCAATCCCTTCGGGATGTAAATAACGGTCGCCAGTCTGTTTCTTTGTCCATGCAGTTAAACCTTCAACATTTGGCCAGGATCTTTTTAACTCTTTCTCGTTTCTGTTCGAATCTGGAAGTGATTTGGATTCATGATAGGTTGCAACTATCTGATCTTCGTGAACTCCTAAAAGATATACCATGCAATGATCTATCTGAAAATCGTTTAAAACTGTGGAATTACTTCCTCCCCAAATCCAGTTATATGATGAATCATCATCCCTGGTTCCCACCGGAGTAGAAAACTCTGTCATTGTTACACTTGTTCCGTTAATCCAGACCTCGGGATTGTTATCAACATCAGTGTTATCATAAAATATACCTAAATGTGTCCACTTATCAAACGGAAATAATGGAGATGTATTCCACCAACCACCACCAGTTGTACTGAACCCATGAGCAAAACCAAAACCTCTACCAGTTGAATCGCCAGAAGTGAGAGCAATGTACCATTGATTGTTTTCTTTGCTTAACAAATATTGAGTGGCTGCTCCACCTGAACTGGGACG
>Ga0180438_10009571_pt1 | contig 12047 bp, 4 predicted proteins | sample SS_ome_12_FD_132455 | JGI IMG/M metagenome (GOLD analysis project Ga0180438, IMG submission 132455) | Hypersaline lake sediment archaeal communities from the Salton Sea, California, USA - SS_3_D_2 metaG | ecosystem: Environmental > Aquatic > Non-marine Saline and Alkaline > Hypersaline >...
ATTGGTTCCACTACCGCCGCGCCGTCGTCCGTATGTTCTGGGACGGCGAGAAAACCCCATCCGTCGAAGTCCCCATCGGCGACTTCTTCGGCATCCCCTTTTCCGATCCGGTCTTTTTCCAGTCACTCGTGATCTCCGTCAACCCCGGGGCCAACCGCTCCAGCACCGACGGCCTCAACGTCTATTTCCCCATGCCATTCGCCAAGCGTGCGCGCATCGAACTCTTCAACGACTCCGAAGCACGCCTCGGCTGTTTCTGGTACCACATCAATTACGAAGAGGTCGAAGCTCTCGAACCCGACCTCGGCTACTTCCACGCCTGCTGGAATCGCGAGAACCCCTGTGAGCGAGTTGACCCCGACAAGGTTGCCGAGGATGTCGGCATGCTCAGCAAGGGAATCAACAAGACCGGCGACGAGAACTACGTCATTCTCGACGCCGAAGGCCGCGGCAACTACGCGGGCTGCATCCTGCAGGTCCATAACCTGAAGCACGGCTGGTACGGCGAAGGGGACGACATGATCTTCATCGACGGCGAGAAGTGGCCTCCCTCTCTTCACGGTACCGGGACCGAGGAGATCTTCGGCGGCGGCGCGTGTCCCAACGAGGCCTACTTCACGCCCTATTGCGGCTTCCTCCTTGTCGAAAACGCCGACTTCTTCGAACGCAACGCCATGTACAAGTTCTTCGTCAATGACCCCGTCCGCTTCCAGAAGTCGATTCGGGTGACTCTCGAGCACGGTCACGCAAATAACCTCGGCAACGATTACGCCTCGGTTGCTTACTGGTATCAGGAGGAGCCGCACAAGAAGCTCGCGGAACTCCCCTCCGCCGAAGAACGAATTCCACGCATGCCGGACCATTGCATGAAAGCCCTGGAGATCTACACCCGCGCCGCGGATACGTTCTCCCGGGAGGTCGGCTGGTCTACACTTTCAGAGGACGAAAAAAAGCGCGTTAGATCGACCACAGTTGAGGTACGGAAAGCGATTCGCTCCCGCGACAATACCGCACTGGACAAGGCCAACGCATATGTCAAAATGCTCACTGGGTACGCTGAAAAGGCGCGCGAGTGAACAACGGCAGTCTCTGCGAGCCGCGGCTTTCGCACGATGCATGGAAAAACCATCAGACCGCCGCGACAAGCGCCCAATAGAGAGCTACGTTGAATCCAGGCCTGAACCACTGCCAGGAGTCTAAACCCGGGACGTCAAAACTGCCTCATTCCTTTGACGACTACACCTTTGATGTTGCAGCCCTGCTCTAGGCACAGCAGCAAACATGGGCCTGGCAACGGAAGCTATTGGGCAAGACTTTCCAGGGCTCGTTTGGGGCCAAAGCGCCTACCGGCAGACATTCAGGGGACTGGGGTTGCTGAGAGACCGGTGTTAGACTATTGTGCAGAGAGAGCGAAATCCGTGGGCTTCGTTTCCAAGCCCTAGCTCCGAGACAACATCTCCGGACAGCATTGGTTTCAACACTAGGCTTCACGGGAAAAGGGCGTGACATTAAATTCTTACACACGTCTGTGTGTTCTCCTTCTTGTCGCGACGCCGTGCGCGATGGCGGCCGAACAGGTTCGGGCTCCTCGCCTCCTCGAAAGTGACTGGCCGCGTGCTTTGTTCTTCCGCATTAGCGAGGGGGTCGCCGCTCACCGCGGGTACTCCCGCGAGGACTACAACGCCCTCTTCGCCCGGCTGGACGGCATTATCGGAAAGGCCCTTGACGAAGAAGTAGTCGGGCGATCAGCGACGAACATTGACTACTTCCGGGAATTCAAGCTGGCGAATCCTTTCCAGATTGTCTTGCTCCACTTCAACGCCGACGCCCGCGATCCGCGCTTCCAGACGGGCGAATACTTCGCAGGTCACTGGATTTACCACAATGGGTGCAAGATCACCCAGGACATCACTGCGTCGCAAACGGTAATTCCACTCGAAGATGCATCTCTGTTCAGGACGAGCGTGGGTCGATACAGTGACAGGAATGAAGACATTGGCCTTTGCGAACTCGACTCGAACGGGCGACCGGATTGGCATAATGCGGAACAGGTCCGACTTCTCTCTGTCAACACAGCTGCGAACAGGATCTGCGTCAAGCGGGGTGCGTTCGAAACAGAAGCTCGACCTTTTCGGGCCAATGCTTCGTATGCGGCCGCGCACGTTGGTGAAGGTCCATGGGGGGTCAGGAACAACCTGTTATGGTGCTACAACTTCGCGCGGGGTGCTCCAACCGACGCGCAGGGGCTTTCCGCCGCCGATCTCCTGGTTGAAGACTTCACCGGCTGGTTTGGCCCCCAAGGAGAACTCTCCTGCTTCGATGGCGTCGAGTTCGACCTCATGTATTTCTACCGCTGGGGAGAGTACGATCCTGGGAGGGGAGGGCGCGGGCCTGACGTGGATGCGGACGGTCGACCTGACTGGGGTTTGGTCGACGGGGTAAACGCCTACGGCCTCGGCGTAATCGATTTCTGTAAGAAGTTGCGCGAGGCGCTGGGGCCGGAGCGGCTCATTCTTGGCGACGGCCACAGCCCCAATCACCAGCGCGCCTTCGGCCTCCTGAACGGCATCGAGAGCGAAGGCTGGCCGAGCTTGGAGGACATCGAAGTCCAAGACTGGTCGGGAGGCATCAACCGGCACCTGTTCTGGAACTCCAACTGCCATTCCCCTGCGTTCAGCTACTTCAACCACAAGTACACCGAATCCTCTGACGGTCAGGCTGCCTCCACCTTCAACATCACCCGGCTCGTAGCCGCGGCTGCGCTTCTCACGGAGTCCGCCTTCACGAACACAATTATGCCAGCTGCCGAGAACGACGAGCGCGACGTCGGCGTCTGGGACGAAATGCGGAAAGGCGCGGAGCGCAAGCCTAGGTGGCTTGGACAGCCGTTGGCCGAAACGCAGTTGCTCGCCAAGGAGCTGCCCGACCTGCTCAACGGCGAAGGTTCAGAGATCGGTCCGCAGCTTCTGTCCAGGTTCAGATCCAGCAATGCGACGGCATCCATAGACAACGGGCGCCTGAGGATCCAGGGCGCGTCCGGCGATGTCGGAACGATGCGGTTCATGCTTCAGGACGTTCCTTGCGACGGACCAGATCTTACCGTCTACGCGACACTCTCGTGCGAACCGTGGACGTCGTATCCCGCTGAGATGCCCCGCCTGCTCCGGGGCGGCATCGCTCCTCCGAAGACCCATCTCATCTCCCGCGAACCCCCCAACGTTGGAATTCGCTTGCGACGTGGCGAGGTCCAACCGATTGACCCGGAGACCCGTGCCCTTTTCCAGTACCGTCCCACGGCTCATATCAATTCTGTCGCTAAGGAGGCATACTTCACACACCCTCCGTACGGGCATGGATTGCGGGGCCAGATATTCTGGGAGCGCACGCTTGTGATTCCTCCCGACAGCAGAATTCGGTTCTTCACCGGGATCGGCGATCGCGCTGTCAACAGTGACGGAGCCACCTTCATCGTCGAGATCGCCGAAAAGGGCAGGGCTTTCCGAAGAGTGTTCCGTCGTCACCAAACCCAACTCGACTGGGTGGAGCGAAGCGTCGAGCTGAGCGCGTACGGCGGCAAGGAGTGCACGCTGCGCTTCGTTGCGGACCCCGGGAAGAGAGACAACTCTGTGCAAGACTGGGCGTATTGGGCGGAAGTGAATGTCCTTCCGCATTCGGGAGGTTCCACATTCACTCAGCCGATTTCATTCATGACCTTCGTCAACGGCCATGACTTCGAATCGGTCTTCTATTTCAATCACGTGCGTACAGACAGCGTGGATCTCGAGTTCGAGATCGAGGGCTACGCGCCCATGTACCTCTCGCGGATAGCGGCGCATGCGGGTCCCGATGTCCGCTTCCGGGAATACGAACACGGCGTCGTCGTAGCCAACCCGTCACGATCACCGGTTGAGTTCAGTTTGTTGGGAAGGTTCCCCAGCAGCAGATTCCGGTTCCTGAAGGCTTCTCCTCACCAAGACGGGGTGGTGAACACAGGCCTACCGACGGGGGAGCAAGTGATAGTTGGTGCCAAGGACGGAATCTTCCTAGTCAAGGAGCCCTTGCCAAGCCTGAAACGGCTTGAGTGTTGTGAGTAGATCTCCTGCAGGTTATACACCCTCGCCACTTCGAGCACGGCAACACTGGGCCCAGCGACGCGTGCACGACCGAAGCTCTTGTCGGCACGGCCTTTACGTCAGTGGGCCCTGCAGGATTCGAACCTGCGGCACGCGGATTATGAGTCCCTTCCAGGGCCGTTTCAGGCCAGTCAACGTAACGTGTGGCGCGGCCACCCCTTACGACGTAAGTGCTTTTGAATCTGCGAAGTTATGGCGTGCGTTGATGCGGTTGTGAGCGGTCCCGAGCGGTAGCTGGCGGTCGGCAGCATTGTCTGGCGTCACCCCGTTATCACCCCCACGCAGTTGTCTGAGTGGGCCAAGCGCTGGGCATCATGATAAATCTGTACATCTCGCTTCCCACCTCCGCAACTTCAAGCACAGCAACAAGGGTGGGGGTGGGTACACTTCACACACCGCACTCGGAGCCTGGCGAGTCCCTGTTACCTGCCAGCGAAGGCTTGACCGGCTAGATACAGGTCACCGGCTGCGGAGATGTAGGAGATGATAATGCCGACGTGATTCTTTATGACGAACGAACCCGACGGGGGCTCGAGCGAGCTTTGCTTCTCGTGCAATGAGCCGGCAAGAACCATGTTGCCGCCGCTGTCAACGGCCGCGACGATGCTCCCGCTGACATTTTTTATCAGGAAGTCGGTGCTGGACGTGGCAGCAGGGCTTGAATCCTCGGTCAAGCTGCCGGCCAGGTATAGGTTTCCCGCATCGGTGATGAGCGCGATTGTCTGGGAACCTGCATCCACAATTCTGAAACCTGCTGCGATGGGTGTAGGAGTGGGAGTCGGCGTGGGTGTCGGACTTGGTGTCGGCGTCGGAGAGGGGCTCGGAGTTGGAGTGGGGCTTGGTGTTGGTGATGGTGTCGGAGTAGGAGTTGGAGTTGGGCTCGGGGTCGGTGTCGGGCTGGCAGTAGGCGTGGGCGATGGTGTTGGGCTGGGGGTTGGAGCCGGATCGCATCTAACGTACACGCCGCGCGCACGCAGGGCAGGTATCTGGACGTTATAAGCCACCGCGCTCAGGGGATTATACGTCACGTCCACACGGTCGCCGTCTGCTATGCTGGGGTTATCTACCAGCGGTTGGAGGTCACTGATGTGGTTCCACAAGAGAATCAGATTCAGCTTCCCCAGGTTCGTTAGACTGGCAAGCGGGCCGATGTCGGTAATCTGGTTGTTGCCGAGATCGAGTTCGCAGTTCCTATATAATGTCAATCCCGTCAGTCCGCTGAGGTCGCTAGCTTGGTTGCTCCTGAGACTCACCTTCCACAGTCTGGTCAAATCCGCAAGAGGGCTGAGGTCGGCGATCTGGTTGTGGTCCAGGAGCACGTAGCCGAGGAGGGGCAATCCGGCAAGGACGCTGATGTCGCTGACCTCGTTATACATCAATTCCAGGTTCCGCAGGTATGTCAAACCGGCAAGAGGGGTCAGGTCGCTTATACGGTTACTCGTGAATCCCGCCGACGCCAGGTTGATGCAATTCTCGATTCCAGAGAGGTCGCTTATGTCATAACTTCCTCCTACATGGTTGAGCGACGCCACCTCGACCATGTAAAGATCGCCGGAAGGCTTTTCAAGGCAAGAGCGAACTGCGGCCTCCAGCCCCGGGTCGGGGAAACTCACAACGTCAAAGCGGCCCTCCGGATCGCCGGGTTCAATGCCGATAAGCGCACAATGTTCGTACTCCCACGTGCCGGGGAAATCGATGATGGAATACCACCCGTCGGAGTACCCGCCCCAACCCATATTGAGATGGACATACATCCCGGCAGTGTCATCGGTGCCGTCCAGCACGATGGCATGGCCCTGGTATAGATCATCACGCATGCCATACAGTACCGGGCGGGCTGCGCCGATCTCCCCTTCCATGACATCGAACCAGTCCGCGTCGGTGTAGTCTTCGCGGAGTATGTCCTGGACGCCGAAGTCGTAAAGGAAATGCCTGATGAGAGCAGGAAGGATCCTCATCCAGAAGGCGCCAGAGCCGTCTACGCCGTAGAACATCCTTACGGAGACGCCGCAGTGATAGCAGAGCTGCGCCACCGCATCGATCTGCTCTTGAGGGCTCGACGGTGTAATGCTGTCCGGCATGTTCGCCCAGTCGTAGTCGGTCTCGAAGTTCGCGCTGTGCGTCTGCCCGTTCCACTCATACGATTTGCTTCCGTACCCTCGCGCCGGATACTCATGGAACCGCATCAACTGCGCCATAGCGGTTGCCACGCACCCTACGACACACCTCTCGCCATCGTCAAGGGGGCATTGGCGGTTGTACGGATCGCCCTGGTGCCATGTCGAGGTCAGCAAGGGGCCCATTGCAGCGCCGTCCAGGGGAGCATCGGTGGTTCCTGCAAGGAGGGCGGCCCATCCGGGAGATGCGGAAGCCTCCTCTGCCGCCAGCGCTTCCAGATGCTGTTCAAGACAGGTCAAGAGCGCGGCGACTGCGGGGACCTCCGGGTCGAACGGGTTTCCTTCCGAGTACGCAAGGATGGGAGAGAGCATGTCATCGCCGGCGACAAGCACAAATCCGTCGTTCCCGCCCTGGTAGATGTAGGCAAGTGTGGTTTCGTCCCGGACGATAAGAGTCGCGGGAGGGGGCGCTTTGAAGGCAGGTGCAGAGAGGCCCTTTGAGGTCCGGGCCGTCAGCCATCTGTCGGCGGCGGCTCGGGCCGTATCCTCATCGACAGGACCGGCCACCGCGGCGGCCAGCAGGAAGAGCAGCGCAAGGGATACAAGCACCGCCTTAGAAATGGTCGCGCCGATCCGGGCGGGAGCGGAGACGCGTCGTTCTACGTCGCAGTCAAATTTTGACACCCAGTTCCTCCTTGTCAGGTTCCTCTAGCGATGCTCCCCGCGGTCATGTGGCAGTTCTCGTCGAGACGTCGGCAAACGATAATATACTTAATAGAGTGCTCTGGATGCCTGCCGCTTACTCGACTCGTTTCCTGGCCCAGGCCCCGACAGGAGGCAATAGGTTCCTGCAAGGAGAACAGCGGAGTCTAGCATATGGCTTTCATGATTACAACAGGTTCCCTGCACAAAATAAGCGTGCTACCGTAGCTGGGGGCCATCGCAACTGATAACACAGGTGTGCCTACTGAAAACTCCATCCGCGCGCTCATATGGGCTTCAGACCACCTTGGGTCGTCCACAGGAATCGTAGCCACCCACCCCCGCAACCTCAATCACAGCAACAAGGGCGGGGGTCGGGGGAAGTGGAGAAGTCTCAGTGGCCGGCCTGCTTGTGTCGTCGTCTGGACAAGGCGGCCTCGCGGGAGAGTCCGCGCATGAGGTACTTGCGAACCGCAAGAAGCTGGTGGCTTTCGTCTTTGACGTGGGGAGAAACGTGTTCCTTGCCGGTGGAAAAGGCTTCCATGATCCACTCGGGCGTACCGATCTGCTGGAACCTCTTCAGCATCTTTGACCAGAGCATTTGGGCCATGTCTGGGTGCTTTCGAACCACGTTACGCTTCTGTTTCGGATCTTCTCGCAAGTCATAGAGCTCTCTCTGTCCCGGTACCGTGACGAGAGACCATCGCAACGTCGTGACCGTGACTGGTGTGGGAGCTTGGAGGCACGGAGCTGACCCTGTGATGGCGGCATCCCAATTCGCTCTTTTGGAGCCATCAAGGAGTGGCAAGACCGATTTCCCCTGCACCCGGTCTGGGATCTCAACACCGGCTAGATCCAACAACGTGGGCATCAGGTCGGGGGGCTGCACAAGGGCTCGAATCCTCATGCGTCCTCCCTTGTTAGGGACCCGCATGATCCATACTATCCGACTCACTTCCTCGTAGAAGGGAGCCGATTTGGACATGCGCTTATGATCCCAGAGGCCCGTTCCATGGTCGGAAATGACAGTGACGGCAGTGCTATCAGCCAGACCCAGCACGTCCAGTCTGTCGAGTAGCCGTCCAAGCCAGTGGTCGAGCATTGTTACCTCACCGGCGTATCTTGCATGCACTTGTCTGCGCTCCCTGGCTGTAAGAGCTTTCTCATTGGAAAGGTTCGGCGGGATCCCCTTTCTGCAACCGGGATCATATAAGTCTACGTAGTGCTGTGGCGGGTCCCAGGGCTCATGAGGATCGAAGGAATCTATCCAGAGGAAAAACCTTTCGCAGCCCCTGTTGAGCTCGATCCAGTCCATCGCTGCCTGCATAACCTTAGGGGCGAAGTAATCGCGCTCCAGGCGCCGTCCCTGCATATTACGCATGTACTGGGTACGAGCAGACGCGAATCCGCCTGCCGACGTCACATCTGGAAGCGACCCATCATCAGGACCCGCGGAGTCGGTACGGTAACCATCCCCTTGTTGGCCGCGAACCATCCACCAGGCACGGAACGGGGTCTGGAAGCCAGCGCCTTGATTAATGAGGTGGGGTGTATCGCAGACCAGCTGCGTCACATACCCGTTCAAATCCATCACCTTGGGAAGGACTATCTCGGCAGTGGAGAGAGGGCCCCAGGGATGGAGGGGTTCTCCGTAGCGTCCTGTAAACAGATCAGTTCGATTCGGTATGGTTGGGTATGACGCTGCATAGGCCCGGTCAAAAACGGTTCCTTCTCTAGCAAGCCTGTCCAAGTTGGGAGTGTGGATCCAGTCGTTGCCATAGCAGCCCAGATGGTCAGCCCGCAACGTGTCAGCCATCACTACAATGAAGTTCATGTTTCGACTCATCCCATCAGGAAAATGAAACTCGTGCGGCAACTGTCCGCTATCATCATTCGGGCACTCATAGCTTCCAAGAGGCGCCGCGGAGACCCTCCTCCGCAGCCCCGCCTCAGAGAGCGGGACTATTCTAGCCAATGCTGTCCGAAAAGCAATGTGCGGCACGTAGTTGAGTCGTGGTCAAGCATCGCAGACAGTTTACCGCACCAACTTCAAGCACAGAAGCAGGGACGGGGGTGGAGGGACATGCGCGAAATACTGCTTGAAGAGAAGGGGAAGGTTGGGGAGAATTGTCGGCGTCGGTCCACGTCCCGAAAGACGGACGGAATCATCGGTCTGCGTGTCGCTGACGTGGAGTGCGACACGCCTATGGCTCACCGGGCGGCCGGACCATGCCCAGGAATTAGTCTGCAGACATCGGAGATTACAATGTTAGCACGATTCGAGTTTATGTCATTGGCTGCCGCCTTCCTCCTTGTCGCTCTGCACTGTGGAACAGCAGACGCTCAAGGAACCGACGTCCGCACAGATGACGGCCTCTACATGCGCTTCAGAGGTTGGACGGGAGAAATACTTTCACTGGTGAACATGGGACAGTCCGTCGACATCACTTCTTGGGAGGAATACGAGTCGCCTTTCACGGTCATCGAACACGGTTCGGAGAGCGCCCCTTGGGCGATGCGCACGAGCATTACACCCGAATCAGACAACAGGCTGGCCCTCGAGGGCTCGAACGAGGAGGCAGGGATTTCTCTCGCCGGGCATATCTCGGGGCACTCCTCCTTCGTGAAGTTCGAATTGGAGCTCGGGGATTCGCGGGGCGAAGACCGCGCCCTTACGCTTCGTCTGGGAATACCAATTGATGCCGAGGGGTGGCTCTGGTGGGATGACATCGCCCATTCACGCGTCATCGAGGGCGGCAAGCGTTATGTCCGCTATGACGACGAGACTCGGGGCATCTACCCCCTCTGCTGGTACCCGCTCGGCACGGTCTCTCAGCCCGACGGTGCGCATGCTTTCTCTTTCGCCGTGGGCATGGATCCCCCCTCGCTGCTCCGCGCCGGGTATGACGGCGAGTTTTTCGCCGAATTCGATATAGGACTGAGCAGATCGGCCAAGACGGCCGGGAAGGCTAATCTGACGCTCTACTTTTTCAACTCACGGCCCGCTTGGGGGGCTCGCGTTGCTCTCAAGAAGTACTACGACATCTTCCCTGAGCTTTTCGCCAAGCTGGTACCCCGCGAAGGTAATTGGATAGCGCGTTCTCCCACGCAGTTCATCCCCGGTATCGAGGATTTCTATCCGGCATTTCACGAGGCGTCCTCAGTCAGGCCGAACTCGGTGCCGTTTGACAAGAAGGCCGGAATGTACTCATTCCGCTACGACGAGCCTGGGGCAGTGGGAATTGCGCTGGGTGCAGACGAGCGCGTCTCGCATGATTCCGCTGTCGCCCAGCTTGGCGAAATGGCCGACAGCGACATCCCCGCGGATCGCAAGCTCGCCGCGAAGGTCGAAGCGTTGGGCATAAAGCGTGCCGACGGACGCTACGACTTCATTTCCACCAATGCCGGAGAGCGCAGAGGATTCCGTAGCCGGTTCGTCATAAACCTCGATCCGGCTGTCCCCGCACCACCAGGCGGCGAATCACCGATAGACTCATGGCGCAACAGTCAAAAGAAAGCAATCCTTGGTTTGCGCGAGGGACGGTTCGACGGCCAGTATATAGACTCTGCCGAGTTCCTCTGCGACAGGATAAACCATCGCGCTGACCATTTCGCCTACACTGACCCTCCGCTGGTCTGGGATCCGGCTTCCGGGAGGGTGGGAATTCACAACAGTATCTCCACCTGGGCATATCTCAAAGAAGTCAGCCGCGAAATCCGAGGGGCCGGGAAACTCATGATGGCCAACTGGACCCCCTGGCGCTACGGATTCTTCGTCCCGGTTTTCGACATCACTGGTACGGAGGTGTGGGAAAGCCCCCAGGGCTGGCTCGAAGTCGCCGAGAGGCGCTACGGCGACCTCACCGACTTGGAGAAGCTTCGCGACGATGGCCTGACTGACCAGGAAATCAACTGGATACGCAAGATGCTAAGGGCCAGAAAGGATGGCAAGCTCTCGAGCCTTCCCCAAATCGCCTGGCAACGCGAAGACCTCATGTACTACAGGCGCGCAATGTCTTACCAGAAACCCTATTGCCTCCTCCTCAAGCTCATGAACGAGGCGGAGGTCAAGACTTTCGGGGCCGAAAGGTACCGAGCCTACATCGAGTGGTGCCTCTTCTTCGGCATATACCCGTCCTGCAGCGAGGGCGCATGGCAGGGAGAAGCCACCGACTTGATACGTCCCCTGTATAAGCAATACATGCCGATCGCCCGCGCCATGGGCGAGGCCGGCTGGGAGCCCGTCACCCACGCATTGACCGATGATCCGGACATCCGCGTGGAACGCTTCGGCTACGCAATTCAGCATACGCTCCACTTCACCGTGCGCAACTTCGGGACTGAACCCAAGACTTTCAAGTTGAGCATCGACGCCGACTCGCTGGCCATCCCAGAAGGCGCGGCAGCCACGAATGCCCTGACGGGTGAGCCCTTACCAGCCGAGAAAGCAGGCAAGAGAATCGTCGTCGAGTCGAGCCTAGATCCCGGCCGGACAAGCGTAGTCCGCATAAGTCTTTGAGAGACGTATTCGCGTCGCGGTCCAAGGCCGTCTATTCGCTGACGGCGCTCTCTTCCCTTGCTCTCCAGCCTTCAGCCAGCACAGGGATGGTCTTGGCGAAGCCGGCACCAAGGCCAGGCTCAGTTGTTGCCGCCGAAAACCCCACTTGCGCGTGGTCTGCCGGCTGAGTTATCACAGGAACGTCGAGCACAGTAACACGGGTGGGGGAGACGAGTTAAGTCCAAGGAGCGCAAGGCGGGAGGAGTGTTTGGGAGGGACGGGATCGTGTACAATCGTCTTTGGAACTTCAAGCATGGCAGCGAAGGCGAAAGATCGTGGAGCAGGGCTAAGTGCCCCCTTCCCGAAACTAACCAAGATGAAGAAAGGCATGCCATGAAACTTGCGTTGATCGTCGCGGTCTTGTTGTGCGTGTTCTTATCGCGAGTGGCTTTCAGTCAGCCGGTTCCCACCTTCAAAGACGTCCAGTACGGCCCCGACCCCGTCTACCAGTCGTTGGACGCATATCTAGCCCAAACGGACCAGCCGTCTCTCGTTCTCGTTGAGATTCACGGTGGCGGATGGAACGCCGGGGCAAAG
>Ga0180438_10009574_pt1 | contig 12043 bp, 8 predicted proteins | sample SS_ome_12_FD_132455 | JGI IMG/M metagenome (GOLD analysis project Ga0180438, IMG submission 132455) | Hypersaline lake sediment archaeal communities from the Salton Sea, California, USA - SS_3_D_2 metaG | ecosystem: Environmental > Aquatic > Non-marine Saline and Alkaline > Hypersaline >...
CCATGGCCCTTCAGACGGAGCGCGGGGCCAGCGGGAGAACGTGGATCTGGTCCGCGTGCTTCGCGAGGAGCTGGGACCGGAGGCCGTGCTGATGTTCGACGGCTTCCGCAAGGCCAAGCAGGAGGGCGACGTCGACTACGCCGTGGCGCTGGCCCGAGATATCCTGCCCTACCGGCCGTTCTGGCTCGAAGAGCCCATCGGCCCGGAAGACCTCGAGGGGTACGCGCGGATCAAGGGCGAGACGGGCATTCCTTTGGCCACAGGTGAACACACCTATACACGTTGGAACATCAAGCCCTTCCTGGACCGGAAGATCCTCAGCTTCGTCCAGTCCGATCCCGAATGGTGCGGCGGCGTCTCCGAGCTGCTGAAGATCTGCGCGCTGGTCCGCGGGTACGAGGGCGTCCGGGTGATCCCACATGGACACCACGTGCTGGCGGCGTCGCAGGTGATCGCCTCGCAGCCGGAGCCACTCTGCCCCATGCTGGAGTTCGGGCCCGGCTGGGCCCGCAACCACCAGCGGCTGCAAACCCGGATCCTCGAACCGGAGGCGGGCCATTTCGCATTGCCCGACGAGCCGGGGCTGGGGCCGGATCTCGACCTGGGCCGGCTCCGCCGTAGCTGAGCCAACGAACCTACCCCTTCCAGACCTGCGGCTCGACGAGGATCCGTTGGTCCACCACCTCGCGCACGTCTCCCGACGTCTTGCTGCTGTTCATTCGTACCGCCGATTCCACTACCGCAAAGACTGGAGGGGCAACTTCTCCCAGTTCGCTTCCCGGCAAAGTGACCGTAAGCTCGTCGAGAAGTCTTGCCGCCGCGTAGGTTCCCGGCCCCGACAGACCCGCAATCACGACCCAGATCTGCCCTCTTTCGCGACGCTGAGCAACCACCACGCCATAATCCTTCCGTTTCGGTTGATCCAGTTGTACCGGGTAGATGGTCTCACCGACGAGAAACGCCTGGGCTTTCCTCTCGCTGATCGCTTGAGGCAAATCGGCGGCCGGGAGTGTCAATTCGCCAGCAGTTAGATCTTTCGCAGTTAGCGCAAAGTGGCTCTGCCGGTTCTTCCTTTTCGACTTGTCGGGATCAGCGTACCAGACGAAATGGAACGGTAGCTTTGGATGGATCTTTGGCAAGGGCACAAAAGGCTGAACGCCGAACATTTCCGCCAACATGTATTCAGCCAGCCCGAAGACGAGTGGCGACCCGAGGCAACAGCATGAAGCTTCCAGGTCGTCGACCAGCTTCGCCCAGTCTTCGTCCGGCGGTGCACATGCAGCAGATCGCTCGGCCTCTTCCTGCAGCCCTATCCTCGTGGTGGGCCAGCGTCTGTTGATGCTTTCCACAATGCCACTCAGCGCGCGGACGTCCCAAACGCTCGTGTAATCTCGCCGCTCAAGGACTCTCGTCGGGACGAAGATGTCGACCTTACCCTTCTCGACGAGCGCTTGGACAATACCATTTGTATCAAGTAGCGGAAGGCGTGCCAGGCTTTGTCCGAACCGTGTCAGGAAGACGTCCAATGCCTCGATATCCGCCAGCGTCAGTGATTTTGCCTTGCTCTTAATTATTGAGTTGAGCTTCCGTTTTTCGATCGACCTCTGGCCATCATTGGCTTCTGTGATCTCGTCGCTAAGACGGGCCAAGCTCCCGCAACGGCGTTTGTGTTCTTCCAGGATCTTTGCTAAGCGGAGTTTTGCCATAACATCCCTCCGGTGGAGACGATTTCAATCGGGGAATGGTGGTAAAGGCGGGTCCTTTCGCCATACGTCTCGCACGGGCCAAAACGGCTGCCCCCGACGCGCCGGCCATATGTGCTTTGCGTGGTATAGTATATGGTGGCCACAATCTCCCGTAAAGAGGCTAGTATCCATTGGGTGCAGGAACTGGCTGCGACATCGAGAGCGGTCTCCCTTCGACCGGACAAGCGGACATCTTCTTCGATGGAGGGGGGCCAAACAAGGTGAGGACTGATCAGGCCGGCCGAGGAAGCGCAACCGAGCGAGGCGCATGCTGGCAGTGACGGAGCCCGTCGACCCGGGTTGGTGTGGCGAGCCTGTAGAGTTAGAATCGACAGGTCGTTTCTGGGCGTTGGATTCACTGCAAGGGCAGGCCCTGGCATCCACCGTGTGAGATCGGCTCTCTGGCCAATCGTTCCTCGCCCAGTTTGCGATGACGGTGCCGATGGTGTAATATACGCCCGTCCCTTTTGGCTGTTGTTCGCGAGCCGAAAGCCGAGCTGAAGGTCTGCGGGCGGTCTAACTGGGTCGAGTCATACATTATCTGCGCGACAAGAAACGGCCATATTCTTCCAAAATCTGTGCTACGAATAATGTTAGATTTGGGCCACAAAACGCGTCTATACTATTGTACCGGAAACTCCGGCGACTGACGTAAGTCACCAAGCGAGAGACACAGTAGTTGTGGAGAGAACACATGGCCAATACAAAGCCAAAGGCGTTGAGCTTAATCGCTCCCCGGTTCCGCGAAGAGTTCTTGCACTTCACTGAAACCGGGCAAGCTAGCCCAGAATTCCTGGATTACCTCAACACCGACGAGAATTGCCAAAAAGCCCTCGAAATGGACTTTGCTGAACGAAGCGCGGGGCTTCGCGAGGGAATCTCCCTGATCAGAAAGCGGGTGATTGAGGAGGCCCAGAAACCTGGTTGCTGTGCTACGGCTGGGGCCCCCCACAACACGGGTCACTACGACTGAGAAACAACCCTGTTGCTTCGGGCTCTGGCTCACCCGTTCCGCTCCCACGTGAGTATAAAGGGCTCGTTCATCGGACGCCGGCGTGCTCGCTCCTTGGAGCACTGCCGATGTGGATGACGCACAAGGCGCGAATGACCTACCTTGTGCATTTACCCTGGGGCCCCCATGTCTTCTATTTGCAGCGGTTCTCTATACGCCTGTGCGTGGCTGACCTTTGGGAATAGCTGGCAGTCGGTTCGCCGATTCTAATAGTCGGAACAAGCGTCAAGATCGGAACGACCGATTTTTTTGAGCCAAACTGTGTTGAACTCCCACTCCCAAATGCGTCCGTAGATATTAGAGGCGGGATCCCTCCACACAGCCAGTCACACCTGCAGAGCCTACCCCCCTCCCGTTATCCGCGATGGTTCCCGTCGGGCAGCAAGGCAGTCTAGGAACCAGGTTTCTACGCTTGTCCCGACTTAGCTCACAGTCAGTATGTCGAGATGGAGCTTGCCAACTGTTTCCCAAAGAAGCGTGCGACGTACCCACCCGTAACGTGAAGAGGAGGGCAGTAATGCAAGAACAACTCAGAAACGGATTGAACGGCCGGCAGTGGATCGAGGCAGTGCGAGGGCTAGAGGCCGAATCGCACGAGGAGCGTGGCAAGGCTTTTGGAGCGATTTTGCTGGGGGCTGAAGCGTTAGCTTACGACGCGTTAAGGGCGCCTTATGACCAACGCATCGACGCCGCCCATGAAATTGCTGATGCCGTTGCAGAGAAGCTGAGGTCCGATCCAAGAGCCAGGAACGCACTTCTGCATGCAGAACATCCGCCGAGTTTTGCACGCACACTCGTCGTGCACGCAATCAGTGAGAAGTATCGAAGCCCGAAGCAACGTTGGCGCGACAGCTTGGTTCAACTTACGGATTTCCAGGAATCATATCTTCAGGATTCTTCCGTATTTCAGGACCCGGTCGATGCGGCCGACATGATCACGCACCTCTTCGCGCAACTCGATGACGACGATCGAGAGATACTGCGGATGCGATTCTGGGACGACATGCCGTTCCGTGAGATCGCTGAGCAGTTGAATATCTCGATTGCGGCGGCTTCACAGCGTGTGTACCGTTTGCTGGCAAGAATGCGGGAAGTGGCGACAGAGGCGCAGGCGTAGATTCGTCCCGAATGTCCCAACAGAGCGTCTGCCGGCGCGTTCCGACGCACAGCGGCTTTCTCTATCAGTGCGCATGAGTTGCAGCTCGCCGATCAGATTGGAGCGGTACGACAGATGAGTCAATCCGCACTCAACGGAAGACTCCGCTATATCCGACGGGATGGTCGCTCCGTCGGCGATGGATTGGCGGAGATTATCAAGGGTCAGGTGAGATGTTTTGAAAAGGAGCCTCAAGAAGTACGATGGTACGAATTCAACCCGTCTGCCCGAGAGCGACGGGAGATTGTCCGCCTCTTGATGGCTCGGCCAAGCAGAGGCTTGCATGAAACCGTTCGAGTCGACTTAGATGAACTCACGACAGGGTGTAGGAAGTCGGCTCCACCCACGTTCGCTGTGTGAATTCGTGGTATTCCGCCGGGTCCGCCACGGGACCACGGCATCCTGTAACTGGAGGTCCAGCCATGACCGAGATTAACGAGCTTTCGCGACATCCCGACGCGGACGCACGAGAAGCACAATGGTATAAGAAGTTTGGGAAGCACAAGGAACAAGGGGTTCCGACGTTCCGGAAGCCAAACGTCCCTGAGGGCGGTGGCAATCCTATCGACAAGCGCTGCACGTGTCCCAACCCACGGGGCCGCGGCACCTCCATTTCGGACCATCACTCTTGCGCCGGCTAGGAACCCGGCCGGTGACGATCCCTGATCCGGCCTGCCATGGCGTATCCGAAAAACTCCCTTCATGGCCAGCAAATCGATTTCAGCCGGGCTGCCAGGATACCTGAACCGACGGGCTGCCAATCGCTCATCAATCGTTCTCACCAGGACGCCTCTCTGGTCCGAGAAGAACACCCGGTCGCTTGACCGGCCGCCGGCGCCCGTGCTACACTTGGTTCTTGAATCCCGGTTTAAGCCAAGGAGAAGCCATGTCCCGTTGCGATGTCGATGCTGCTGCTGGTGGTCGCCGTGATTTTCTGAAGAAAGCGGGCGCGTTGCCGGCCGCCTTGATGGCCGCCGGGACGGGTTGCGACGGCTCGGCCGCGGAAGGCAAAAGCGAAAACGCCACGCTGCCGCAGATCCGACTGGGAAAGTACTCGATCTCCCGGCTGATTTGCGGGGCCAACTGCTTCAACGGCGGCTCGCACCTGTCCACTTTCGTCAATCGCCAAATGAAGGAGTACTACACGCAGGAACAGGTCTTCAAGACCTTGCGCCGCTGCCAGGAGGTGGGCATCAACTGCTGGCAGTCGGGCACCAGCCAGGTCGAGCAGTATCGCCAGTTCGTCGACCAGGGCCTAAAGATGCACTACATCGCCATCGCCGCCGGCAAGTCCGAGGACATCCAGAAGCTGGCCCAGGGTGGGTGCATCGCCATCGCCCACCACGGCGAAACCACCGACGGCATGTTCAAGAGCGGCCGGATCGACGAGATGCACGACTATCTGAAGCGGGTGCGCGACGCGGGCCTGCTGGTCGGCGTCTCCACGCACATGCCCGACGTGGTCGACACCGTGGAATCGAAAGGCTGGGACGTCGACTACTACATGACCTGCGTCTACGAGCGGCACCGCAGTGCGGAGGCGTTGGAGAAGCTGCTCGGTCAGGCCCCGATCCCGGTCGGCGAAGTCTATCTGCCGAACGACCCGCCGCGGATGTTCCGGGCCGTACAGCAGACCAAGCGGCCCTGCCTGGCGTTCAAGATCCTGGCGGCCGGGCGGCTCAGCGAGCGCAGCCACTGGGTCGAGCAGGCCTTCCGCCAGACGTACGAGTCGATCAAGCCGACCGACGGCGTGATCATCGGCATCTACGACCGCTACAGCGACCAGCCGGCCGAGAACGCCGCGCTGGTGCGGAAATATGGTTAAGCGGCAGTGCACGGAGGGATCTCCTTAGCCGAATTCGCCAGAATTTGGCCCTTTTCGTGACCCCGCCAAACTCTGGGTGGCCCCGCCAAAGTCTGGCGACTTCGGCTACGGCGACTCCGGCCGCCGTTTTTTTGTGCTGTTGACAGGACGGCTCGAATATCTATACTTTTGTTCATGCCAACCGGGCGGCGCCGCCGCCGGGAGAACAAACACAACCCCCAACAGGAGGATTCGAGCCGTGCCGACCATCGTTCATTTCGAAATCCCCGCCGACAACGTCGAGCGGGCCAAGGCCTTTTACGGCGAACTGTTTGGATGGAAGATTGAGAAGACCCCCGGGCCGATGGACTACTGGCTGATCTCCACGACCGACGAGAAGGGCGAAAAGGGCGTCGAGGGCGGGATGATCGGCCGGCAGCATCCGCAGCACGCCGTCACCAACTACATCGACGTGCCCTCGATCGAGACCTACGCCGCCAAGATCGAGCAGCTCGGCGGCCAGGTGGTGGTGCCCAAGACGGCCGTGCCCACGTTCGGGTACTTTGCCGTGTGTTTGGACACCGAGAACAACACGTTTGCGATTTGGGAGAACGACCCTAGCGCCGGCTAGCCGGGTTTGGGTTATACTAAGAACTCGTACAGAAACAACTTCCCGGATTCCGAAGGGGACAGTCCCATTTTCCCTGCGGGAAAATCGGGACAGTCCCCAGCTTATTCATGTACGAGTCCTAAGGGCAATCGTTGTTCCGGGCCCCGGGCTCACGCTTGGGGTCTTCCACCGTAGACCGAAGCTGGAGGTCGCCGCCGTGATCCGGATTCGTTCGGCGAGTATCGCCTGGGCATGGCTGGTTTGCGCGTCCGTTCTCTTCGGGCGCGAATGGACGGACAGCTCGGGCAAGTTTCGGGTCGAGGCGAAGCTTGTCACCGTCAAGGACCAGAAAGTCTATCTGGAAAAAGCGACCGGCGTCGTCACGGCCGTGCCGCTAGCACGGCTGAGCCGGAGCGACCTGGAGTATTTGGCGTCGTTGCCCGAGTATCGGGAGTATTTCCAGAAGAACCCTATACCGGGGCTCACACGCCCCACCCCGCCAATAGATATGGCCACGATCCACGTGGATGACGAGTCAACGGTGGGCGAGATTCGTCGGTTTCCCGACATGGGCTGGAGCGTGAAATCCCTGGCCTTCTCGCCGGATGGCCGGTTCCTCGCCGTCGGCAAGATGGATCGGGCGGTAATGGTCTACGACGTCGACACGTCGCAACGCGTCGGCTTTCACAAGGACTTAGAGGAGCTGAGTCAAGTCCTCTCATTGGCTTTTACTCCCGACGGGAAGAAACTCCTCGCCGGCGGCAGCGACGGCCTGATTCAAGTCTGGAACGTCGCTCCCAACGGGGCGCTGACACCGTGGGGCCGTTTTGTCGGCCACAGTGGCGAGGTTCTGACGATTACCGTCAGCGCCGACGCGAAATACGTGCTTTCAGGTGGCGGCGAAAAGAAGATGCGTTATTGGAGCCTGGAGGATTGGCGGGAACGATTTTCCGTCGACGGCTTCAAAGGCAAGGTGAAGGCCTCGTTCCTTACGCGCAGCGGAAGACAGGGGCTCGGCTGCGACGGTGAATCGATTGTGCTGATCGATATCCAGCGGGGCCAGATTACCCAGAAGATGAAGCTGGTCGGCCCTTGGGAAGACCCGGCCATTGCGCCCGATGGATCGCGCGTCGCAGTCGCCCACGCCTACTCGATACGCCTCTGGGACATTCGCAGCGGCCAAGAGTATCAAAGAATGGAGGATCCCGACCTGCAGGTGCCGCCCGTGTTCTCGCCCAATGGCCGCTACCTGCTTGCCAGCAGCGGCCACAAGGTGAACGTTTGGGAAGTGGCGACGCAGCGAAAGCTCTACGAGTTCGATGCGCACGAGACTTTTGACATGGAGATCCTGGCCTACTCACCGGACAGGCGCCACTTCGCGGCCATTGCTGAATGCGCCGGCCAGGATCTGCGCGTGTTTCGCCTCCCGGCCGAGTTGGCGGCCGAGTGAATCGTCGGCCGGCGGTTCGGGTCAATCGTCTGGCCTGAATTCGCTCAGCCCGCCATCCGAACTCGCCTGCCCCCCGGTATCCGGCAGCCTGGACAACTCTTCCGGACTCAGCGGGTCGGCCAGTTTTCGCACCGGGCCGCTGGCGGTCTTCGGCTCGCTTTTCTTGGGCGGATCCTGCTCCGGTTTCGGCGTACTGCCTTTCGCTTGGCTCGGGCTCGGCGGCGTGGACCTGGCCGCGGTCTTCGCGTCGGCCTTCTTCTCCTTGTACTCGTATTTCATCGTCACCGGCAGCCGCAGGGTAATCTGCTCCTTGGTCAGCACCGCATCGGCACGAAGCTCCATTTTGCGGGGGAACCCAAGCTGCTTGTCCCAGGTGATGGTCCCGTTGCCTTTCACCTCCAGGTAGGTCGGCTCGCCGTCGTCGTGCAGCGTGGTCAGCTCGTACTGCTTGGCGATCTCGACCGTACCGTCCGCCGATTCGGCGCCCAAGCGATACGCGATCTTCTCCGCCGCCGGCATCAAGCGGACCGTGGCCTTCACTTCCGGTTCGGGCTCCGTTTCCCAGGGCAGCCTCGGGCGTCCCAACGGATGCGGTGGCGCCAGCAGACCGCGGCGTGGGCCGTAGGGCCACGGACCATACATCGACGGCGGCCGCATCTCCATCATCGGGTCGGAGTAACCGCCGGTTGGTTCCGTTTCCGTTTCCAGGTCAGGTACCATGGTCAGCCGGTACGTTTCCCACGAGTTCCGGTCGTTGCCGGGCAGCGTCTCGATGCCCACCTTGCCCACCAAATCGAACAGCAGCGGAAACGCCAGCCTGCCATCGTGCAACGTCACTTTCCCTTGCGAATCGACGATCATCCGGCCTACCTCGGATTTGGTCGTCCCCAATCCAAGGGCTAGCGGAATGCGCGGATAGGAATACGGGTCGGGCCGGCTGCGGGCCGACTCGCTCATCGCCACGGCGACGAACCGTACGACTTTCCGCGGGGCAGCCGTCGCGCCGCCGGTGCCGAACATCACCTTCAGCAACGCCACCGCCGGCGTAACCCGACGCGCCAACTCCGGTCCGGAAAGGTCCACCATCTCGCCCGATGAGGTGACCGGGATCTGCTTCTGCTTCATCAGCGCCAAGACGTCTTGGGAAGGAACGGCGAAGCCGACGCTGTCGATACTCGCACCCGCCAACAACGCACTGGCCACGCCGATCACGCGGCCCCGAGCGTCCACCAGCGGCCCGCCGCTGTTGCCCGGGTTCACACTGGCGTCGATCTGAAACAGCTTGCCCTCCTCCCGCGTGACCATGCCGGAGATCGTGCCGCGCGAGACTTTGACCGTCTCACCCAGCACGCCCAAGAGCGGATATCCGACCACGCGCACGTCCTGGGCCAGTTCCACGCGATCCGAATCGTCCAGGGGAAGGTGCGGCATCCGGTCGACCTTGATGCGCAACAGCGCCAGATCGTGCTTCGTATCTAGTGCGATCACCTTGGCCGGATGCTCCTTGCCGCCGACATGCGCGGTCACCGTGGTGGCGCCCTCGACCACGTGTGCGCAGGTCACCAGCACCCCTTCGGGATGCACGGCAAATGCGGTGCCCGATGCCTCTTCCGGGACCGCTTCTTCGGCCAGCGTCGTCGGATCGACGTCGGTAGCCTCGTAGGTGGTCATCCCGTTGATCTTCTGCTTCCGTTGGCCAAGGGTCGTCTCCACCTCGAAAAAACACCGGTATTCGGTGCCGATTTTCCAGGCATACGCGATGGGCGGCTTGCTGCGGGCGATTCCCGGTTGCGCGTCCTCCCATCGGGGAAGCTCCGGCTGCGAGGCGGGTTGCAGCGCCGCCTGCGGATCCGTCCGGTCATCGCTCGCCCTCTGCTCACTGCCAGTCGCCGCCGGTTGCTTCGCCGTTGCCTTTGTGGGTGGCTCGGCAAGCCGCGCGGGCGGCGGCGGCACCTTTCGCGGCGGACTGGACGCCGTGGGCGCCGACCGAGGCGCGGCTACGGGCTGCGCACCGCCGGGGTCCACAAGCATCCAAGAAAGAAGGGCGGCCGCACCGACCAGGGCCAGCCCCGCCACACCCGCCAAGGCGGCACCCAATCCGATCCACAGAGCGACTCGCGGCTTGCGCGTCTCGCCAGCCGCCAGAGAATCATGCGACGGGTTATCGGCCATCAGATATCTCCCAGGGTTACCGTAGACCACCCTAATGCAGTGTAGCGGGTCCCTCGGCACGGTGTCAAGACCCGCCGCGAATTCCGAAGTTCGCGGCCGAGGCACTACTCCGCATCATCGCACCAGCCGGGGATGTGACGGACGGGGTACTTTGTAGCCGAAGTCGCCAGACTTTGGCCGGTCGCGTGGATGACGCCAAATTCTGGCGAATTCGGCTACGACGGGTGAGAAATGCGGGCTACTCCGGCGTCGCGGCGGGCTGCGGTCCGGGCGGTAACGTGAAGCAGAACGTCGCGCCCTTTCCGACGCCTTCAGACTCCACCCAAACCCGCCCGCCGTGGACCTCGACGATGCGTCGTACCAGCGCCAACCCCACCCCGGTCCCTTCCACGCTGGCATCGAGCTTTTCAAAAAGGCCGAAGATTTTCTCGTGATAGCGGGGGTCGATTCCGACGCCGTTATCGCGGACGTAGCAGACCGTCTCGTCGTCCTCTTGCCGCGCGCCGATCTCGATGCACGGCCGCGGCTGATCTCCCATCCATTTGACCGCGTTCTCGATCAGGTTCTGCAGCACTTCTCTCAGGCGGGGGCGATCGCCGTAGAGCACGGGCAACTCGGGGGCCACTTGGATCTCGACGCCCTGCTCGGCGATTCGCGTGGCCACCAATGGCACCACCTCATCCACCAATTCCTTCAGCGGCACGTCTTCCGGCGGATTGACCTGCCGCCCGATCCGCGACAGCTCCAGCACTTCGCTCAGCAGCTGGTGCATCTTCCCGGCCGCATTGTTAATGCACGCCATATCGGCGTTGATCTGCTCGGTGTCTCCCTCGGCGATATCCTGCTTCAACAGGCCCAGGTGTCCCCGGATGGTAATCAACGGGGTCTTCAGATCATGGGAGACCGTGTACGCGAAGCGTTCCAACTCGGCGTTCTTTCTCTCCAGTTCTTCAATCAGCCGTTCCCGTTCTTCGTCCGCTCGCTTGCGGTGCGTTACGTCGCGGATAATTGCCAGACCGCCGACGATCTCGTATTTCTCGTCGATCAGCGGGGCGTAGAATCCCTCGTAGAACCCCTCCTGTCTCGTCTCGGGAATCACGTACGGCCTGTCCTTGACCCGGATTTCCTTGCCCGTCAACGTCTCCCAAAACACGGCGTCCTCCCCGATCTCCATGAGGAACGGGAAGATGTCGAAAGCCACGTTGCCGAGCACCTTTTCCTTGGGGACGCCCGAGATGCGTTCCATGCCGGGATTCCACACGGTGTAACGGCACTCCCGGTTGAAGGCGAGAATTCCGTCCACGCTGCTTTCAACCAGCAGTTCCGAAAAATCCCTTTCGCGGCGAAGCTGTTCTTCTATTTGCTTGCGCTGGGTGACGTCCATGGCGTAGACGTTGACGTAGTCGGCCTCCGCGATGGGAGCAAACGAGAGAGAGAAGACCTGTTCCCCGCACTTGAGTTCGGCCTGGTGGTTTCTTTGCTTGCCGAGCGCTGCCAGGATCGTCCGGCGCGGCTCCCCGGACAGCCGTTGATTCTCTCCGCATTCCCACACTTTCAGCAACGGAGCGCTGGCCCGATTGGCATAGAGGATCGTTCCGTCGCCGGACACGCGAAGGATCGGATTAGGGTTTTCGCTGGGAAATTTGGCCAACTTGGCGACCTCCGCTTCGGTTTCCTTCCGCGCCGCAATGTCCTCGGCGATGCCTACGATGCGATAGACCTGCCCCTGCTTGTTCTCTACCGGGTAACCGCGCGCCGAGATCCAGCGCATGGTTCCATCGGGGCGGCGGATCCGGTATTCCGGGAAGATCATGGGTTGGCGATCGTCCGGCCCGCGCCCCGCAATCATGTCCTCGATCTGCGGGCGGTCCTCCTCGAAGATGCTGTCCATCCAGGACCTGGGGTGCTCGTACAGACTCTTGCAGGAGCGGCCCCATACGCGCTCGTACGCGGAGCTGATGTAGATGACTTCGTTCCAGTCGGGGGAGACGATCCAGAAGACTTCGTCGATGTTCTCGGCCAGCTGTCGAAATCGTTCCTCGCTTTCTCCCAGTGCTTTCTCGACCCGGTTGCGCTCGGTCACGTCGCGCAGCA
>Ga0180438_10009576_pt1 | contig 12042 bp, 6 predicted proteins | sample SS_ome_12_FD_132455 | JGI IMG/M metagenome (GOLD analysis project Ga0180438, IMG submission 132455) | Hypersaline lake sediment archaeal communities from the Salton Sea, California, USA - SS_3_D_2 metaG | ecosystem: Environmental > Aquatic > Non-marine Saline and Alkaline > Hypersaline >...
CGGATAAAGAGCCCCCCGTAGTGACCGTAATCGGCCGGCCACCAGTCCTGCGAGTCGGTCATCAGCGCATAGAGGTCCTTCTTCAGGGCCTCCAGGTCGAGTTTCTTGAATTCCTCAGCGTAGCTGAACTCCTCGCCCATCGGATTGGACAGGGCGGAATGCTGGTGCAGAATACCAAGGTTCAACTGGTTCGGCCACCAGTCCACGTTCGACGTGCCACCGCCGGTTGCTGTCGTCAAGGTCTTTCGTTCACTCATTGTATCGCTCCTTTAATCTAATCTGATCTCTCAAATGGGACAAAGTTGCTCCACAATGCACCCAATATGCCAACCACTTGTACTAGATCGGTAATAAATCACCTCCCTTCCTGATTTTAACATCTTTTAGAAATCAAGTAGACCCCCTGTAGAGTGTTTTTGGCCTCGAATGGGGGAAAACGGCTTGGAAAATGCAGATTCTTCAACCCAACAAGGCAGTTTTGTGCCTGAAACTTGCTCAACAACACCCAAAAGGGGGACGACTAGAAATTAACACTTGTAGATAATCATTGTCCACAAGGCGATGAAAAAGAGAGGACGGACAGATTTGCCTATGCACCATCCTGGCAATCAGGGCACAACCCGTAAAAGTCGAGCCGGTGACTGATGATCTGATAGCCTGAGGAGTGGGCAACCTCTTGGATCAGGTTCTGGGCCAGACTAACCTCTGGATCCAGGATCTTTTGGCAGTTGATGCAGACAAGATGAGGATGGGGATATGGCTTGTTGCCATCGTAGCGGTTGTCGCCATCGCTGAATCCCAATTCCAGTACTTCATCGATCTCTTTCAAGACATTCAGAGTCTTGTAAACGGTCGCCAAGCTCGTCGTCGGGAACTGATCCTTGATCTGGTCGTACAACTGGGATGCGCTGGGATGCCCCTCGCTGTCTGCCAACAACCGGAGCAGAGCGATGCGCTGTGGCGTCAATCGATATTCACGCTCCCTGAGCTTGTTGACCAATTCCTCAAACCTGGACTGTGGATCCATCGAACTGCCTTCTCGGTAAAACCATAATCTTTGGAGAATGAGTTTCCAAAGCTATTATACTAGAAACCCTATCTGTTGTCAAGAGCATCACAGAAAAATCCCGCGCACCATCTGAGGTGCGCGGGGACCTCGCAAGTTCGATAGGCCAGTCTAGAATGCCTGATCCGTCGTCCAAACCTTCCACACTTTGCCCACCAGGTCTGGTCCGACCTTGAGGGTTGGCTTGCCCGGCTGCCAGCCCGAGGGTGTCGCCTCGGCCCCTTCCGAGGTCCGAAAGACCGAGAAGTCAACGGTGATGCTGCCTGCGTGCCCTCCAGTTCAAAGCGGGCCAAGCCGAGGCGTATGGATTCCTGAGGCCTCTTCTGATCGATGGAGCACACATCGCTCGGATGACCTGCCGCAAGAAAAATGCTTGACCTGCTGATGCGAGGCCCACTGCAGTTTTTGCCCACCGAGACGGCCCAGACGTAGCCGAGATACCAGATTCTCGATTCGACGACAGGGATTTGAACTCCCTTGGGGGCACACCTGTTATTTGTACCAGGGCCGAGACTGGGATATTTCACAGAGGGGAAAGCTGCGAGAACAATCAGGGGAGAAACTGGGACATCTTGCGGAGGGGCAAGCTGCGAGAAATATCAGGGGACAACCTTAGACATTTCACAGCGGGTAGACCTGCGAAGAGTGCCAGGGCGTCTTATCAATCCTGGTAGAATCCCTGACAGTCGTTATCTTGCCTTGCCGGCCTTCCAGCAAGGCGAGTTTCATTTTCCGATATCGATACCTCTGCGCGGTTGGCCGCTCTCTGGGAGACCGCTCCAGGTGATCTCGTACCAGCACCGGCACCAGCAGCCCTGGGTTTTCGCGAGGCTATAGGAGGAGGATCTGTTCGCCTCGACCCCTTGAGCTTTTGGGTCGTCCGGTGTATAATAGCCATAGGTTCGTTCGGGCGCTGGCGTTCTCGGGAGTTTGTGGCATGTCTGGTAGTGATAGCAACCCTTTCTTCCATCGCGGCCCCATCCGTCAACGAGAGTACTTCTGCGGGCGTGCTGACGACATTGGTCAGAGTCTCAGCCTGCTGCGCAATGGCCAAAACGTGGCCTTGGTTGGCCAGCGACGCATTGGAAAGACCTCGCTCCTGTTCCACATCGCCGATCCGGTCGTCTTTGAGGCACATGGCTTGCACCGAGGTGAACATCTCTTCATCTACCTCGACGGAACGGAACTGGGCCATCTGAGCCCTGACGAGGTTCTAGGTCTATTGCTGGATCAATTGGCAGCCACCTTGTCGGCTGCCAGATGTTCTATCGAGCTCGGCCGGGCTCCACCAGACGGTCTATCGTATCGTGACTTTCGTGAGGCCGTGCTGAAGGTCACCGAAGCTGGCCTGAAGCCCATCTACCTCTTTGATGAGTTCGAATCCCTCGCCGACAATCCTCACCTGGGTCCCCGTTTCTTCTCCGGCCTCCGCGCCCTGTCCAGCCAGTTTGAACTCTCCTTCGTCACCGCCTCTCGCGAGTCACTTCTGAGGCTCACCTACGCCCACGCTAAAACCCTCAGTTCTCCTTTTTTCAACACGTTTGCCAACCTCCACTTGGGCCTATACTCCCAGGCCGAGGCGCGGGGCCTGGTCGAGACGCTGGCCAGCCACGCCGGGCTTGACCTGCCACCGCAGACGATCGATCGTATCCTGGTGCTGGCCGGCCCCCACCCGCTGCTCTTGCAGATAGCTGCCTTCCACGCCGTCGAGCTGTGGGGCGAGGAAGGTTGGCAAACCGACGGAGATGCCGAATGGCATCGTCGCTTCATGGCCGAGGCAGCGTCTCACTTCGAGTATTACTGGCGGCATCTGACCGACGATGAACGCTACGCACTCGCCACCCTGCTCCTGAGTCAGCAAGATGAGGCCCACCAGGAGGCTATCCGGCGGCTGGAACAAGCGTGTCTGATTCACCGAAACGAGCAGGGCTATATGTATCTCTCCACTGCCTACGAAGAGTTTGTCCGTCGGCAACCCGTCCCACATTTGGTGCAGCTTGGTCCCTTTCTTCTCGACCTGCCCCGGCAGGCAGCCCTCTGCCATCACGCGCCGCTCAAAGTGACCAAGACCGAGCTCAAAGCCCTGGCCCACCTGATCCGCCGCGCCGGCCAGGTGGTCACCCCGGAGGAGTTAGAGAAGGTCCTGTGGGAGGACGAGTACGTGGAAGATCCGGAACGCGTGCGGGCCGTGATCAAGAGTCTTCGCAAGGCGCTGGGTGACGAGGCGAAATACCTGGTCACCAAGTGGGGGGTAGGCTATATGCTCCAGATTTCCTCCTGATTTTCTCCCAATTTCTGCCGCTTTTTCGCCCACTTTTTTCCTTCAACGCGCGGCCCCTGTGTGGTATGCTAGTCACAGAAAACACATAGGAGGTAAGGGACGATGTACCACAAAATCCTGATCGCGCTAGAAGGGAAAGAGACTGACGAGGCCGTGCTGACCCATGTTAAGGCACTGACGGCGCAGATGAAGGCTGAGGCTACCTTGCTGCGGGTCATCACCGTGGCCGAGGACGAGGGCAGTGGCTGGGGTCGCCAGTTTCAGTTGGAGATCGGTTCCAGCGGTTGGCGGCGGAAGAACCAGTCCGAGACGCACCTGTCCCAACTGGAGCGCTGGCTGCGGCAGGAGGGCCTGCACGTCGAGACGGCGCTGGTCATCGGCAGCCGGTCCGAAGCCGACGAAATCGTCAGCTATGCCGCCGAGAACAACTATGACCTGATTGCCATGGCCAGCGACTCGCGGCCCTGGTACAAGCGGTGGATCGGCGGCAGTCCGGCCAGCGACGTGCTGCGCAAGGCGACGGTGCCCACCCTGTTTGTCAGCGACGGCACGCGGAGGGTGCCGGTCGCCCAAACGGCCCCTAAGGCAAATACGCTGATGGCTGTCTTGGGCAGCGCCAGTCTGTAGCGTGTGGGAGAAGGGAGAGATCGAAATGAGAATCAAGCGAGCTCTGACCCGCGTGCTGATGAAGTGGCTGCCGGCTGACGAGCAGGCGAGAACGGTGGCCGATGTCATCGCTTGGCTATACGCGGACCTGCCGCCGGCCGGGCAGCAGGAGAAAATCGAGCAGCTGGGGCCAAGGTTGATAGAGATGCTGCGCGAAGGGCGCTTTGGCCTGTCGCTGCTCATCTACCACCATCTACTGCGTCTGCCGCCCCTCCGCTGGCTGGAGCACGGGCTGTCGCCGTTGGACATCTCGCGTGAGGGCCAACCGGCCCGATTGGGCCCCGACAGATGTGTGGGCTGATTCTAGCAAGTGAGAACCCATGAGCAGGCAACGAAGGATCACCTGGATTCTGATTCTGTGCGTTATGGCTGCGTCGGCCTGCGGCCCGACGCCCACGGCGCTTCCATCGGCACCCACTGTAGCACTCGTCTCCGCCACCCCTACCGGCTTGCCGCCCACTCGCACCCTCGTCGCCACGCCACAACCCACCCCCGAGCCGGTCACCAGCCGCTTCCTTTACGTGCAGGGGGTCACCGTCTCCACCATGGCCGGCGACGGCCATCGTGGCTACCGAGATGGTCCCGGTCTGCAAGCGAGGTTTACCGGCAATATCGGCGGTATGGCAATTGACCGCCAGGGGAACATCTACATCCCCGAGCCTCTCGCCTACCGGATTCGGCGCATCACCCCCGACGGAATGGTCTCAACCCTGGCCGGCACAGGGAGCCCAGGCTATGTGGACGGTCCCATCGCCACGGCTCAATTCCACACCCCGGTCGGGCTGGCGGTGGACGCAGCCGGAAACGTGTACGTGGCCGATGGCGGAAACCACCGCATCCGCCTCATCCGGCCCGACGGAATGGTCACCACCCTGGCGGGGACGGGTGAGCCTGGCTACCGGGATGGCCCGGCCGGGGAGGCGCAGTTCAACGAGCCGTTCGACGTAGCGGTTAGTTCGAGGGGCGTGCTTTACGTGGCGGACGCGGGCAACGACCGCATCCGAGCCATCTCGCCAGACGGGATGGTGACCACCTTGGCCGGCAGCGGCAGGCGGGGCTTCAAGGACGGACCACCAAAACAAGCCGAATTCAACGCTCCCTGGAAGCTCACGTTGGCCGCCGATGGAACCCTCTACGTGGCCGATGGCGTCGCCATCTTCATGCGGGGTAACCACGCCGTCCGGCGTGTTGCCCCAGATAGGACGGTCAGCACCGTGGCAGGGACCGGCCTGCCGGGACTTAAGGATGGTCCCGCAATCGAGGCCAGCTTCTACTGGCCGGAGGACCTGGACGTCGACGCGTTCGGAAACATCTACGTAGCGGATGGCCACGGCAATCGGATCCGGGTGATCACGCCCGAGGGCATGGTCTACACGCTGGCCGGGAGCGGGAGGATGGGCTACGCAGACGGGCCGGGGCCAGAAGCTGCTTTCCTTGAGCCAGTCGGTGTTCTGCTGGACGGATCTGGCCACCTCATCGTGTCGGAGTTCGGCAGCTTGCGGATTCGGATGATCGATCTCCCGCATACGCTGGTTCCTTTCTCGCCAGCGCCGACGCCTGACCCGTACGTGGGGCGGAAAGTCATCAAGATCGGCTTTGCGGAGGAGCCCTCTGGGACCCAGATGAGCGTTTCCCTGCGGAATGCCGTTCAGCTTGCGCTCGACGAAGCGAACGCAGCCGGCGGCGTAATCGTGGGTGGAGAGCGCTACACGCTGGCATTGGTGCCAGCTCGAGACTGGAACCTTCCCGGCGAGGCCGATGCCCAGGCTACCGCCCGCCTTCTGTTGGCTGAGGGAGTGATGGCTGTGGTGGGCCACATCTTCAGTGAGAACAGCATGGCTGCCGCCGAGGTGTACAGCCCAGCCAGCGTGGTGATGGTCAGCGCCATCTCCTCAGACCCGCGCGTAACGCAGGCCGGTTGGCCGAGCGTCTACCGGGTGACGAGCAACGACGCCTTTCTGGCCCCTGTAGCCGCCCGCATGGCCTACGAAGACCTGGGCCTGCGCCGGGCGGTCCTGCTGGGCGAGCCGGATCCTCACGTTCAAACGGCCATGGACGCCTGGGCTCAGGCCTTCGGCTCACTGGGCGGCGAGGTGTTGGGTCGATTTGAGGCCGAGGCCGAGTTCTCTGCAGAAGTCTTAGTCGAACTGCGGAGCCTGGCGCCGGAGGCGGTGATCTTCTTCCCCGTCCGCAGGCTGAGCGCGGATCGGGCCGTTCAGCAAGTGCAAGAGGCAAGTCCCAACGCCATCATCGTTGGCATGGAATCGTTCACCAACTTACCGGTCTTCTTGTCCTTCCTGGGCGATCGAGCTGAAGGGATTTACGACGCGGTAACCGGTCGTCCCCGGACAGCGATGGCTGGATACGCCAGCTTTGCCGAACGGTACAGAGAAGCCGGCTTCGCCATCATGCCCGACCCCGATGACTTCCAAGCGAAGTGGGCTCCCTTCGGCTACGACGCCGCCGGCGTGATCATCGCCGCTATCCGCCTCGCCGCCGAGACCGGAGCGGTCACACCCGAAAGTGTGGCCGCGGCCATGGAGACCTTCCGTGACCAGCCATACCAGGGCGTGACCGGCGTGATCCAATTCGACGAGTTCGGCGATTTGCTGGATCAGCCCGTTTATTTCAAGAAGGTGGTGAACGGTCAGTGGGTGGACGTGATGTCGGGCGAGCGCTGAGCGCCGGAAACGCGAGGCGACAAATCGAAAAAACCAATGCTTGGCAGGGTTAAGCCTCGACACGACAATTGGTTTCGCAGGGCGAGGACGGCGGTGCTGGTGCTGCTTGTCTTCTTTGTGCTTGGCATCAAAGCCACTTCCACCGTCCCTGCCCACGCCCAGCAGGGCGTAGCCGTCGAGTCCTACTGGCAGGTCGGAGTAGAAGGCGACCTGACCGCGCTGGCGGTAGATGATCTGAATGGTGACAACTGGGCCGAGATCATCACCGGCACCGACGAGGGCCAGGTGACTCTCTGGCGCGCGGAGGGCGAAGCGGCCTGGACCTTCGACGTCGAGACCGACTGGGTAACCGGCCTGAGCAGTGGCGACCTGGAGGGGGACGGTGTTCGGGAGGTGTTCGTCACCGCTGCCGGCATCCTGCCCACCAACTATCTCTACGTCCTGCGGGCGGACGGCCAGCTCCTCTGGTCCCATTCGGTGCGGGACGAACTCTGGGGTGCACACCTCCTCGACCTCGACGGCGACGGACAGCAAGAAGTGCTTCTGGCTGCCCAACGTCCCGTGGCGCTGGACGACGATGGAAGGGAGTTGGCCGGCTGGCCTGTTGATGCCCTACGCACGCCTTACGTGCACGTGACTGACCTGGATGGCGACGGGGCCGATGAGGTCACAGCCGTCGGAGAGATGGATGTGACCATCCTCGAGGCTGATGGGACCAGTCGGGCATGGCCGCACGGCCTTGACGCCCCTACTATCGCCACCCAGACCGCTGACCTAGACGGAGATGGGCGGAGCGAAATCATCATCGCCACCGAGAAAGCAGTGTCCCTCTTTCACGCTTCGCGCGACGGGGAGCTGCTCTGGTCGCACCCAATCGAGGAACCTCCCAGGGCTGTGAGGGCAGTGGACGGCCGGGGCGTACTGGTCGCTTCGGAAGGTGTCGTTATCCAGTTGACGCCCGACGGCGGCCAGGCCTGGCGTTTCGTCGGCCCTTCGGCCCCCTCGGCTGCTCCCAGCCTGGACGTGGCCGAAGCGGAGGCCGATGGAACATCCAAAATCGTCTTTGGCACGGCCAGTGGTCAAGTCTATCTGTTGGACGCCGACGGGAAACCAATGGCGGAATACCCGGTGGGCGGAGCCGTGACCCTCGTCCGTTACGCCGACCTCAACGGCGATGAGCGCGGCGAAGTATTGATCGGGGCTGGGGGTGTCCTCTCTGTCTTTGGCTCCCCGGCCGGGGCGGCGACGACTCGCCTCCGCTGGACCTATGCCACCCGGGGCGCGGTGACTGGTCTTGCGGCCGGGGACGTGGATGGGGATGGACGGTGGGAGGTTATAGTCGGTGCGCGAGACAGAAAAGTCACTCTGCTCGACAAAGAAGGCGCGATGGTCTGGCAGTTCGCTGCCGCAGACGTTGTGGATGGCGTGAGTGCCAGCGGGTCGGGCGAGATTCTGGTTCAGGCCGGTTCCCACCTGTACCTGCTGGCTGGCAACGGCAGCCTCCTTTGGCAGCGCACCTTCGATAGCCCGCTGGGGGCAGTTTCCTGGGCCCCTACATTGGTGGCAGGCCTTGCCGTCGGGTTGGAAGATGGCCAGGTGATGCTGCTGAATCCTCAAGATGGCGCAGAGGGATGGTCCTATGCCTTTGATCGGGCGGTGCAGGCAGTGAGCGTTTCGGAAGGGCTGCCTGGGATGGTCGTAGGATTGGAGGACGGCCGGGTCACCCGGTTGGATGACCAGGGGCGCCTGCTCTGGGAGCAGGACATCGGACGCGTGGTGAGCTGGCTCGCCGTCGCCGATGTTGACCATGACGTGCAGGATGATGTGATCGGCCGCTCCGGCGACAATGTCTTCCGCCTGCAGGCCGGGGATGGGACTGTAATCTGGCACGCCGACACCTCAGCCGAGCGTCTCATCGACGCCGCCCTTGGCGATGGGGTGGTTGTGGGTACTGACCAGCGCGTCTACCAACTTGACGCCAGTGGCGCGGAATCTTGGTCGTACCCGCTGGGCGAGGTGACCAGCGTCGTCTACACGGCCAAGTTGGATGGGGAGCCGGGGCCGGTCGAGGTGGCGGTGGGAACAGTCAAAGGCGGCGTCTACCTGCTCGCTCTGCGTGCAGACGGTCAGCTCCTCTGGCAGGGGAAGGGCCGGGAGCGGGTCAATGCCCTCCATGCGGCGGACCTCAACGGCGACGGACGCCACGAATTGCTGGTCGGGATGGAGGATGGAGTGGTGCAGACCTACGGCCTGGCGGTGAACCAGGTCCCCTGGCTGTCCACGCCCCGCGTGACGCCGGTGGGCGGGGGCTACGTCTATAGTGTGCAGGTCCGAGACCCGGAAGGCGATGATGTTCAGGTGGCGCTGGAGATCTGGGACCCATCGACTCGATCCTGGCAGGCACAAGAGAAAAGCACCGCCCTGGGTGGGAAGGGCACCCTGAGCTGGAACTTGCCTAACCCTTTCGACACCTGGGATGCGGGGCGCGACAGCCGTTTTCGCTTTACCTGGGACGATGGACAGGGCCAGGGTACCGTTGCGGCGGTCCCTGGTCCGTTGGACATTCCGGTCGCGCCCTGGCACCTCTTCTACGGGCGCTATGTCCTGGCCCTGCTTGTGGTCGGCGCGATCCCAACGTTGCTCTTGCTCATCGTCCGGCGGGCGCGCGCCTATCGCCGCTCCCCGGTCGGCCAGGCCGAGGTCTACTTGCTGCGCCTGACATTGGAGCCAGAGGTGCTGTTGGCGGAGCTGCACCGGCTGGTCAGCGACGAGACGCGGGCGATGACCTTCTTGCCCCACCTGCCCGGTCTGGCCCGCCAGGCTGGCGACGAGATGATAGGGGGCCTGGCTGAGGGTTACTACCTTATCCTCACCCGCCCCGAGGCGCTTGGAGTGACCGAGGGAGTAAGGACGATTGCCGGTGCGCTGACCGGCCTGGATCGCGTGCCCCCCGTGCAGTGGAAACGGGAAGCGCAGCAAGTCTACGCTGTCTTGTTGGCCGCTTTACAGGCCAACTCCGTCCCCCACATCGTTGCCCTGACCGGACGGCTGGGGAGCCTGGAAGGCCTCGCGGAGGATCCGGATTTCTTCCTGGCCGACACGGCCCAGCTCATGGTGAAACTGGGGCAGGTCAGCCGAACGCTGAGCAAGCTCGAGCTGGTCGGGAGCAGCGCTGACCAGATTGCCTGCCTGGCTGAGGTGATGGAGGTCTTGGGACACTGCGACCGCCAAGCTCGAGCGGATATGGTGGGGCCTGAGCAAACCATCCTGATCCGCGTCGTGGCCAACTGGCTGCCGATTGTCACGGGCGCGTTGACCGGATTGCAGGGCCGGGCACAACTGACCATTGCCCTCAGGACCCGGCGGGTGGTCGCCGCTGGCAAAGAGGTCGTCCTGGTTCTAACCCTGAACAACGTTGGACGTGGCTCGGCTTCTGATCTGGTGGTCGAGCTCCTACCAGGCACAGGATACACGGTGAGCGATGGCCTGGCAGAGGTGCCGGTGCTACCGGCTGGCCGTACCGCTGATGTCGAACTGCGGGCACGCCCGTCACCAGCGGTGGACACCTTCCGCGCCGAATTTCGCGTCACGTACCAAGACCGGGAACGGGCAGGCAAGACAGAGCTTCTTGCCGACCGGGTGCGGCTGGTGACGCCGCCGGCTGTTTTCCGCCCCATCCCCAATCCCTACGCCACCGGCAAACCCCTGCGGGCCGGCAGTCCTGTCTTTTTTGGGCGCGAGGACGTTTTTGCATTCATCCAGGAGAACCTTAGCGGACAAGCCGGCCCGAACGTCCTCATCCTCGTGGGCGAGCGGCGTATGGGCAAGACCTCCATCCTGCGGCAACTTCAGTTGCGGCTGGGAGAGGCCACCATCCCAGTGTTCATTGACTGCCAAGGGGTGGGCATGGAGCCAGGGATGGCGAACCTTCTCTACGACATCAGTCTGGAGGTGCAGCGAGGCCTGGCGGAGAATGGGCTCAAGGTGGAACTGCCGCCGCTGGTTGACTTTGAAGCCAGACCGACGCACGCCTTTGAGCGACAGCTGCTGGCCGCCACCCAAGCGGAGTTGGGGGATCGGACACTCCTCTTCCTCTTCGATGAATTCGAAGAGCTGGAAGTGCGGGTACGGAGCGGAGACCTGGAAGAGAAGGTGTTCGCCTACCTGCGCCATCTGATGCAGCATCTTAAGGGGGTCGGCTTCATCTTTGCCGGCACACGCCGACTGGAAGAACTGACGGCCGACTATTGGTCCACCGTGTTCAACATCGCCCTCTACAAGCGAGTGGGCCTGCTGGATGAGAATGCGGCGCGTCGCCTCATCAGCGAGCCAGTGTCTGATTACGGCCTGGTGTACGACGATCTGGCGGTGGACAAGATGCTCAAAGCTACGGCCGGGCATCCCTACTTCCTGCAACTGCTGTGCCACACACTGGTCAATATTCACAACCGAGAGCGGATCAACTATGCGACGGTGGGCGACGTGAACCGGGCCCTGGAAGAGATACTGGGACTGGGAGAGGCACACCTGGCCTTTCTGTGGGAACGGGCTGCGCCCCAAGAGCGGGCAATTGTGGCTGCGTTGGCTCATCTGGTGTCGGCCGGCGAGGTGAGCACGGCCGGGGCGGTGGCCAGCCTGCTGGCCGATTATGGACTGGAGACCGATCCAGCGGAGGTAGCACGGGCAATGCAACGGCTAGCGGCGCAAGACCTGCTGCAGTCGGGCGGTGAAGAGAGAGCTTGCTACGAGTTTCAGATAGATCTGGTGCGGTTGTGGATCGAGCAGTTCAAATCACTGACCCAGGCGGTGCATGAGATACGGACCGTAGAATCACCTCCCGGGACGAAGCCCTGAGCAGCGCGGCAAGTCCGCCTGAACCCGCAGGTATTGAATCCTGCGCAGCTCTCGTCAGTTGGCCGCTCACGATGCACATAGCACACCATTGACACTTCACAATCAGTGACACCGCGCAGCCGTGCCGCAAGAATTCGGGACACGTTCTCGTGTCCGCCCTCGGTGAAGACGGACACCAGTTTTGAGCCCAGCAAGGGTGGCGACATGGCGTGCATTCGAGGTCCCTTGGGGGCATTGAAATAATCAGTAATAAGTAGAAATAAGAAGCAAAGCTGAGCATGGCGTTTGGCTTTCTTCTGTTTGGGGTGGTATTCACTATCAGCCGCCGTAAAAAGCTACCCCTGACCGGTCGTCACGACAAACCCGCCCCCCGCCGGTCCGACAGGCGCAACGACCTGGAACTTTCTTGTGCCTCCCGGCGGTTTCATCTCAGGTGCGTTTCACCTCGCACATCTCGCATAGGGTAACGGAGGGCTCTGGCCATGACGAAAAAG
>Ga0180438_10009577_pt1 | contig 12041 bp, 8 predicted proteins | sample SS_ome_12_FD_132455 | JGI IMG/M metagenome (GOLD analysis project Ga0180438, IMG submission 132455) | Hypersaline lake sediment archaeal communities from the Salton Sea, California, USA - SS_3_D_2 metaG | ecosystem: Environmental > Aquatic > Non-marine Saline and Alkaline > Hypersaline >...
AGGAAGCGAGCTCCATCGAACTCTTCGGCCAATCTCTCCGAGCTTTCGTCTACAAAGCCCACTATGTCCAGGCCCCAACCAGCGTGCTGCTGAGTGGCCTCGATGAACTGGCAAGCCCGCTTCCTGCCACCTACCACCAGCACCGTCTTGCGGTCATGGCCACGACGCCGCAGCCAACGCAAGAACCAGTGCAGCAGCGTCTTCTCCAGGCCCAGCCCCAGCAGGTTGATCAACAGGAACAGGACGAACAGACTTCGCGGGAAAAAATACAGCCTTAACAGAAACAGGACGATAGTCAGAGCAAGTCCTCCCAGAGCCACAATGCGAGCTACCTCTCGATATTCAGTCCACAACGACGTGTAGCGCAGGCCAACGTATCTCCCCTGAGTGGTGAAGAGGATGGCCCAGATCACGACGATGATGACCATCAGCAAGCGAAAGTTGGTCAGCGCCGGTCGCTCACCAAAGGGATAAATAGCCAGCAGCAGGAGGCGGAAATAGTAGGCCAGCACGAAGGACAGGACCGTGGTGACCAGATCGGCCAGCAGGGCCACCTTGCGCAGGAGTCCAGGATATTGTTTGAGCACGATGATCTCCTTTTCAAACAGCTTTCTTGTCAGAAAACCGATAGGTCACCAGGCTCAGCGCCAGCAGAATCCACAACAGCGGTGACGAGCGAGCTACCCAGGTGACGGCGTCCAGCAGCCCGTGTACGCCAGCCACCGCCAGACTACCTAACAAACCCGCGCTGAGCACCACCATATTGTCGTCCTCCCTGGTGCGAAAAGCGGCCACCGCCTGGCCAGCCCGCACCAGGCAGGCGACAAACAGGATCAGATAGGCGATCATTCCCGGCAATCCCAGGTCTACCCCTACCTGCAGAAGGAGGTTGTGGGCATGGGGCGGCGCTACCTCGGGCCCTGGCAAAGGACAGCGCGCCTCGATGATAGCCGGAAACAAGTTCAGGCCCGCCCCAGTAAGCGGTGCAGATCGTATCAGAGCCAAAGCCCGTCCCCACACCGCCAGCCGGCTGAGGGACGTGCCGGTGCTGTCCAGGCCCAGAAACAGCTCGCGGGCATGGGGCACGGCCCAGGCCCGCCCGGCCAACAAGACGAGGCCCACGATGATAGGAATCTCCCACCACAGCCGGGGGTAGCGAACCACTACCATGACCCACAACCCCACAGCCAGTGCCAGCCAGCCCCCCCGTGACTGGGTGAGGACGACGACGAAGAAAAGCAGAAGGATCAGAAACGCCAACGGCATCCGGGCCACCAGGTTCCGGAGCCACCCTCGCTCATGGGGGGAGGGCGAGAAGTATAGCGAGAGGGCCAACGGAATGAACAAGGCCAGGGTCCCTCCCACGACGTTGGGATGGAAAGCTCCTTGTCCCGGCATTGAAGGCCCTTCATAAAAGAGCCTGGGCCAATGGGCATAGAGGACAGGTGCTTTGAAGACCTTTTGGTGGGGCCAGTCGGTACCTACCAGGCTGAGCAGACACAATCCACCTGCCAGAGCCAGCAGGAGGCTGCTGACCCACCACAGTTGCCGCCGCGTCCGCACCCCGTTGACGACGGCGAAGAAGAAGGCGATGCCCAGCACGACCAGGTAAAAGCGCGGCCAACTCAGCGGGCGATCATTCGAGATGAAAAGGCTAACCGTAAGCATAAACAGGATGACCAATATACAGGCGTTGACAAGCGGCCAACGAACAGTGACCTGTCCCCTCGTTCGCCAGCGACAAAGCCAAACTACGAGGATGAGAAGCAGGCCAAGGGGAGAGAAGGAGGTGGGGAAGACGAACAGCGGAGCAACGACCACTAATAGCAACATCTCATCGGTGGCAATCCACCTGGCTAACTGGATCACAAGCTATATCACCTCCGCATCAAGCGAGCGGCTTTAAAAGTGCCTTGCCATATCAAACACTTGCCGACACTTTGCTCAGGCGAGAGAACGAGATGTTCTCCCGCCAGAGGAAGGCAAGACCTAACACGATATTGAGAGCAAAGCTCAAACCATGCGTGATCAAGGCCACGCTCAGGGCTCTGGCTTGGTCAACGGCAAAGACCGAGAGCGCCAGGACTATCAGAAAGTGAGCCACGCCGATAGAGCCTGGCGAAGAAGGGACCGCTATGCCCAGGTTCCACACGACAATAAGGAACACCCCCGCATACCAGGGCAGCGCCAAGCTCAAGCTCTCAAAGATGAACAGGATCTCCAATAATACAAGCACCCAAGCTGTGAGGGAACAAACTACCGAGGAGAGCATTCGCCCTCCCGACTGGAGCACCCGTAATCCTCGGGTGAAGATGATGATGGGATTGATCAGTCTCCCACGCAGGGGACGGGGGATGAAGGACGATGCTTGGCCCAAGAACCGTTCTATTCGCCTCTCCTGCCACGACATCCCCAATAGCGTGATAACTGCCAGAGTGGCCACGATCCCTGTCAGCAAGACACTTTGCCTGACTGCCTCTGGCATCTCCATGACCAAAGGAAGGACAAGCGCAAACACCAGCAGGTTCAATAGGTCCAACACTCGCTCCACTGCAACGGTCGCCAAGACGGCGCTCTTGCTGATGCCATACCGCTGACCCACCAGGACAGCCCGGACAAATTCCCCCATCCGCAGAGGCAACAGGATGTTGGACAGGCACCCGATCTGGGAATAGGCGAACACGTCCAAGAGTGAAAGCTTGCGCACTGAGGCCAAAAGCACCCGCCAACGGACAGCACGGACGATCAAATTGGTCAGGAAAAAGAGTGCGGCGATACCACAAGATGTCCAGGAGATCGCCATCAACGCCCTACCCAGGCTCGGCCAATCAACGCCTCGAAAAGCTAACCACAAGAGAACGCCGCTGATGACAAGGCCTACCCAGACACGCCAATAGCGCTTGAACTTCATTGAAAAGGTCCCATGCGGGGCAAGATGCCGATAGCCCAGTGATCCTGTTGTCCCTTTGTCGCTATTGAATGTGACACTAGATGTATCCCAAATTCCCGAGGTGGCGTTTCAACTCTGCTTCCTCCTCCTCAGAATAGGCGCCCTCCATCGGTGACCGTTCCGTCTGGACTTGGGTGCGTCTTACCGGATTTGCCTGGAGAAAGTCATCTTCGAACAGCTCCAGCAGGACTTTTCCATCTACATCGTACGGGACGGGGAGCCCAGAAAGATATAACAATGTCGGCGCCAAATCCTCAATCCGGGCCTCTTCAGGAGTAGCACCCTGCTTTATGATGCCAGGACCTTTCGCAATGAGCAATCCGTTTACGCGGTGATGTCCCATCGTTCCTACCACTGGGTCAAAGAGCCTGGCAGAGGGGAAATCCGCCCAACCCATAGCCTTGTAATGCCAGTCACGGGTCGTAAACACAAGATCGGGAGAAGCCTCTGCATATTTGCCAGTGTATACATCTTCCCTTCGCAAAACTTGATCCACCACCGGCGTTCCGGTTTCGGGGTCTGCCACTCGGTACAATTCTTCTTCAATATAACTCAACAGGGCTTCTTTTTCCGCAGCATCAACAATACCCTGCGGCTCTCTTCTTTTCAGGTTCACAAAGATTTGACCATAGTTACCCATGGAATAGGCCTGCGTGCGAGTCCAGTCCACGTCATCAAAAGACAGAAAGACCTGTCTACTAAACTCCTGACGCCCGTCGTGCCCCATCTCCATCCCCTTTTTCGCCACATTTAGCGTCAGCACAACCCGGCTCGCGTTCAGATACGTGATCCCGAGCTTGAAGAGCGCGAGCTTTAACTTTGCACTGGCACTTCTCTTGAATTTCAAGCAACCTAATCTGTGAAGCCAGAGGTTTACGTTGAAGAACTTGGTTATCTTGCCAAAGCCGTGGTCAGACATCACAATGACGCACGTGCGGTCGCCAGCCTCTGTAATAAGCCTGCCCACCGCTGCATCGGCCCTTTTGAAATGCTCAAGAATAACATTTCCGTATCGCTCGAAATCCTCCTCCTTGAACTGTGGATGGGTTCTGTCGCACAGGTGCCAGAACTCGTGCTGCACCGTGTCAGTGCCATAGAAATGGACCATAAAGAAATCCCATTCCTTCTCTCGCATCAGGTAGAGAGTCGATTCGAGTCGGTACTGAAGCACCTCGTAGAGTTCGTCAATCAATCGCTGAGGGTTCTTTTCGTTGTGGTGCAAACGATAGGGTCCGAACCTTTCCTCTAGCTCCTTTAGAATCGAGGGAGGGTGGGCAAAGTTTGTAGCCCCAAAAGGAGTCAGCAGACCACTAATGAAGAACCCTTTCCCCAAGCGGGGCGGGGGGTAGGTAAAGGGAACATTGACTACGCCTACCCTCTTGCCACCGTTAGAAAAAAGTTCCCATAGCGTCACCTCACGCAAATCGGGGAAGGTATTGAGCTCCTGGCTGTAGCTATTGCTTCGGCGCCTGAAAAACTCATAGATGCCATGATTTCCCGGGGATTTACCCGTCATGAACGAAGCCCAGGCCGGTGTAGTGAGTGGTGGATAGGTAGACAAAAGAGGGCAGCACGCACCGCTTTCTCGCAAGGCTTTCAGGTTGGGGAGATCATCGAGCCACAGATCGACTAGGTCTAGTGTCACTCCGTCCAAACCGATCACCAGGATTCTACTGTTGTCTTGCATGAGCCCCATCTCTTCTTCCTTCACGAAACAGGGATAACCACCGGTCATGGAATGCCGAAGCAGCAGCATCCCATCGACAACGACGCCAAGGTGATGATAGTTGGTGCTCAGTAGACCTTGCGCCCAAGCAACTCTTGGTACAAACTATCTATCCGCCTGATCATAGTCGCCACAGAGAAACGTGACAAAACCCATTCCCGGCCAGCCTTACCCATTGCCTGCGCCCGCGGTGGGTCGTTCAGCATCTCCACAATCGTCTTCCCCAATGCACTCGGGTCGTCCGGCTTTACGAGCAAGCCTCGCTCGCCATCTTTTACGATTTCTGGCACGCCGTCAACTGCTGTAGCCACCAGAGGTTTTCCCATTGCCAATGCCTCGGCCAATACCCTTCCCATCCCCTCATACAACGATGTGTGTACAATCACATCACAGATTGCCATCATTTTTTCCACATCATCCCGATGTCCAGTCAATACAATCCGGTCATCAAGCTCTAACTTTTTGATCAGAACCTCCACTTCACCACGCATATCCCCGTCCCCTACCATCAGACCCCGCACACACGGAATGGTGGTGGCAACCTGAGCCAGAGCCTGAACAAAGCAAATAGGATTCTTCTGGAACATCAAACGCCCTATGTTCCCCACGACAATTTCGCCATTCCTGATGCCCAGACTCGATTTAACGCTCAACACATCCACAGTCACACTCGCAAATCTCTCGAGGTTAATGCCGCTATATATGGTCCGGTACTGGCTCCTTTTGCCAATACCAAAGTTCAGTGCCTTTCCAATATTCAGATCTGACATGGTGATGAAAACATCGGTCCACTTGGCAGCCATTCTCTCCAATTGGATGAAGGCTCTGCTTATCAAGGGATGCTGGTAGTCGTGGAAAGGGAAAGTGTGTACGCTGTGGATGACAATGGGAACCTGGGCCAGCCAGGCGGCCAATCGGCCAAAGAGACCAGCTTTCGATAGATGAGTGTGCACAATGTCAAAGTTTTGTTGTCGCATGAGCCGATACAGGTTAAGAAAGGCTCGAGGTTCAGCCATAGGAACGATAGGACGGTGCATGTCGGCATTCACGATGATCTCCACATCAGGATCCATAACCCGAGCTAGGTAGTCCTGATCCCGCCCTGTGCAAAGACACACTTCATACCGCCTTTTGTCAAGCATATTAACGGTCAAGGCCACGTTGTCTTGTGCTCCACCCGGCTGCATATGGGTTATTGCATGCAATACCTTTGCCTTTCTCATGCGACCTACACTTTCAGGATATATCGCAGAATGTCCTATGCCAAAGCTCCAGAACCAACAACACATAGATCTGGCGGCTGTAGTCGTTTGCTCCTCTTAAATGCTCCTCTACAAGCCATCGAACTCCTTTGGGTTCAAAATATCCTCTCCCCACGCAGACAGGATCAAACAGGAGCTCGGACACAAAATCCGAGAGTTCATCCCTGAACCACCGATCTAAGGGGAGATTGAATCCATGCTTCTTTCGCTTAATCACCCTTTCAGGCAGGATCTCCGAAGCGGCTTTCTTCAAGATGTACTTCGATACAAAGCCTTTCAACTTTAGCCTGCCGGGAATGCCCATAGCAAACTCGACCAGTTGGTGATCCAAATAGGGGACTCGCGCCTCAATTGAAGCAGCCATGCTCATTTTGTCAACTTTCATAAGCAAATCATCAGGAAGCCACACCTTACTGTCCACATAAAGCCATTTGTTCAAAGAAGCTTCTCCGCGCCAGTCAGAGAAATGGGGATAAAATGAGGTCAGCGGGTTCCACCCATTCAAACACCGTTTTAGCCAGTCGGTATACAGCCTTTTCTTTAGCTCAGGTGAAAAAACAGAGGTCCAATTGAGCCACCTGACTTCAGAGGAAACGACGCACAAGCTTTCCAGTCCTTTTTTGACCTTTTTTAAGCCATGTAACCGAGTCACGGATTGACAACAGGCATCTCTCACGCCCGAGGGGAGCAAATGAAAATAAGGAGCAAACCGATCCCAAGCATACTGTTTGTACCCTGCACAGAGCTCGTCAGCCCCTTCACCTGTGAGCACAACGGTCACGTAATCGCTAGCAAACTCGGAGATCAAAAACGTGGGAATTGCAGCAGGATCGGCCAAGGGTTCATCGAGATGCCATACGACCCGGTGAAGCAAGCCGGTAATATCCGGCTCCACGGTGATTTCATGGTGTTCACATCCAAAACACGCAGCTACCTCTCTGGCATAGCCCAGTTCGTTACCTTGCTCCCACCCCGAGAACCCTACAGAGAAAGTCTTTATTGGTTCATCGGAAAGCATCGACATCAATGCGACGATAGTACTAGAATCGATCCCGCCGCTCAAAAAGACTCCCAGCGGGACATCGCTGACCAGCCGTAACTGGACAGCCTCTCGCAACGTTTCCAAGAAGAGACCTAAAAGTTCCTCGTCTGGAATCTCCGTTTGAGGAACGGTGTTTAGTTGCCAGTATCGCTTCTGTTCAACCTCGCCGTGTTTGTAAACCAAACTATGGCCCGGCAACAACTTTCGCACAGATCGAAAGATGGTCAAAGGCGCTGGGATGTACTGCCATGTCAGATAACTATCCAAAGCCTCAAAGTCAACATCGCGTGATACCCCATCCCACTCCAAAAGTGCTTTGATTTCTGAAGCGAAAATCAGCTTGCCATCCTGAAAGGCATAGTAGAGAGGTTTAATTCCCAGCCGGTCTCTCGCAACAAGTAACCTGGCTGTTTTGCTGTCCCACAATGCAAAGGCAAACATTCCCCGTAGGTAGTTAACGCACTCCTCGCCATGTTCTTCATAAAGATGGATAATGCACTCAGTGTCAGTAGAGGTGTGAAATTGGTGTCCTCGCCTTTCCAGCCATTCCCGCAAGGCAAGATAGTTATAGACTTCTCCGTTACAGACAATCCATAATGAGCGATCCTCATTATAAATTGGTTGATGTCCAGTATCCAGGTCAATAATGCTGAGGCGGCGCATGGCCAAACCGACTTTTCCCCCTTCATCTACGAGGAAACCTTCATCGTTCGGTCCTCGATGGCGCATCACCTTGCACATTTGAGCCAGCAGGTCTTTGTTGACAAACCCTGCCGTGCCGCAGATTCCACACATAGACCGTGCACCTTACTTGCCTGGCATCACATTCAAACCGGATACCAGATTTTCCCTACCCCACTGGCTGCTTATCTGCACACTTTTGTAACAGTATCCCAGTCTGAAAACCACGAAAGGCTTCGTTCGTCACCGATAGAACCTCAAAGAAGCCTCCGAGGTGTTGCACCAAGTAGTTGGTATTGTAGAACACATGGGAGTAGACTGAGCGCCCGACCGTAAACATTCCCGCGTCAGATTCTTCAAATGCTTGAAACTGTTGAGACTGTAGCACCATCCTTGCCCATGGGTCGTGCGCCGCTAATCGATCCCGCATGATGTCGAGTGACGTGGTATCGTGTACGGTCACATACAGCAACCCTTCGATTTTGAGTATCCTCCGCAGTTCTAAAAACCATCCATCTGCGAGATCATCAATATGCGTAAAGACTGACCCCGCATAGATAAAGTCGAAAGATCTATCTTCAAATGGCAGGTGAGGATGCGTCGTCGTTGTAACAAATTTGAAGGGTGGACTGAGATGTTTTTGACACCACACGATGTGTTCGGCACTGATATCGACACCCCACACTTCACAGGTTGCAGCAACGTCAAAGAGCCAACGCAGCAGTCTGCCCGACGCGCAGCCAAACTCCAAGATCCGCATTCCTTGCTCCAGAGAAAAGTTTGATTGTTTGAGAACGGCCAGCATCCTCTCCACATCTTCTCTGCCGGATGTTAAGAAGAGCTCGGTGTCCATCCCTCCTGTGCGAAGCCCTCTGGGTGGTATCGGCAATCCACACTCATCGGTCTCGATCTGATAATTGTCCTTATGCGTAATCACATAACCGTTCACATTACCGCCATACGGGTAGAGCTTTCCTGCCAGATGCGGATTCCCCATCAGTTGCGGACTTAGGACAGTGCCCACAGACTGCAGTACTGATTTTATGAACACCTTGCATCTGGGAGAAAAAGCGTCTATCAAACGATCGGATCTTGCCACTGGTTGTCCCTCCTATACGTGCTGTTCAGCTTTTGACCCTTGCAAACAAGCTCACGATCAACTGTGCTCCTATCCTGCCTAAAGCTTCCCTACACAGTGACCGCTTCTTTGTACACTTTCACAGTCTCTTCGGCTGCCTTCCTCCAGGAGAACAACTTTGCCCGGAAAAGCCCTCTCTGCGACATCTCGTTTCTCAGCCTGTCATCTGTCAGCACACGGAGCATCGCCGCAACCAAACCTTGAGTATCATAGGGATCAACCAACAACGCCGCATCTCCAACGATCTCGGGAAGCGAAGAGGTATTGGAGGTGATAACCGGAACAGCACAGGCCATAGCCTCCAATGGAGGGAATCCAAAACCTTCGTGAATAGATGGAAACACAAAAAGTTCTGCCATATTGTAGATATTTACGAGGTCCTCGTTGCTGACAAAGCCGAGAAACACGATCCGATCTGCCATGTCCAAACTCTGTGCTGCTTCAAGGATTGGGGCATAGTTGAATTCCTTGGGGCCGACGACGATCAGCTTGTGGGGCAGGTTGGCCTCCTTTAAATTGGCATACGCCTTCAGTAAAGTCACCAGATTCTTGCGAGGATCAATCGAACCCACATGTAGGATATACCGTGGAGGTAGGTGGAATTTCGCCCTAGTTTCCTCTAATTGTTCCTTCCTGGTAATCGGCTTGAACATCTCTATCAAGCCAGGATATACTGTCGCTATCCTCCGCCCAGAAACAGCCAAGGTTTTGACAATGTCTTGCTTCGTGCTCTCCGAATCAGCGATTATTCTGCTGGCTCCTCGAACTGCAACCGGTGTGGTGCACCTTTTGTAAAGAATCTTGCCCAGCGTATAAGCCTCGCGAAAAGCATAATGGGTCAAGTCATGGATTGTAACGACATAGGGACAATCTAGAAGCGGCAAAACGGGCAAAGACAGATCTGGAAAGTGAACGAGATCAACTTCTTTGCCCACCAGACTGAATGGCAGCCAGAATTGCTCCCACAATATGCGAGTCTTCGTTCCGAAGATGGGCATCTCCGTGGTCAGGATTTCAAAATTATCCTGTTGCGGGAGCTTGGCCAGGTTGACCCTAGAATTGACCAGCAACAAATAGTGATTCTCTTCATCCACGTCAGCCAGAGCTTTAACCAGGTTCTCTGTGTACCTGCCAACTCCCAGGCTGTTTACGGATAGTATCTGACAGTTTATGGCGATACGCATGCGGCGGCGCCCCCAAGTCACCTGCCCCAAGATCTGATATGTACATGGCCGCTTACTTCTGCTTTCCGTATTCAATCAGAATGTCTTCAAACAAAGTCTCAAAGGCCGCCACATATCTCTCGAAAGTATAGGCTTGTTTCACCCGCTCCCTGCCGGCCATCCCAAAGGCGCGCGCCCGCTCGGGATCTCGGACAACCTCGATAATCACCCCGGCCAGTGCCTGCGGGTCGATGGGGGGCACAAGCCTGCCAGTGACACCATCCTCGACCACCTCCAGCGGGCCGCCGTCGGCGACGCCGATCACCGGCTTTTGCATGGCCATGGTCTCGATCATCACCTTGCCGAACGGCTCTCCACTGGAGGGGAGCACCAACATGTCAATGGCGGCGTAGAAGGGGGCGATCTCATCGCAGAAACCGGTAAAGACCACCCGCTCGAACAGCCCCAGTTCCTCCACCAGTTGTTGCAGGAACACCAGATAGTCCCGGGGGGTCGGCGAAGTGTCGCCGATCAGCAGAAAGCGGGCGGTGGGGAACTCGGCCAGCACTGCCGGAGCGGCGCGGATCAGGTCCTCAGGCCGCTTCATCGGATGAACGTTGGCGACCAGTCCGACCACAGGGTAGCAGCCGTCCAGACCGAACTTGGCCTGTATCTCTCTCGGAGAAATAGCCGGGTCGAAATCCTCGATCTCCAGGGCAGGGTAGATCAACTCAACTTTATCTCTGCACCGGCGGTCGTCGTCGAACAGCGCCCGGACTGCCTTAGAGTTCACCACAATGCGGTCGGCCCAGTGGCCGAACAGGAAATTGATGATCCGGCGGGCCATTGGCCGGCGGTTGAGGTCCTGTAGATGGGGTACAGCGGGGACGCTGACCCGGTGCGCAGCCAGCAGACCGTACAGGTGGGCGCGCATAGAGTTGGTGTGTACCAAGGAGATGTCTCGCTCGCGGATTAATCGAGCCAGTGCACGCACGGCTGTGCGGACGGCCAGCGGATAGCGGGCCAGCTTGAACGGGTTGCGGGTACGCAACAGCGGGTCCATAGGAACGATATAGCTCTCGATGCCGATCTCCGTCAACCGCTGCCGGAAGCGGCCCTCGCTGGTCACAGCAGCGATGGGAACAAAGCGAGTGCGGTCAAGCCGACGCAGCAAGGAGAGCAACGTGACCTCGGCGCCCCCCACCCCGATGCTGCAGTCCACAACCAGGACATTGACTGGCCAATCAGAAGACACAGCCCTCCTCCAGCAGTTCCTCGTACACGGCCCGGGTGCGTTGCGCCACCATCTTCCAGGAGAACGCCTTTGCCCGGCGCAGCCCTCGCTCGATCAGCGTTGCCCGAAGGACCGGCTCTTGAAGAATTCGCACTACCGCATCGGCCATTGCCTCGTGGTCATCGGGCGCGAAGGTGAGTTGTCCCTCCCCCAACACCTCAGGGATTGCGGCAGCATTGGAGGCCACCACCGGCAGGCCGCAGGCCATCGCCTCAAGCACAGGACGCCCAAATCCTTCGTATGTAGAGGGATGCAACAAGACATCTGCGATGTGATAGACGCTGATCAACTCGTCCACCGCCAGCCCTTCTAGGCGCAAGATGCACTCCTGTAGCCCCAACTGACTGACCAGCCGCTCCAGGCCGGCAGTTAGCGGCGGCCCTAAACGCAAAAGCTGTACGGCATAGTCAACTTTTCTTCTCACGAGAGCAAACGCCTTGAGCAAAGCAGGCAGGTTCTTGTTCGGCTGGCAACTGCCGACGTGAAGAAGATACTTACAGCCTGGCTGAAGCCCCAGTTGCCTCTTGACACCTTCCAGATCAACCCCCTCACCTGGAGGCCTGAAGCAGTTTGCAACTCCATGGGGGATGACGATGATTCTGTCGGGATCATATCCCGTCCACTTCACTATACCTTGCTTCGTATGCTCAGAGATGGCAATGATCCTCCGCGCCCGCGCCATGTCCTCAATGCACTTTGCAAACCACCTTCTCCCTGTGAGACGGCTGTAAATCGTGCGATGGATGCCTGGCACCTCCAGTGGTATGAGATCGTGGCATGTGACA
>Ga0180438_10009579_pt1 | contig 12038 bp, 8 predicted proteins | sample SS_ome_12_FD_132455 | JGI IMG/M metagenome (GOLD analysis project Ga0180438, IMG submission 132455) | Hypersaline lake sediment archaeal communities from the Salton Sea, California, USA - SS_3_D_2 metaG | ecosystem: Environmental > Aquatic > Non-marine Saline and Alkaline > Hypersaline >...
AATCTAACCATCAATCAATGCCATCAGCAATCCAGCCAAAAGTAAGAATATGTCACTATCTAAATATTTTAATTGACATTTGCAAATCAATTATTTATTATTTATTTCTTGAAGTCTTTCGGAAGAATGCAAGGAGCAGGTCACATCCACAGATACTTACGTTACGCTATTTTCAAGTTCATCGCCCTTCCTTTATTCCTCTGTAAAGATATGGTGTTAACTTGTCTCTGAATGAAAAGTCCCCCAAATGTCATTCTGAGGCGGTTTTTACCGAAGAATCTATGACTACGCAACATTCGTAACACCAGAATTTTCGTGTTCATAGATTCTTCACTCCGCTGCGCTTCGTTCAGAATGACAGAGTTTTAAATTTTATTTTTAAGGTATTAATTATGCCCCAACAAAACAAAAAAGCCGGCACCTTTTCTGACCCATCCCAAAAGACAAATCAACGGCTAACCCACAGCATCGAAAATATCGAACAAATGTCTCAACAACAGCTTCTGGAGCTTATTGCTGAGCTTCAGGACCGTCAGGCAGAACTGGAGCAGCAGAATGAGACACACAGACTGACACAGCAAGAACTTGAAAAACTACGGGACAAATATTTTGAATTGTATGAATTTGCACCAGTGGGATATCTTTCGGTCGACAACAAAGGACTCATTAAGGAAGCCAATTTTACAGCAGCAAAACTGTTGAACACAGAAAGGCAATTTCTGATTAATGTCGCATTTTCACGTTTTGTGGCAGCAGAGTATCGTGAAATCTTTAGATTTCACCTGAAAGATATTTTAACAAATAGAGATGTTAAGACTTTTGAAATAATAATGTTAAGAAAAGATGGTGCAGAATGGTACGTTCAGCTTGAATGCGTGGCAGAATATGATGACGCCAAAAATAGGAAAGGATTTCGGGTGGCTGTTGTCGATATTCACGAGCGAAAATTGCTCGAGCAGGAACTTGACAAAAGCGAGCTGAAATTCCGCCACATCGTGGGAAATGCGCCCAGCGGTATTTATGAGGTTGATTTTGAAAACATGCGCTTCCTCAGCGCGAATGAAGCGGCACGCCGTATTACGGGTCATACCGAAGAGGAAATGATTAAAATGAATCCGTTGGATATTCTTACGCCGGAATCCCGCCAGCGTTTTCTGAAAAGACTGGCGAAAATCAAACGGGGTGAGGAGCCTCCTACTGCCGTTGAGTTTGAAGTCTATAAAAAAGATGGCGGAACCACCTGGGTGTTGCTGAATGTTCAATTTCATAAGCAGAACGGCATGATCGGGAAAGCAACCGTGGTGGTACATGATATCCAGAAACGTAAGGAGATAGAATTTAAACTTCGAGAAAGTGAGCGCCGGTTTCGGACCCTGGCAGAAAATGCACCGGATATTATTGTCCGCTATGACAAGGAGCTGCGACACCTCTACGTCAGTCCGGCCATTGAACCGATTGCTGGAATATCCCATGAGGAATTCGTGGGTAAGACTAATAGGGACTTGGGTATGCCCACGCATTTGTGTAAAAAATGGGATCAGTTTCTGAACAAAATTTATAAAACTGGCAAACCCAACCGATTGGAATTTGATTTCACCGGACCTGATGAAACCTATTCTTTTGAAATGCGGGCAATGCCTGAATTTACCGAAATGGGGGAAATTGAATCGATCTTATGTATCACCCGCAATATAACCGAGCAAAAAAGGGCAATCCAGGAACGCGATCGATTATTTGATGAATTAAATGTGGAACGGGCCCGACTGGAAGCTATTATTTCGTATGCGCCGCAAGGCATCGTGGTAACGGATGATCAGGCGCGAATCATCATGACCAATGCCGTTGCGAATGAATTGTACGCGCGTCCAGTCCCGTTTGATAAACCTTATAATAGCCATGCCGCATTGGAGCTATTTGATGAGAAAGGTAGATCAATTACCCCTAGAGAGCTGCCGCTGACGTGTTCCGCGCTTGATGGTGAGATTCATTTAAATAAAGAGCTGATGATAAAAAAACCAGATGGTGAACAACGCTATTTACTGGTAAATTCTTCACCGATACGTGGTCCGAAAGGAACTATTTCAGGGGCCGTAGGCGTATTTCAAGATATTACCGAGCGCAAATTAGTTTATGAAAAACAAAGTCTGGATAAGGCGCAAAAATACGCCAGGAATATTGTTGAAACGGTACACAATCCAATACTTTTATTGGCTCCAGATCTGAAGGTTGTGTTGGCAAACCGTTCCTTTTACTGGTTTTTTCAAGTGACTTCAAAGGAAACCATCGGTAAGTATCTGTATAAACTGGGAAATCGACAATGGGATATTCCTGAATTGAGGAATTTATTAGAGGACATTTTGCCCAAGCAAACGACGGTTAGGGATTATGTCATCGACCTTCATTTCGAAAAAATCGGACGGCGAATCCTGACGCTGAATGCCCACAAATTGCGGGGTACACTGAAACAGGAGGAAAGAATATTGCTTTCCATCAGTGATATTACCGAACAAAAATTGGCAGAGCAGGAACAATTGGAATATCAACAAAAGCTGCGTGCGCTATCGGCGCAACTCACGAACTCTGAAGAAAAGGAACGGCGACGTATTGCCATGGGCTTGCACGACAGTGTCGTTCAATCGCTGACAGCAACTCGAATCAAATTGGCATTAGCTCAGGAAGATAAGGCATCTGAGGCTTCTGCAAAGCATTTAAAAGAAGTGGATGAAGTTATCGAACTGGCGATTGATGAAATTCGCTTACTGAGTTTTGAACTCAGTCCTCCCATGCTCCATACCACCGGTTTGGAGCAAACGATTGAATGGTTTGCCGATCAATTCAAACAAAAATATGGTATCCCGGTGTTCGTGAAGAATGATGGATTAACTAAGCCATTGACTGAAGATATCCGAAACATCCTGTTCCAGGCGGTGCGCGAATTGTTAAATAATGTGGTGAAACACGCGCAGGCGAGCCAGGTAACCATTTCCATTAAAAAAGTGGATCACAACATCCAAATCGAATTAAAAGATGATGGCGTCGGCTTTGATACCACCCAGCTATTTAGCGCAAGTGGGAAAACAGGGGGATTCGGTCTGTTTAACATTCGGGAGCGGTTGGAATATGAGAACGGAAGCCTTTCCCTGGAATCACAGATTGGCAAAGGAACGCGGATTGTGTTGACAGCACCGTTGATGAAGGGAGGGCGTGAGGCGTAATGCTAGATTTTGTTTTTAGCTGATTTGTGTTGGTATGATGGAACAAAATTATTGAACGATCGAAGGACGCTTGGTTTGTCTGATCAATTATATCGAGCCGGGGGTTCTATTTGTGCCAATATCCAAGAAGGGTATTCTCGCGGCACCGGTAAAGACAGGGCGCGATTTTACGAATATGCCCTGGGCTCGGCCCGGGAGAGTCGGGGCTGGTATTATCGCGGACGAAAAATCTTGGCAGATATTGTTGTCCAGCATCGTTTAAATTTGCTTAACCAAATTATTCGATTACTCTTAACCATGATTCCCCAGCAGCGCTCTTTTAAAATCAAGGACAGTGCGAATCATTACCTGACCAAAATCGATACTGAAACAGGCATCAATGATAACGAGTTGAAAAAATTGTTAGAAAATGTACCTTAACGATTAACAAAAGCGAAAGACATAAAAATGTCAATCAAAATCATTTTGGCAGACGATCATAATATGATCCGAGATGGATTGCAAAGTATGATCGAAAAGGAGACCGATTTTCGGATAATCGGACAGGCGTCAAATGGAAGGCAAACGGTTCAGTTGGCGCAAGAATTAAATCCGGATATTGTTATTATGGATATTAGTATGCCTGACCTTAACGGCATTGATGCGACGCGACAGATCAAGGAAATGAATAAGCACGTGAAAATCATTGCCCTGTCGGTTCACTCGGAGACTTCTTTTGTCAGGCAAATGTTAAAAGCCGGCGCTTCCGGTTATCTGGTAAAGCACAGTGAGTTTAAAGAATTAGTGGAAGCGATTCGGATTGTAGCCAGAGATCAATTGTATTTGAGTCCACACATTTCCCAGCAGCTTGTCCAGGATTACCTGAAGTACCTCCCAGTCAATGAATCAAATGTATTCACCAAGTTATCTCCGCGGGAACGGGAAATACTGCAAATGCTGGCCGAAGGGAAGACCAAACAGGAAATTGCCGACATTTTATTTTTGAGCGTAAAAACAATTGATAGTCATCGACAGAATATTATGAATAAATTAAATATCAGTACCTTCTCTGACCTTGTCCGTTACGCCATTCGGGAGGGGATTACTGAATTATAATTACAGGCGAATCTCAAAACCACTTGCACCTTATACAATTTTCCCCATCTAATTTTAATTCATTATTTTTTCAATCTCCTCATCCCTTTTCGTTTTTAAATCCCTTTAAACCGGAAAAACATCACCCTCATTTCAGCAATTTGGAAACCGTTTTTAGGTAAATGTCCTATTGTTTATTTATTAAAATATGGTTAAAATTAAATGGCGACATTAAGGAGGGGAGATAAAATAATTTACTCATACTAAACCTAAACCAGCAACAGGAACAACCATGAAATTGCCGACACGAATCATCCTGGTAGATGACCATCCAATAATTCGCGAATGTATTCGCTTTATATTGAATCGTAATTCTGATACAACCGTGATCGGGGAAGCTGATAACGGAAAAAGTGCTGTCAGAATCGTCAAAAAACTTAAGCCTGATGTGGTTATTATGGACATCATGTTGCCAATATTAAATGGAATTGAAGCAACCCGCCAGATTTTAAAATTGCGACCCAACACCAAGATAATCGCGTTATCAGCACATTTCCAAAAGGTTTTTTTGAAAAACATGCTAAGTGCAGGTGCTTGTGGTTATGTATTAAAAGATTCTCTGTACAGTGAACTGCTGCCCGCCATCAGTGAAGTAAAGAAAAATAAAATTTACATCAGTCGATTTTTAGTTGAAAAGTTTTGTATTTTAATATAGTTAGTGACTGACCGAATGCACCGGTTTTCCGATTCGTGAGATGACGGCTTGGACAAGCGGGGTTTGGCGACAAACACGCATTATATTACAAAAACATTGAAAGGAATCGTCATGAAGCGATTTAATGTTTTGGAGCTGGAAAACATAAAAAATAACAACATGCCGTGGCCTACCATCAGGCGGCAAATAGCGAATGTACTCCAGTATTCCAGTGATGGTTCAGCCATCGTTGAATTTGTGGAAAAAAATACGGGCAGGTATCGGATCGTTTTGGAAGGACATTTAGGTGTAATCGATAATTTGGATAGCAGCTATTATATTGGTTAAAGAAGAATCGTAATACCTTACTTTTTAATGGAAGGAGCGTGTATTTTGGCCAGATCAATCACGAACCCAACCAAACAAAATGAATATTTTCCAATTGATGAACTTATCGGAAGTTCGCGGGTGATGCAGGATGTCTATGAGCAAATTGAAATGGCAAGCACTTGTGAGGTGCCGGTACTTTTGATGGGTGAAACCGGCACCGGTAAAGAAGTCGCCGCAACCACCATTCATCGATTAAGCAATCGTCGAGAAGAGATATTCATTCCGGTAAATTTAGGCGCTATTCCTGACGGTCTTATTAGCAGTGTGTTATTTGGTCATGAGAAAGGTGCTTTTACCGGAGCCGATCGAATGCAGAATGGAATTTTTGAACAGGGAAATAACGGTACCGTCTTCTTAGATGAAATTGGTACTATTGATTATAAAGCGCAGGTCGGTTTATTAAGGCTTGTGGAAGAAAAAAGATTCAGTCGCCTCGGCGGCTCGCAGGCGATAATCAACAATGCTCGAATCATCACGGCCTCTAACGAAGACTTGAAGGAGAAGAGTAAAAACGGTGCTTTCCGGGAAGATTTGTACTATCGTTTAGATGTGTTTTGTATTAAAATGCCTACATTGAAAGCTCATTTAGATGATATTCCTGAACTTATTAACTATTTTTTGGCAAAATACAATCTCACCATGCAAACAGAAGTCAAGGGAGTCTCTGAAAAGGCACTGGAGAGATTGCAGGAATATGATTGGCCCGGCAACGTGAGAGAATTGAAAAATGTCATTCAGCGAGCCCTAATAGTTTGTGAAGGCGACGAAATTCAACTTGAACACTTACCCCCCAGATTTAGATCAAATAAAGATAAAAAGTCGGCGAATCAAACGATTACCTTTAAGATCGGTACCCCATTAGAACAGGTTGAAAAAGAGATGATTCTCAAGACAATATCTGTATCGAATAACAACCGCACCAAAGTGGCTAAGTTATTAGAAATTAGTCGCAGAGCCCTTTACAATAAGCTAAAAAAATATAATATCCAGTGAAGCTAACCATCTCCCGCAGGGAGGGGGATTCAAAAGCCCTCTCCCTCTGGAAGATGCGTGGGGCGTGGGGCGTAACTTCACATATTACGCATTACGCTTTACGCCTTAATATGAATCAGTGCACTTTTAGTACACTTTGTTATTTTTTACCACATCATTAATTTAAACTATTAGCTATTGATATTATTGAAATTAGTCTTTCAAATAGAATGTAAAAAATAATTTTTCCCTTTCTATTTTTACCGCATGTACTGTTTTAACACGCCCATTTCAACATATTGATGAATATCGTACCGATTATTCACACTCCACAAATGCAAAATTAATTTTGCCCCCTTGAAACCGTTCCCCCCGGAAATCTAACCGTTGATAATAAAATGATATTTAAGCAATTAGCGACTGATAAAAAATATGTGGTATATATGTTGCAATTTGTTAATTAGTGCTTGAACGAAAACCTAATTTTTTGTCATTCTGAGGAGCCCTTCGGCAAGCTCAGGATAAACTCCACGACGAAGAATCTCTGAGCGGTAACATCCTGTTTATAAGTATATTAACGTTAAGAGATTCTTCGGTAAAAAACGCCTCAGAATGACATTTTATGGACTTTTCGTTCAAATACTAATTAGTTGTTTCTGATTAATGGTTGATGTTGATGAAATGAGGCGTAAGGCGTGAGACGCGATACGTAGATTTACGCATTACGCGTTACGCATTACGTTTTACGCCTCACCTAATTTCCTTCGTTGACCAGTAAATATTATTTATAACTTAGCAATTACAAACCATAAAACGCGCAAGACAAAGTAAATTCTTCTCCATGAAAACCATTGAACTTATTTATCCCAAATCACTGAAATATCTCAGCTCCCATTTGTTCTTCCTCATTAAAGGCCGGCTGTGGTTGAAGGTTCTGGTGGGAATGATCGCCGGTATCGGAACGGGTCTGATCGTTGGGGAACCGGTTAAAGTGGTGGATGGCAAAACCGCCTCCATAATCGGGGATTGGGTGGCACTGCCTGGGCAGATTTTCCTCACCCTGATTCAGATGATCGTTGTGCCCTTGGTATTTGCATCGGTTATTCGGGGACTGACATCCAGCGAAGATATCAATCAGTTGAAACGGCTCGGTTCCCGAATCGTCATCTATTTTCTGCTAACCACGACGGTTGCAATCACGATTGGTGTCGGAATTACAACCTTCATCAAACCAGGTAATTACGTAGAGGCGTCATCCAAGCAGATTCTGGAGAAGGGAGCGGAAACGGTGGATGTCGATCCCGAGGTGAATTCACCCACAAATACGTCCTCTGTTCCGGAACTCATCGTGGATATCTTGCCGGAAAATCCACTGATATCGATGGTTGAAAAAGAGATGCTTCAGGTCGTGCTTTTTGCCGTCATCCTGGGATTAGCCCTGATCGTTATGGCACCGGAGAAAGCGCGAATTATTTTGGAGCTTCTCGGAGCGATTCAGGAGATCTGCATGACGGTGGTTCGATGGGCAATGATGTTAGCCCCGTTGGCCGTATTCGGACTTATCGCGCGAATCACCATAAAAATCGGATTGGAGGCCTTATTGGGAATGGCCGCCTACGTGGGCGCGGTTCTTTTGGGTCTCTTGGTACTTCTCATTTTTTACCTGCTCATCGTTACCCTCATTGGAAGGAAAAATCCGTTTAGCTTCCTCCGGGAAATACGGGATGTTCAACTGCTGGCATTTTCTACCTCCAGCTCGGCGGCCGTGATGCCCTTGTCCATGAAAACCGCCGAGGAGAATCTGAATGTTCGACCCTCTGTATCCCAGTTTCTTATTCCACTGGGGGCAACCATCAATATGGACGGTACCGCCCTTTATCAGGGAGCAGCAACTGTCTTCCTGGCCCAGGTTTACGGAGTGGAACTGGGCTTTACCGCCCTTTTGCTGATCATTGCAACGGCAGTAGGTGCTTCCATTGGATCGCCGGCAACACCCGGGGTGGGAATTGTCATTTTGGCGACCGTTTTGCGAAGTGTCGGAATACCGGCTTCAGGCGTGGCGCTGATCATTGGGGTGGACCGGATTCTGGATATGAGCCGAACCATGTTGAATGTCACCGGCGATCTCACGGCGTGTACCGTCATGGACCGGCTTGTCGGCGGGAAGAAAAGTGCCGAAGAGGAAAAAGCGCACGAAGAACAAATCGAAGAACGGCGTCGCCAAACTCAAGAGGATGTGGTGATTGCTAATGAAAGAAACTATAATGAAGGAGGTATTTATCATGAAAATCACGAGTCCGGCATTTAGTAATCATGGAATGATTCCGAAAAAATATACATGCGACGGTGAAAATATTAATCCACCACTCAATTTTGATGATTTTCCTGAAGAAATAAAAGAGCTGGCATTAATTGTTGATGATCCGGATGCGCCTGGCAAAACCTGGGTTCATTGGGTACTTTACAACATGCAAGTCATTTTACGTATTGATGAGAACAGTATCCCCGCCACGCAGGGCATGAATGACTTTGGTAAAAAAAATTATGGCGGTCCCTGCCCTCCATCAGGGCAACATCGCTATTATTTCAAATTATATGCACTGGACAAAAAACTTGAATTAGATGAAGGGATCACGAAAGCCCGGCTAGAAAAAGCGATGGATGGGCATATTTTAGAGCAGGCTGAATTGGTTGGTTTATATTCACGAAGTTAGCATTTTGGGTCACACAAATGCTCTTTTTTCCTTTTACTGCGGGAAAAAGGATTAAGGCAGAATAAATTTATTTCATATCTTACGTTTCACGCTTTACGTTTTAAGGTACATCGGTCACTTTTTATACTCCTTAAGGTTTATTTTGTAACATTAAGATCTCGGATATTTCGAAGGAGTTCTACCCTCACCCCAACCCTCTCCGTCGGCCGACGGAGAGGTGGCCAGACGCCCTCTCCCTTTGGGCTTATCATTACCCACATCTAGGGAGGCTCCCCTTCCCTTACCAAGGGAAGGGGTTGGGGGTAGGGTTGAAATCGTCACTCAATCACAATTTCGGGCCTTTTGAATAGATTCAATTAGAAAAAAGACAAGTTACGTGAATAAATTCGACATCTTTTAACCCTACCCCCGGCCCCTTCCCTTGGTAAGGGAAGGGGAGAAAAAATCCCCTATTTGATCTCCCTAGATGTGGGTAAGGATCAGCCCTTTGGGGGAGGGTTGGGGTGAGGTTAAAAAGTAATTCGAATCCACACGAGACGTTCTTTTTATCCAGATTAATTAGATGTTACATTTTAACCTGTAACAAGTATACATTTTAACCTTTAATATATCATATAAATTCACTCATTTAATATAAAGAATTTTATGAATAATTTTTGGAAATATAAAATAGAAGCAGTCTTACAAAATTTCGAGGTTTCGCTTGATGAGGGACTTTCCGTTCAAAATGTTAGAGCGCGTCAGGCGAAACACGGCAAGAATCGGTTACGGGAGACAAAATCTAAAAGTAGTTGGGCCATTCTGGTTGATCAATTCGAAAGTTTGATCATGGTTCTTTTGGGAGTTGCGGCCGCGTTGTCGTTCATGTTTGGTGATGCCATGCAAGGTTTCGCAGTGGTGGCAGTGATACTGATAACCGCTGCGATTGGTTTTTTTACTGAAGTAAATGCAGTACGATCGATGGCCGCATTACGGCAAATGAGTCGCGTCAACGCAAATGTGCGCCGCAACGGAGATGTGCAACAAATTCCGGCCATTGAACTCGTACCAGGGGACATCGTGCTGCTGGATGGCGGCGATATAATTACAGCGGATATGCGAGTTCTCGAAGCCAATAAGTTGCAAGCCGATGAATCCGCGTTGACCGGGGAATCTGTGCCGGTTAGCAAATCCACTGAAACGCTGCAAGAGGATACGCCGCTTTCTGATCGTAAGAATATGTTATTCAAAGGAACATCTGTGACACGTGGTTCCGGAGCCGGCATTGTGGTGGCCACGGGAATGAATACCGAATTAGGCAAAATTTCAGAATTGGTGGAGGAAGCCGCGGAAGAAATCACCCCCATTGAAAAACGACTTAATCGATTGGGAAACAAATTAATCTGGATTACCATTGGTATTGCGACAATTGTATCGGTGCTCGGAATTTTACATGAAAAGAATATATTACTGATGGTCGAAACCGGAATCGCTTTGGCGGTTGCCGCTATTCCGGAGGGCTTGCCCATTGTCGCCACGATTGCTCTGGCGCGCGGCCTCATGCGGATGGCGAAGCGCAATGCACTTATTAATCGCCTGGGATCGGTGGAAACATTGGGAGCGACGAATATTATCTTCTCTGATAAAACCGGTACCTTAACCGAAAATAAAATGATGGTCACCGAGATTGTATTGGAAGATGACAAAATTGAATTTGCCGGAAATGGACAGGGTAAATTTTTAATAGATGAACAGCCAATCGATCTCAGGCACCATAAAATTTTTCAGGAAGCACTCAGAATTGGCGTACTCTGTAATAATGCTTCCATATCGGCTGATGGCAAAGATGAAATCGGCGACCCACTGGAAATAGCTTTACTGCTCGCAGGAAAGCAGGCCGAATTGAAGCGTAATCAACTGCTTGAGGAAATGCCCGAGGAACGTGAGGAAGCCTTTGATCCGGAAAATAAAATGATGGCGACTTTTCATCGGAAAGATGGTGAATATTTAGTTGCCGTCAAGGGCGCACCAGAGTCGGTGCTAAAAGTGTGCACCAAAATCTTGACGCAAGATGGCCCCAAAGAGATGAATGAGGACGAGCAAAAGAGGTGGATGGAAACAAATCAACAGCTAGCAGACAACGGACTGCGGGTATTGGCAGTTGCCAACCGAATGGTGGCGTCGGTAGAGACGAATCCTTATGAGCAATTAACTTTGGTCGGACTTGTTGGTCTGTTTGATCCACCGCGAGAGGCGGTGAAACAGGCGATTGCGTCCTGCCATCATGCCGGCATTGATGTGAAAATGGTGACCGGCGATCATCCGATAACGGCTCGGAAAGTAGCGTCGGCGGTGAACTTGATAAAAAATGATGAAATAGCCGTTATGATCGGCCAGGAGTTAAAACCGTTCGACAATTTGACCGACACTGAAAAACAGCAAATTCTTGATATTTCAATATTTGCTCGGGTGAGTCCGGAACAAAAACTCGACCTCATTTCAGTTCATCAAGAAAACGGGGCTATTGTCGCAATGACGGGAGATGGCGTCAACGATGCGCCGGCACTGAAAAAAGCCGATATCGGGATTGCGGTGGGCGCAAGAGGAACCCAGGTTGCGCGCGAGGCCGCCGACATGATTTTAAAAGATGACGCCTTTTCGACAATTGTTACCGCCGTAGAATATGGACGGATTATTTTTAAAAATATTAGAAAATTTGTACTGTTTTTACTCTCAGGAAATGTGGGTGAAGTGTTAGCCGTGGCCGTCGCTTCGCTGTTGAGTTTTCCGTTACCCATCCGACCGCTACAGATTCTGTTTATAAACCTCTTACTGGATGTTTTTCCGGCCTTGGCGTTGGGTGTCGGCGAAGGTGATCGAACCGTGATGAATCGACCGCCGCGTAATCCGAATGAACCTATTTTGATGAAGAAGCATTGGCTGGCGATTGTTGGCTATGGAATGGTCATCGCTTTTTGTATGCTGGCTGCATTAAGCCTG
>Ga0180438_10009580_pt1 | contig 12036 bp, 9 predicted proteins | sample SS_ome_12_FD_132455 | JGI IMG/M metagenome (GOLD analysis project Ga0180438, IMG submission 132455) | Hypersaline lake sediment archaeal communities from the Salton Sea, California, USA - SS_3_D_2 metaG | ecosystem: Environmental > Aquatic > Non-marine Saline and Alkaline > Hypersaline >...
CAAGACTCCGCATTCAAGGCGGAAATGCAGGACCAGGCTGCGCGAGTCAAGAACCGGGTTTTGGTTCTTGGTGAAGAGGTCCGAGTCATCCTGGAGAAGGCTCTTCAGGATGCATTATCCTCACCGTCATGACGTAAACGGAGACAAGAGAAAGCCTATGCGGGAATGGAGTTTTGCGGATCGTCGTATCATACTCCGGGAAGGAAGTATCGTTGAGATCGAAGCGGATGCCTTGGTCAACGCGGCCAACACGTCGCTGATTCTGGGAAGCGGGGTGGCCGGCGCCATCCGCAGGTTCGGCGGTCCTTCCATTCAGGCGGAATGCAGCCGGCTCGCTCCCATCGAGGTAGGTGAAGCGGTATTGACCGGAGCGGGAAATCTAAAAGCCAGGCATGTCATTCATGCGGTCGGCCCGGTCTTTGGGGAGGGTCAGGAGGACGACAAATTGAAGCAGGCCGTCCGCAACAGCCTGAAGCTCGCCCAAAAACATGGACTGGAGAGCATCGCTTTTCCGGCCATCAGCACCGGCATCTTCGGTTTCCCCATCCAGCGCTGCAGCGAGATCATGCTGCATACCGGGATGGAATTCCTCCGGCTCCATGATACGCCCCAGGAAGTCATTTTCTGCCTTTTCGGCGCTGATGCCTTCGACATATTCCACGACACGCTCACTCGGCTTTCCGCTCCTGCGAGCGACCGCTAGCGGCTCGGCGTCTCTGCGTAGGCTGAGGCCCTCTCGATAGGGAGGAGATATTTGCATGACGGGTCGGAAGGGATGAGGTCTCTTGCCCGCTGAGCCTCCTATCCGGCCCCGGGATCTGGGAGCGCAAAGCTCAAACGGAAATTCATCAAGAATCGAGGTTCAGCTTGCACCATATGACATTTTATGTCATGATCGATCGTTGGTTTGCTGGATTAGAACACCAATCGTAACGGGAGGTATGGAATGGCGAAAAAAATTGCTGACCTCGAACCTATCGCTCTCTGGAGACACTTTGAAGAGTTTTTGAAAATACCGCATGGTTCCGGCAACGAAAAAGCCCTGGGTGATTACATCATTTCCGTTGCCCAGCGGAATGATCTCCCGTGGAAGCGGGATCAAGTGGGAAATATCGTGATCTCAAAAAGGGCTTCTTCCGGAATGGAAGACGCCCCGGGTGTCATCCTGCAAGGACATCTGGATATGGTGTGTGAGAAGAATTCCGATGTGGAGCACGATTTTTCTAAAGATCCCATCAAAGCCGAGATCCAGGGAGATTGGGTTCAAGCCCGGGGAACAACCCTTGGTGCCGACAACGGAATCGGAGGTTGTGCGGCCCTCGCCATTCTAGAGGATCCTTCATTGAAGCATCCCCCACTGGAGTGTCTTTTCACCGTAGAGGAAGAGACCGGCTTGACGGGCGCCACCTTCATCAAACCGGATTTCCTTGCCGGCACACGGCTCTTGAACCTGGACAGCGAAGATGAAGGCGAATTCACCATCGGCTGCGCCGGCGGGGCCGACTCCACGATCACTCTACCGCTACAACGGGAAGCCGCGGTGACCGGCCGGGCTCTGAGCATCAAGCTCGCCGGTCTCCAGGGCGGACATTCCGGAGTGGATATCAATCTGGGTCGCGGGAATGCCATCAAACTGCTGGCCCGCCTGCTCTGGGAATCCGGCGGGATTGTCCCCTTTGGGCTATCCGCATTCGATGGAGGAAATCTGCGCAACGCCATACCGCGAGAGGCGTGGGCCACGGTTCTGGTCGATCCCGACCGCATGGATGAACTTTCCGATGCCCTGCGAACGGCATTTGCGTCTGTCAAGGAGGAGTATCGCGTGGTGGATCCCGATGTCAATCTGGATCTCAGCCCCGCTGAGAAAATGCCGGAGACGGTCCTGAAGGACAGCGACGGAAAAACCTTGATCAATCTCCTGTTCTGCCTCCCTCACGGCGTGATCGCCATGCACCCCGAGATGGAGGGGCTGGTGGAAACTTCGACCAATCTGGCCGTGATCCATGCCCTCGACGCCAAGGCCGAGATCATCTGCAGCACACGGAGTTCAGTGGCATCGGCGCTTCGAGCCACGCGCGGTGTCCTTGCGGCTCTGAGCGAGCTGGCCGGCGCTGAGATTCACCTCGAAGAAGGATATCCCGGTTGGAAGCCGAACCTACAGTCGCCTCTTCTGCAGACCCTCAAGGATGTCTATCAAAATATGTTCAACCGGGAGGCCCATATCTCGGCCATCCATGCCGGGTTGGAATGCGGCATCATCGGCGAAAAATATCCCGGCATGGATATGATCTCATTTGGACCGACCATCAAATTCCCCCATTCTCCCTCGGAAAAGGTCCATACCCCTTCGGTGGCAAAATTTTGGAAATTCTTGCTTAAGCTGCTGGAGGAGCTGGGATAAAGGATTTTCTCAGCGTCGAGAACTCGGAGCCGGGGAGGATTCCTGGATGAACTTGTAGCCCACCCCATGGACCGTCAAGAGGTGGACGGGGTGAGCCGGATCCCGCTCGATTTTCTTTCTCAAGCTGTGGACAAATGTGTCTACGGTCCGCGTGACCGGGTACTTGTCATACCCCCATACCTCATTGAGGATGGCGTCACGGGTTACCACTCCGCCCTCATTTCGAATAAGGAGTTCAAGCAGGCCGAATTCTTTGACGGTCAAATAAAGCTCTTCTCCGGCCTTGAAGGCGGTTTGTCGTTTGAAATTCAGGCTTATGTCCCCAAAGGAATACTCGTCCAGATCCGGAAGCTCTTCTTGGGATCTCCGTAAGACGGCCTTGATGCGTGCGAGCAGCTCGCGGGTTCCGAACGGCTTGATGATATAGTCATCACCACCCAATTCAAGGCCGAGCACTTTATCGATCTCATCTTTCTTTTCTCCGGTCAAAAAGATGAGGGGCGTCATGTTTCCCATTTCCCGTAGTTTTTGGCAGACCTCAAATCCGCTTAGAGACGGCAGGACAAGATCCAGCAGCAGGAGATCGAATTCCCGCGATTCCGCCAGACGTAATGCGGCTTCACCGTCTGCAGAGTGGGTCACGGCGTAATTCTCCGCCGTCAAGGCAGCCGTTAGCGTCTCAGCCAGAGCCGCATTGTCTTCGATGATTAAAATGTGTCGACGCTTCATGATTTTGGAAAAACCAGGCGGAAGACACTCCCCTGCCCCGATCGGCTGGTCAATTCGACGGTGCCGCCGTGCGCCTGCATGATATGTTTGACGAGCTTCAAGCCGATTCCGACTCCGCTGGGGTTCTGAAGCCGTGCTTTCGCGCCGCGAAAAAAACCGTCAAAAATGTGTTTAAGCTCCCTTGTCGCGATCCCAATACCCTTGTCTTCGACCGACAATTCGACTCGCTCCTGTTTTTCTACCAGCCGCAGTCGGATCTCCTTCTGATCCGCCGAGTATTTTATAGCATTGTCGAGCAGATTCGTCAAAGCCTGCTTGACGGCGTCCGAATCCAGATTGAGCCGCACGGGATGAGCCGGCACCTCTTTGTACAGGACAAAGCCGTCCTTCGCCAATCGGTGCTCGAAAAGCTTTGCTACGTCCAGGATTAATGCGGAGAGGTCTGCCTTCTCCATGGTGTAGTGTCTGGAATCCCGCTCGATCCGCCCGGCATCCAGGATGTTTTGCAGAAAATGAGACAGCCGCGTGCATTCGTCCGCCATAAGCTTGAGCAGTTTCCCTCTTTGAGCGCTATCCTTGATTTTTCCTTCCTGCAGGATATCCGCCAAGCTGTGCAGGGTACTCATGGGTGTCCGCAGCTCATGGGACACACCGGAAATGAATTCGGTCTTGAGTCGGTTGAGTTCGTCGAGCTTTTCTTTTTCAGCCCGCTCGAAAACCACCTCTTCCTGGAGGCGGATGCGCTCCAGGTTGATGCTGAATTCCTGGGATAGGGTCGAGAGAAGCGCGAGATCATCACTCCCATAGCGCTCTCGCGACTTCCTTTTTCCCAGTGCTAGGAAACCGGACAGGTGCCGTGAGGTGAAGACAAAGGGAATCACCAGATCCAAATTGTGCGCCTCCAGCAGGTCTTCATGCGAAAAGTCAATCCCCTCCTCGGTGGAAACGGCGCGCTTCCGGCTCGAAAGACCGCTGGAATCCCGCATCTCCCGCCAAATAAGATGCAGCGGCTTCCTTTCCCCTTTCAAGATGAACGTTCGTTGGCTTCGATTCTTATGGATATAGGTCAACATGAAAAAAGCCTCGACTCCGAGCGTCTGCTGGATCCGTTGCTCGAGTATCTCGGCTAAATAGGAGGGGTCGATCTCCCGGGAGGCTGCCAGCGAAAAATCACGTATGCTTTTGCGGTAGTCATAGGATAGGCGAAAAAAAGATCGATCCACGAATTCTTGGATTCTCTTCCTGGCGGGATGGAAGACTAGAGCGGCGCCGAAAGCGGCGACGGCCGAGACGGCCGTATCCTGGATCTCGAGGATATGTGCCATCATATTCTGTAAGAATCGGACCAGCAGGATATAGACGCCTACCACCAGAACCGTCAGCATGGAATACACCAGGCTTCGATTGATAACCAATTCGATATCCAAAAATCTGTAGCGGAGGATGGCGATTCCGACCGCGATGGGGATGAATAGCGAAAAGGCCATAGCCACTTCCATGGATACGAGCTCTTCCAGCTTGAGGATCTTGGGCACTTTATACAGCAGCACAAAAGGCCCCAGGCCCAGGCAGAGACCGAAGAGGATCCATTTGATGCGGGCCTTGATTTCCTCGAAGCGGCTCTTCCGATAGAGGCGGACAAGATTTAAGATGGAAGCCAGGAAGAACACGATGACATAGAGGCTGAAAAAATAGAAGACCGATTGATAGCGCCTGCACATGGCTACGGATCCGGAAAGGCCGGCCGAGAGGAACACTCCTCCCACCACAAATATCGACAAAACAGCCGGAGCATAGATCCAGGCCCGGCTGATCTTGGGCCGGTCGGGGGAAAACTCCAAAGAAAAATGAAGCAGAATGGCGGGGGCTAGCGCATAACAGAAATAAAACAAGATAGCGGGAATAAATGAAATCCAGGAAGTGTCCAGAATATGAAATCCGCCGGTGAGGACATTTGCAGTCGAAAAAGTCAGCATGGCCCAGTAGAAAAGCCGGGCTCGCGGATCGCTGCGCCTGAGGACGAAAGCCACGACGGCGATCAGGATTGAGAAGGCGCCTATGACAAGATAAATGAGGGGAAATGGCTTTTGTTCAAAATAGCGGCTCAGGGTATAGGCCACGGCTTCACTTCCCTCGGTGGAAGCGAATTCCAGCACCATCCGGTCTCCCGCTTGTTTGCGGCTGATGCGGCGGCAGAGGATGAATTCCAGATCAGCCTTGTTTCGCACGGTTTTGCCGTCCAAGGTTAGGCTCAGGTTGGTGGATTCCAGCGTACGATCGATACGGTGAATCGCTTCCTCAGGCAGCCAGGGCATGCTGTCCAGTAGCAGATAACCGTATCCGCTGACAAGTATGAGTACCGCCCCGACCGTCAAAGAAAAGATGAAACCAAACGTCCGCAACTGCCCGCCTTTATATCCCAACTATAGCACAGGTATCCGCTTTCCCCAACTGCATCAAGGGAGCGGTATTTGGTTCAGCCTCTTTCTTATCCCTCGGGCATCGCCCACATACTTGCTCAACTCCTCCCAAAAGACCTGCCCATGTCCTTTGATTCGTGTGTGGAGGAGTTCATGCAGGATCACGTAATCCCGCAACATGTCGGGAAGACCGGCCAGCCGGATATTGAGGCTGATGTTGTTCTTGGTTGAGCAGCTGCCCCATCGTGTCCTCTGCCGGCGAATGAAAACCCGGTTGTAGGAAAAGCCGTGTAACCTCGCGAGTTCTGCGACTCTCTGGATCAGCAGACTCCTCGCAGCCCCGTTGGACAGGGGAATAATGGATTGAGAAGATTTCAGATGATTCTTTTCCCAATGCCGCAGCCGGGCTTGATTTTTCCTGATCCAGTCTTGTTTATGCAGGACAAAGGCCAGGGCCTGGGAAAAAGATGCCGATCGAGGCACCGCGACACGGACCGCATTACCGGATCTCAAGGAGATGCGGATGTATTTCGCCCGAGGGCTGGGTACAAAATGGACGCGGCCGATCCCGGACAGGTCTTTTTGACGCGGTTTCCGCATTTTTAAAGAGCAGGGCCCGACGACGGCCTCGCATCGAAACCCATCACGGCACCATGTCAGGTCTTTTTCCGGGATATCTTTTGATAGGCCGTAACTCCCAGGATCTTATACCGATCCGACGCGATAGGCCTGGCTTTTCCTCTAGGGACTTTTTCTTCTCCGCTCACATCACCGAACAAAGAACGTTCGAAAGAGGTGGAATCGACGGCACTGTATTCATGGTACCGGTGGGGCGGGAGCAATTCCCGTCGGTGCAAAATAAGCAGCATGGTGCTCGTTTTGACACCGAAATAGCGTTTGAGGAATATCACGTCTTCGAAATGCAGGGTACGGGAATGAATTTCCTTCTGGATCAGATGATTGAGTTTTTCAGGAGGGACCAAAAACTGCAGCGCAAATGTCTGCGCGAACTTTTCCCGCGGATGATAGAGGGGAAGATATTCCTCGATGAAGATGTCCGGATTGTCTAATATGGGACCGGCGTTGCGGTCCTTGAGGTAGTGTGCGTATTCATGCGCCGCTATGATGAGCTGATCACCCAAGGACTGCGAGCCATCGATAAGCGCGAAGCCGGCCTGTTCCGCTTCAAAATGAATGAAAAGGCCCGCCAGCTTGGCCTTCTCCGGTATGGGAAGCCGCTGCAACTTGAGGCCGCTGATCTCCAACAATGCAAACAAGTCGCGGATTGGCTCATCGCCCAGTCCGAGTCGGTTCCTCTCTTCGCGGGCCAGACTCGGGGCGGTCACATTTTGATACAGCGGCGCCGGCTCTGACGGGCGTGAGGTCAGGTTTTCCAGCTTGAGGTAATCTTCGCAGTAGCGCTCAAAACGCCGGATCACGGCCAATGCCTCCCGGTTCAATTTTTTATCGCGCCGCAGGGTTTGGAAATCCTCTTCCGGTTCCTGCACAAAATAGCCTACATCTTTTTTCAGGAACCCGGAAATCCTGCGCAGCGATTCCAAACTGGGTGTGCGTTTCCCTATTTCCAGCATGGAGATGAACTCGCTGGAAAGCCCCACCGCTTTGGCCAAGTCCTCCTGTGTCAATCCCAGGCTTTCTCTTGTCCGACGTAGTTTTGCGCCAAGTCTGCCCGCCATGACTCTCCCCTTAAAGGATAGATCCTTTATAACCATTGGTCATCAAAAAGTCAAGGGATCCAGCCTGCCTCGACTCTCGGTGAAATCGGGATGGTGGATGGGGAGAGAGGGCGCAAAAGAGCGGTGCGGCGGGAGCGGGTGGGTTCGTTGACTTGGTCGGCACCTCAATATATAATGAGCCGATAAATGAGGAAAAGAGGCCAATCACATGTCTAAGGACGTTGCATCCCCATTGAAAGAGAGTCCTGCCGACAGTTTCTATGACAAGCTGCTGAACAATCTGCAGGAAGGGATCAATCTTCTGGATCCGAACCTGCGCGTCCTGTACGCCAATCCCGCTTCCTTACAACTCACCGGGCATTCATTGACAGAAGTATTGGGAAAACCGTGCATGAAGAACGTACTCCTCGATCTGGACGTCTCCGAGATAAGGCCCTGCCGATCCAGTTGCCCGGTGGCGCAGGTTTTAAAAGACGGAAAGGTGCAGGACCTCGAAGCTTATCTTCATCACAAAGAGGGGTATCGCTTCCCGGTCCAGATGCGCATCATCCCCATCCGCAACCAAAAGGGGGAAATCATCGCGGCTCTGGAGACGTTTCAGGAAAAATCACCCAAGCTGTCGGTCCCTCATCGGGGAGAGATCCTGCACCGGATGGGCCTGCTGGATCCCTTGATATCTCTGGGAAACCGAAGGTATCTCGAGATGCATGTCAGCTCACGCCTGGACGAAATGAAGCGCTATCGGATGTCCTTCGGCGTGCTTTTTATCACCATTGACCGGTTCGAAGACATCACCGACGCCTACGGAAACGTGGTGGGTGACAAAGTCATTAAAATGGTCTCTCGGACCATTACCAATAATATTCGATTCTTCGAAGTGGTCGGCCGATGGAACGTGAGCGAGCTTCTCGCCGTGCTGCTGAATGTGAACGAAGATAGATTGGATATGATCGCCAACAAGCTTCGACTTTTGGTGGAAAAATCCACCCTCCGTGAAGATGAGGCCTTGATCAGATCGACCGTGTCCATAGGCGCCACGCTCGCCCAAATCACGGACACCACGATGAGCCTGGTCGAGCGCGCCAGGAAGCTCGCCGAACATGCCCAATGGCTGGGTACGAACAAAGTGTGTTTGAAACTGGAGCCCTAAGAGTCAGGAAAGACCGCCCACAAATATATCGAAAACTGAAGTGAGATTCGCGGCATAGGACAGGGGAATGGTGGAGGATAACCAGGCGAATGCTCACCGAGAGGCCGATCGAGATCAGCGGCTGATTGATTTCTTACGCAACCTTAAGGTGTGTTTCAAGAACGCCACCATTTACAGCATGGACCACCCGGCGTTCATACGATCGGTCGAGGAGGTCAAAAAAAGCATCGCACTCATCTTCCCCTTCCTGAATCCCATCGCCTTGAGCTTCACGCCGCGCTCCTTGTTCCTGGATGATCGCTTCTGGGAAGAGGAGAAGATCCATCGGGAATTGGGACGCCTCTTTCATTTCAGGAAAATCAAGACGCTGCAGATCAGGCAGGGCGTAGCCGATGAAGAGCTGATGACATTCGCCTCCAAAATCACGCTGCCGCTCAAGGACTTCCTCCGCGAGGGAGGGGCCCAGGAAATCATCCGCCGGGAAAAAATCCATCACATCTCGGTCGAGGAACTCGATTATTCCATGCTGCTCAAAGGGGAAGGAGAAGAAATCTCGGATATCTGGACCTATTTGATGGAAGAGGGCCTCAGGGAAAGAGACCTCCAAAAACTTACCCAGGTGACAGAGAGCTTCGAGCACATCATCGGGAGATTCAATACCGAGGAGCTCATCGCCAACGAAGAGCTGCACCGTTCATTCTCCGATTATTTCAAATATCTCAAAGAAACGGGAGAGGAAAATTACAGGAAATGCGCGGCCGGCCTGGTGAAGGCGATCGTTACCAACCGTAGAATCACGCCGGAATCGAAATTCGAAAACCTTAAGCTGCTCATATCAGATCTCCAAGAGAAAGACCTGGCAGATTCGCTGTGGGAAGAGATCATCAGCGACCAGAAATTTGATTCATTGAGCTTCAGCATCTTCTCCCAACTGATCGAAAAAGAGCGGCATTTGAGGATATCCACCTCCTTACGGGAACTATTCCAGCAGGATGATCCCCAAAACCGGCGTCCCGAGGTCGAGGCGAAGATCAAGGCTCTGCTATCAGGAACCTCGAGTAAATTCATATCCGAAATATATCGCCAAACCCTCACCAGCCTGCTTAAAGAAATCGATTTTGAACAGCAGTTGAGCTTTGACCATGCCCGGCTGGAACGAAACTACCGCTTCATCCTTTTGAACGCATTGGAACAAGAGTCCCTTGCCGAACAGATGTGTTTCATGCTCGACCATATCCTGAAGGAGTGGCCGACCATATCCTCAGACCAGGACTATGTCTACCTCCAGTCCCTTTGGAACGTGCTTAATAAACACGAGCAGGCCTTGTCCAACCAGGGAATATATAACCAAGCTCGATCCCAAATCAGTGAAACCGTCGAGCGGGCGATATTCGAAGGCAGCTCCGATCCGAATCTGGAGTACTTCATCGACGTCCTGGATAATAGCGCATTCGACGTCAATACCTACATCGAACAAATTTTCACCCACGAGACCATCACTCCGTTTCTGTTGCGTGCATTCTTTAAGTTCTTTACCGAGTATCTCTTCTACCTCAATCTCAACATCGAAAAAAAATCTGACAGCACGGCATTCCTGGGAAAATTGGTTGAGTCGCTTCAGACTATAGATTCTCCCATGTCGTTGGTGACGCTTAAAGCCATCTATCGGATCGGGAATCGGGCAGTCAAACTCAAGCTGCTGCAGGGCATGCATATGATGATGGAATTTGATGAAAATTTTCTTTTCCAGGTTCTCAAATCAAAAGATATCAGCCTCAAGAGCGAAGCCCTGGCCCTGCTCATGCGGTTTGAAAAGACCGGTAGCATCGCGCTGGACAAGGTTCTCGATGTCCAATCGCCCTATGGAATCAAGAACAAACAATTAATCAAACACATCCGAATGCTGGGAAAAAAGAACCTCACCCAGGGCCGCGACCACCTGATCCGTCTCAGGGGCCGCAGCGGCTTCTGGAACAAACGGCTGCGGGCGGAGGTGCAACGCGTTTTGGAGGAATGGGATGCTGGATAAGGTCAAGGCATCGCTCTTTATCTTCATGAACGCGATCCAGGCCGGTAAGCTGTATGTCGAAGGACATCCCAAAACTCAGGAATTCATCAAGCGTCTCTACCAAATCCTGAGCGAGATTCTCAGTACGCGCAAGGAGTTCATCATCGGAATCGTCGATGGGGAACTGGCGTGGGGAGAAGAAATCTTTTTCGACTTGAGCAACAAACTGCGCGGCTTGATCAACTTCCTCGAAGAAAGCCATATCCAACGCGTGGCATTTCAACAGGGACTGAATGAGGATGAACTCGCCGGCTTCATCGGCTTCTTGACCCGGACCAAAAGGCAGGAGAGGATCGATGAGAACGAGTATTTCAGCCTCCACGGCATTCAAAACATCCGTGCCGGGCGCCTGAAGTCCCAGGTTCCGGCCGATGGTGCGCAGGAACAGAAGGCAGAAACCGTCAGGCATTATGAATGCTCCGTGCAGACCGTAGCCCGATCGGTGAATCTGGTTCTGGAAGAAGAGGAAATCGACTACCTGGATCTTCGCTTCAACATTCTCACGGTTATGGAAAGCTTTATGGGCCGCCACCAGGAACTGTTGAATCTCGTATCCATAAAAAAACGCGACCTGATCACCTTCATACACCTCCTAAATGTTTCCCTCTTGTCCATGTTTACGGCGTCCAAACTGGGATTCTCCAAAGACGATGTGCTGGACATAGGCATCGCCGCCCTCTACCATGATATCGGAAAGCTTTCCATCTCGGTCAAGCTCCTGAAAAAGAAAGGCAAGCTGGCGGAGGCGGAATTTACCCGCATGAAAGATCACTCCCTTTTGGGAACCAAAATCCTGCTGCGCTACAAGGATTCGCTGGGCATCCTGCCCGCGGTCGCCGCTTTCGAACACCACCTGCGTCATGACCTCCAAGGTTACCCGAAAGTCGCCTATCCCCAGCCGCCGCACATTGTCTCGCTCATCATCTCCATGTGCGATGTCTATGATGCCTTGGCCCAGAAGCGCACCTATAAAAAAGATTATCCTCCGGACAAGATCTATGAAGTGATGTTAAAAGAGAGGGGCGGACTCTTCGCTCCCCAGCTCTTCGACCGGTTCTTTCAATTCATCGGGGTATGGCCAGTGGGTACGATCGTCAGGCTGAGCGATAAGTCCGTTGCCGTCGTGCGGGAGGTGAATGAAAGCGACATCTTCAATCCCCAGGTCGAGATTCTCTCGCCTAAGAAAAAACGAGGGTGTATCAACCTGAGCGCAGCTGACCAGCTGTCCATCAAGAATGCCCTCAATCCCTTCGGGAGCGGCAAGCGCTATCTCGAAATGGTCCAGGCATAAAGCCCCGCCCTGCCGAAGGAATTCTGCACCAAGGAGGTGACAAGATGCGACTATCCATCCTTTTCCTGATAACCGCCGCGCTCACAGGATCTTTGTCCTGCTCCACTCCCAATCCGTCGGAAGCCGGCGGGCAGGCATCGGAACTGGTGCAGCCTCCACGCTGGTGGGAATCGCTTCCCCGCCCCGTCTACGCCTCCCTGGAACGCGTGGCCGTCGGCCAGTCGTGGTTCGAAGTCTACCGGTTGGGAGGACGTACCTGGGCCCTATATGAACCTTTCCA
>Ga0180438_10009581_pt1 | contig 12035 bp, 10 predicted proteins | sample SS_ome_12_FD_132455 | JGI IMG/M metagenome (GOLD analysis project Ga0180438, IMG submission 132455) | Hypersaline lake sediment archaeal communities from the Salton Sea, California, USA - SS_3_D_2 metaG | ecosystem: Environmental > Aquatic > Non-marine Saline and Alkaline > Hypersaline >...
AGGAAGAGACGCCGCCGCCCGAACAAACCGTCATGACTTCGTTCCGGCGTTTCTTCTGAGGATAGTTCAGGAATTCGCCGACGTCGTAGCCGTGGATGATAGCGCGAAATTGAGAAAGCCCGTACACGTCAAGGCGATTTTCGCCGCCGTCCCATTCGCGCGCCGCCTGAAGGGAATTACAAACGACGGGCACGTCGCCCAGCAACTGAAGGATCCGCCGACGATTATTTTCATTGTCCGGCGTGCCGTGCATAATGCAGATCTGTGGTATCTTCTTCGTCAATTGCCGCATAATGCGGAACGGTAACGCCCGAAGCGTATCCTTGTCACACCACTGATCCAGATGAAGCAATGCAAGATCGTAATCGTCGACGTCGACGTCGACGGCTTCGATAATACCGTCCAGGTTCGACGGCTTCGGTCTTTGGTATATGTTCCACGATTCCCGGCGAAGGTTCACAATTGAAAAAGTGCTATCGTGGAAAGCGCCCATAAGCCTGTAAAGGTGCGCTTGATGCCATGCATAATCAAGGATCTTCATTTTTCCCCTTTTTTGGTTAGTAAGTCAAACAAAAGCCTATCTCAAGGTTATAGAATACTTAAATAATCCAGGTTATCATATAAGATCATGATCTTATATGGAAACCTGGATTAATAGAACGTGTTTTTCAGTGCCCATGTGCTAGCATCATCCGTTCGCGTTCGCGCGCGCGCCACAAATCCGCCTCTATTTCGGTCATTCCGGCGGGTACCTTAAGCGGGTTCCAGATCCGCGCGTTCGCTGGGCAGTCCGAACAATGTTCGGCGTTGGGATCCAATAGCCATGACGCATCCCAGCCGCTGGGAGTTCTGACGATTTTCCAGGTACAACGATCATTAGTCAAACATTCCTGGTTTCCGTCGGCTGGGTAAGCTGGGAGTCGCGGCATACCGCGGGCTTCAGTCTTTCCCCGTTCATACATTTGATGCGCGCCCGAAATATACATCGAAGCCCGTCGGCGGATTTCGCCCGGTGTTAGTTCTCCATTGGCGATCTGTTGGGCGAAATTATCCAAGTACTGGTATTGATCGCGTATGTCATAGCCAAGAATTCCCCAGTCTCTGGGTGTCATCTGATTAAGCCCGCCACGCCCAGCCATGTATTCCGATATGTACGTCGATTTTATCAAATCGCGCATGCGTTGATGCCAGTCGCCGACGTTCAAAGCGCCGTCGATAAGCAAGTTCGCGACGGTGACGGCGTCTTCGCCCGTCTCTTCCAGAAAGTCGCTTGTCCAGACTAAAGCTTTGCGACGTGATAGAATTCGACCGCTATCAAGATCGCGGTAATTGTGGATCCGGTCATCGTAAGCCCATCGTGGCATAGTGCCCCCCTCAGTAAACGCGATCCGGTTCGAATTCTACTTTTTCAAAACTCACGACTTCGCCGTCGAAGAGTTCCGCCATGTATTCCGCTTGTGCTTCGTACGTGTTCGGGTGATACTCCGACGTTGTCCGCCCACCAGCCATACGAAGCAAGCCTTGAAGATCTTCGTTCGTCTCGCAGATCCAACCGTTTTCATCCGTAAGAATTGCGACGTCGTCGCCTATCCGTATTTTAGCGCGTTTGTTCATAGTCCTACCCTCACAACTGCATAGATAAAATCGAACATTTCGGGATCTTCCCTTGCAAACTTCACCGGGTTTGTATAAAACAATTCAAGCCCCATAGAGAGGATTTCAGTTTGACCGCCATTGTAATTTTTACCCATATACGGATCGATAAAATCGTCTTTGTAGGTATACTCAGATTCCCCGTAAGCCTTACCCGTAACGGTTCTAAGTTGTTCCGCCCGTTCCCCTTGAATTCTCGATCGCCTGAAGTCTGACGTCATGCTATGGATAAGGGGATCCTTCGCTTCCAGCGTATGACCTAATTCGTGTATGACCGCTTTCGCGTAACTGCTACTTGACAAGTAAACATTTCCGCCTTGTTCAAACGCGCGCCCGTCGTCTATCATCATGATACGTTCCATGTGACCATATTCGACGGTTTCGCTTTCATACAGCGGGTTTTTTCCTACTAAGTTTGTAAATTCGTCGACGCCTTCCTTCCATTTTTCGCCGACGTCATGGCTTGAGTGCGGATCTTTTGGAACGATACCGTCAAGCTCTATGTTTTCGCCTGCAAGGTGCTTTTCAGGCGAAAGAAGCGCGCGGATCTGTGCCTTCGTCCCGATCTTTTCGGTGCCCATAGCCGCCTGAAGTTCCGCTTCTGCGATCTCAAGCGCGCGCGCCCTTTCCTCTGGATCCTCGATCCGTCGCGCGTCGCGCCGTGCTTGCATCTTCTCTTTGAAGTTCGCCATGCTTTCTTCTTCTAGCTGTTTTTGTATTCCGCTAAGCTTGGCGATCTTTGGCCTAAGACGTGCCGCCTCATCTTCGTAATAGCGAAGCGCTTCTTCGGCGTCGGCTTTCGCGCCGTTCTTATAAGCGTCTTCGGCTTCGTTTAGAAGTACGCCGTTTTCTCTTAGTTCCTTTTGCGCCGCCTTAAAAGGTGCCTGGATCTCTTCGATACGTTCGTTTAATACCGTCGCGCGTTTCATCATTTCCGCTTGCATTTCATCGGCTTTTGCTTGTTCTTTTTCGTACAGTTCGGACAAACGATCATGTTCTTCGCCGGGTTCGGCTTCAAACATAGCGCGTTGTAATCCGGCGGCGTAATTCGATTGATCGGTAACGGTTTGGCGGAATTCATCGAACGGCGCGCGGGCTTCGCCGACGTCTTTTATTTGCTGAAGGTATAACGATTCCACTTTTTCAGAAAGCGTCTTCGCCTTCTTTCTTAGTGCCGTGTATTGAAGTCGCGCCTTACTCACGCGAAGACTTGCTTGTTTCCCTTCTGAAAGAGAAGCGCCGCCGTCTCTCTTCGCCGATCCGCCCTTCAGGCCGGCGCGCCCCTTGTGACCCCAGTTTCCAGATCCTGGACCGCCGCCGACGATAGGATCGCCGCCGTCGGCAGATATTTCGCCGCCCAGCCTGTAAACTGTGCGATCGTCTCCGAAGCCGACGACGACTTCGCCGACGTCGAACGCCATGTCCTTCGCCTTGTTCAGTAAGCCGGGATCTTTGACGTCGCGATCTAAGTACGCGATCGTGTTGTGGGCTGTAAAACCGTGGTTTGGTTCAAATGGGATCCCGCCGTCTTTTATAGCCTGGATCATTGTTTCGCGTAACTGGGGGAATTCTGGGGAGTCTACCAGCGCATGGAACGCCGTCGCGTTTCCGCCAATGTCGAAACGCCCGACGCCGTTAAGCTTCGCCTTGATGGGCTTCTGAGACGCCGCCCAGCCAGCGATCGCGTTTTTCAACTTGTCGGGATCGATTTTCCCGTCTCCGACGTCTCCGAAGTATGCCAGTGTAACATGCATATCTTCGACGTTTTCGACGTCTTCCAGGTGTGCAAAGTCGGCGGCTATAGCGTCGGCGACCTTCTTCGGCGTCATGACCATGACCACGATCCCGGTATGCTCCCCAGCCTGAAGCGCTAAATATTCCAGTTTCTCTAAAAGCACGACGTTGTAACCAGAAAGCGCGACACGATTTTCAAACCGAAGCCCGCTATCGCGTTTTGCCGATCCGCCCCTTAGTCCCTCGCGCCCTTTGTGTGCCCAGTTTCCTGAACCTGGACCCCCCAGCGCCAGCGCGTAACGAATTGCGTCCATGCGATCCCCACCCATCATGCCGACGGCGTAAGGTTCCGCCAGTAACAAACCCGACGCCGCCTTCGGTGCGTTCTTCTCCCATAACAAGATCGACTTCTCGACGTCTTCGGCGGATATGCCGACGGGATCGTCGCCCTGGGCTTCCAGTGGTTCGCCGTCGGGTTCGACTTTTCCGGTTTCCTGGTTGACGGCGGATCCCGCGATCGCCGCCGTCGGCTTTTCTGGCTGGGCTTCTTTTTCAATGGTTTCTGGTTTCGGTGGGGGTTCCTTTTTTGGCACGCGTTCTTCTTTCGTCTTCGCCGCCGCCTCTTCGTCGATTGGCATGTTCAATTGCTTAAGCGCGTCCGGTACACTGAATAAGCTCGGATCTTCAGGAAGCAAGATCTTCAGGAATTCGAACAAATGCGCGACGCTTGCTTCAGAAAGCCCGACCGTCTCAATTTTGACGGGTGCGGATCCCGGTGGGAAGTTCGCGTCGCTTACATCCTGAAGCACGTACTTGTTTAGGTGCCCGTCAATCGCCGACGCATCGGCCATGATAAGTTCCGCGGCAAGGTTCAGTAGTTTGTCTGACGACGTCGGACCGCCCAGATCGCCGCCCGTCACGTCCATGACCGCTTGCGGTGGCAAAAGATACGCAAGCGCGATCATGCGGTTATGATGATCTTCCAGTTCAGGAAACTTCGTGATCGGATCGCCCGCTTGCTCAAACGTCAGATCCCACATTTTAGACGACGTCAGTGTTTCCGCCCCACTGTCTGGATCTTCGCTCATGTATAGCGTGGATGGTATCGCAATCGTCGCGCCGCCTTGAACGGCGTCGCCCGCCTGAAGCGCGCGTGTCTGGTAATCGGTTCCGCTTCCGTCTTTCCCTTCTGGGTGCGTGACTTTCACAGGTGGCGACGCGTGCCGTTGGATACTTACTAGATAGGAGTCGCGTACCAGTTGTTTAGTCCACCAGTCATTATAAGCCGCGTTAAGCCGACCAAAGCCCATATAATCCCCAAAAGCCTTTTGAAGCCCTATCGTTAACCATAGGGAATAGAAGCGATCGACGTCTCCGTCGATGGTAGATATACCTTCGAAGGTTCGCCCGGTGTCGTCGAATTTTGGTTCGGAGTCAAGCGGGTAACACTGATCGAAGCCCGTAATAATGTACGGTGTAGTTTTACCCTTCCAGACTTTCGCGCCGTTCGCGCCGCGCGGTTCTTCGAAGCGCCATTTTTTGACCAAACCCAGCGATCCCAGTGCGATCGCCATGTTCGCCTGAAGCATGAACGTCTCTTCCCAGCCGTTCGCGCCGCGAAGCATAGCTTCGAAGAACGCTTTCTTTTCTGGATCCTCACAATGAACGATCCGCTTCGCCTTGACTAGAATCGACTCCGTAAGGCTTACAGCCATTTGAAGAATTGGATCATACAGCATGTTTAGCTTCGTCGTCGTTGGTACTTGGCTGGGTGTAACCAGTTCCCCATATCGATCGTATGGGTTCCCCATCAAAACAGACCATGACCAGCGCGTGTATAATGTGTTGGGTGCCGTTATACGCGGGTTCTCTGCCGTCGTTTGACCTTCAGGTGTGCGCTTTACTGTGATCGTTGGCTTCTTTTTGTCTTCGTTCATAGTTTACCCCTTAAGCTTCTTTTGTATCGCTGATCCCCAGATCGTGGACCTTGCGGTTTAGGCTTCTCTTTCTTCTTTTCTGGACGCATCAAAAAGCCCATGATATATCTTTCCGCATCCATTACGTGGAAACTGTTAGCGTCGGCGATCTTCTCCGTTGGTTCTCCGTTATCATCCAATACCCTAGAATACGTAAGCTTTTCGTCAAGATAGACGTCCAGGTCATCGAATACCATGATCCGATCTGTTTTGTGCGCGCCATAAACCCGATCGATCCCGACGTCTATGCTACTGATAGCCGGGCGACGTAAGGGAAGCCCGCCCGCGCGGAATTCGCGCCTCCATTGTCCTTCGCTCTTCGATCCGCCGACGGCGATCGCTGGAAGCCCCGGTTCGCCCTTAAGCATAGCTTCGGCGTGTTCCGCCGCCGTTCGCTTCCCCGCGAAATAAACCTTGTATAAGTAGTATACACCACTTTTTGGATCCCTTGCGTAAAAGTTCGCCGCCGTGTTGACGCCGCCGAAGTCGACGCCGACGTATCGCTTCCAGTGCTTGGGGATGTTAAACCGTGGGCAGGTGTGAATAGATCCGTCTCTGAATTCATCCTTAAAGCAATCGTAAATAAGCCCAGCCGGGCGATCGAATAAGCCCAGATAGAACATGCGAAACTTCCAGCCCGGTAACGTCCTGCGTGCCCGTTCAAACTCTTCGCGCGGAAAAAGGGGATTATCAATACTCCGAAAATTGACGACGTCGATCGTGTCATCGGTGCCCGCTTTCCATGGATCATACAGCTTCTGTTTAAGCCAACCCAAGTTATACGGCGTCGTGGTGATAAGTACGCGCCCCATAGAAAGAGAGAGTCGGCGAAGTATCGCTTCCCAGCTTCCCAGTTTGAATTTATTTTGACCGGCTTCGTCAAGCCATGCCGCCTTCGCCGTCGCTGATTCCAAAGAGTCGGGATCCTGTGCGTGCCCGAAGTGGACGTTTGTAGGTATTTTTTCATTCGCCCAGTCGTCGCCAAAAGTTCGCCGACAACCGTCTTCGGAAAATTCGAAGACGGCTTTCTGTGTTTTGTAGGTGCCCAACTGAAGCATGTCTTCAAATAGGCGTTTGAATTCTGGGAGTGCTTTCTTAGAGAGGATCTTGTAAGTCGGTGCGACGACCATATAGTCGCCCGCGCCACGTTCCAATATTTCACGGTGTAACCAGAACGGACCGAAAGACGTCTTTCCTGACTGGGTGCCCGCGAGAACGACGACGAAGCGCTTCTTCGACTCAAACGCGCGCGCTTGCCCGGCGTGCAAGTGTATGTCAAGTTCGTTGTTTGCGTTTCGTCTATAGAACGATTCCACATTTTACCCTTCTGGATCTGGTTTCGCCGCGAAGTAGTTCAAGCCAGTGACTGGAAGGGGTTTCTTTCCGTCTGGCGTCGTCGGCGCGATCTTCTTTACACGTCCGCCCGTTTCCTGTGCTATGTCATCGAGTACGCCGCGGACCTGTGCGACGACGCGCGTGTCGACCAGCATAAGGGGATCCCCGCTTTCTGGGTGAAGTATCGGTTTCCCGTCGTTGTCTAGTAAAGGCGTCATAATATGCGGCGCAATGTCTTCGAAGATTGCGGTAAGTTCTTCGATCCGCTTGTATGGTACCGAAAGCCCATCCTTGAAAGCGTCTTCGAACGCTTCGTCGCGCTGTTCTTCGAAACTGGCATCGTACGCCGCCGCGCGTTGTGCCCAATTGAACCTACTTTGCCATTGTCCCAGCGTCCCGATCGACTTCGTCGGCGGATCGCCGCCGCCGTTCGCTTGAATCTCTTCGAAGGTTTTCAATAGTTTGGGTACCGTTCGACCTGGACCTAGGCGTAAAAACGCATTACAGGCCAAGATCGCCCGCGTCGATTCGTACGGTTGTTTTTCACCTTTTAACAAAACTATTTCAAGATCTGCCATGTTTCCCCTCAAATCCTTAAAAGGTTCGTCGAATTTATAGCGAAATATTCATAAAATCGCTCAAAACGGGCAATTGTGCCCAACGTAGTACAAAAAGACCACAGTCCAGAAAAAACAGCATACAGCGCTAAAAACGCATAGCAGAACGACGCCCAGCGCCTTAAGCAATCGCCATATACGGACTTTCATAGTACTGAAGTCTATATTCGTTAGGCCAAAACTTCACGACGGGCACGCCCAGAACGCCAGATCCGCCGAAGTTCCTTTGAGAGTACAGATCGCGACTCCCGACTTTGAACGTTCCCGTTACAAGGAAGTGTTGTCGTTCTTTCCCGGCGTCGCGGGCTTCAGGATAGAAAGCGCCCGACATATACCATGGTTTGTGTGTATGGGCTGTAACATAGAGATCGCCCAGCGGGTGTATATCGCGCATCATTCGTAAAGCGGGCTGTAATCCGTGATAGATAGAGTGCCCCTTATACCTATGTGTAAGAATGATCAAGTATTCCTGAAGGTGGCTTTCATCCGGCCCGACTTCCAGTTTTAGTATACCTTGCGTCCTGAAGTAAGGTATATCTTCGCGCCACATAAGCCCTATGTCGCCTAGGTGCGCTTCTAAGCGTTCATCGGTATGATTATCCCCGCATGTGCATAGCGTTTTGTGTAGCACGTCCTTAAGCCAAAGCCGATAAGCTTCAACTTGAAGCCACGGTGGTAAAACCTGATTGACGACGGCTTCGGCAGAGCGAAACCACGCGAACGCCGTTTCGAGATCCCGCCCCACGATTGCAAGGTAAAAGCTTGGATCGTCGCGTATGTACTGCGTTGTGTTCAGAAAAGCCGTGTAATCCGTCCGCGGGCTTCCCAAATGAAAATCAGACGCAAACGCGACATTTATCGGCTTCGATGTAATGATCCGGCGTGTCGCCCTGAGATAGTGCGGGCGATAGGCGTTTTGTGCGTTCGCCATTTCCCCAGCCATCCGAAGGATCTCTTCATATCCTGGTTTTTCGCCGACGTGGCTTTTCCATTGTTCAAGATACGAAAACGCTTGATCTTCGCTTTCATCGACGGGATCTTCTTTGTCAGGATCTCCGTAAGACCTTAATTTATAACGCTTCTGAGAAACAACATGCGTCGTGACTTCGTGCCCTAAGATCTGCGATAATTGCGCCGCAAGTTCCGGCGTCTCTTCGTCTTCACGTGCCTTCAACCAATCTTCAGGCGTTACCCCGCCCAGTGCCCCAACCTTCTTTTTCCACGATATACGGTTTCTTTTTTTAGACAATGGTTAAGCTCCACGTTTCAATTTTTCGATCTGTTTACCTTTCTCTTTTAGCTCCAAACTAAGGACTTTGACTTGCTCTTCAAGTACGTTATTACGTTGCTTCAGCGCTTCGATTTCCAGACCACGTTCCGCGCGTTCCGCGATTGTTTCTTCCAGGCGTCGCGTTAAATCGCCGATAACGACAAGATCGGCTTCGCGTTGCGCCTTAAGCGCCGCGATCTTTTCGTCGCTTTCCTTAAGTTGTGCCGTCAGTCTCTGCGCTAACTCATTCAAGATCTTGACTTCTTCCTGATACTCAATAAGCCGATCTCGCATAGCGTCAAGTTGACGTTTGTCGGACGCCCGCAGTTCCTGAAGCGCGACAATTTGTTCGCTTTGTTCGCGGATCTGCTTTGTGGCTTCGGCTTCGACTTTTAGCGCGCGTGTGTGTTCTGCGTCGAAGGTTTCTTGTAATTCCTTCGCCCGCTTATCCAGGAATTCGATCGCCTTTTGGAGTGTCGCGACGGCTATAGAATCGGCTTCGGCGTCTGTTTTCTGCGCTTGTTGTTCCTGAACCAAAGCTTCGGCCTTTTTCAATTCAGCCGCGGCATGTGTGTTTTTGGCTTCGGCTTCACGGTTCGTTTTTTCCGCCCGCTGGGAAGCCTTTAGAGATAGATACCCACTAATAAGGGTAATAAGTGCGAGTATGATTTGTGTCGGGTTTAAGTTCAAGTTTACCCCCCACGCCGAAGCATGCAATCGACGACGTTCGGATCAAGATGTTGTTTAAGGATGGGTACCGGATCCACCCAGATCCTGGTACCGTTCAAATATTCGCGCGTGTACGCAGTATAGGCCATGTCGAAGTGCAGGTGATCGCCCGTTTTCCAATCGGCGATCCATCCGATAACGTCGCCCGCCCCGACGACGTCGCCGACGCCGACGTTTAGATCGACGTGTGCGTAACGGGTGTATAGTGACTTTCCATCATGCCAGTGAACGACGACGCACATGGGCACGCCGCCCCAATTCTCCGTGGTATAGAAGACGACGCCGTCAGATATTGCGTAAACTGGAAGCCCGCGATCGACGTCTCCCCATGGTTCCTTGTCCAGATTTAAGTCAAGCCCAGCATGATCCGTGCCGTGTAAGCTTGCCGCGTACCATCCACAAGGGTTTAAGGTGCCCTCGATCCCGCCGTCGGGTGCAGGTATTGCCCCAACGGGAAAAGCCCAGCCGGGTAAAACTTCGCCCGGCTGGGCTTCGATTTTCAATGTCAGGCTTAAGCCGCCCGACGTTTCTATCGTGACTTCGTCGCCGTCTTCGACGATAATTTTATGATTCATTGTCTGGGGGAGTCTTAAAAAACTCTTCGACGGCTTCTTCGATAGTCGCGCGGATAATGTTCACCTTAGAACGAACGTCAATTCTTACGCCCATTTCATCAAGGTAAGCTTCGGCGAAGACGATCGCTTCTTCATACTTCTCTTCGCCTTTCTTTTTGACTTGCTCAAGTAAGCCTAGACGTTCCGCTTCCTTGACGCCATAACGAAGCGCTTCGCGCAAAAGCATAATCTTTTCATCATCCGACCGCATAAACCCCCAGTATTGATCCGCCAACATTTGAAGGAACGGTTTCAATAGCCACGAACAAACCAGGACTATAGCCAGTGCTGTAGTATTATCAATAATCGCCCATGTGGCTTCGTCAATTCCGCCGCCGTCATCGTCAGTAATAACAGCGTCAAGCGCTTCTTCTGGGTAACTTTCGCCGACTACTTGGGTTTCCGGTGTAGGTAACGGCGAAACCGTCGGCGTGATAGGTTCGATAAGAGAACAAGCCGCCAGAAAGGAAACAATCAGAATACAGACAAACAATAAACGTGTTAAGGTACGCATGAAAACCTCCATTCTCTTTTGGTTAGTATGGTGTAAGGTTCGAAAAGCTTCGCCTTACATCATACAACCAAAAGAGAGGGAAGTCAACGCCTATTCGTTCGCTTCGCCTTCGTCTTCGCTGGGCGATTCCTGGTCAAGCATGGAGTCAAGTAAGCGACTTATGGTTTCCGTCGGCGTGTTGCGCGTGATCCGTTGGTTGCCTTTTCCTGAAATGTTCCAACCATAAGCCCCATAGGACGAAAGGTATACGGTTGCATCGCTTCGTTTGTGTACTTCGATAAGCGATTCCTGAAGAAAAGCCGAAGCCCGGTATATGCCTGGAAGTGTGATGTCGACGAAGGTTTCTTCGAAGGTTTCGACGGGCGCGTCGCCGACAAGGGTTTCAAGCTTTTCGACAACTTCATTAACGAAGTTGTTCAACTTCGCAAAATCAAACGGCGATCCTTCGCGATAAAACAAATCTACAAACATTTGATCTTCGACGGCTTCTCCCGTCGTGATCTCATACTCCAATACAGCGCATGCGATTTTCAATACCTCAAGCGCTAGCCGCGATCGCGTTTCGTTGGCACGCCTGACGCTTCGCATGCGTTTGATGACTTCGAGTTCTTCTTTTGTGACTTTAATCGTTTTAAGCTCCATGACCTTACTCCTTTTCTTAGAATGGTATATCGTCTTCAGGATACGCCGCCCGCGGTTCGCCGTTGGCTTTCCGCTTAAGCGTAATTTTCAATCTATACGCTAGCCCGTTGACCGGGTTAACGATCCGCAGGTGGTACCAATGACGAAACCGATCCCGCCGGGTACGAAGGAAGCTTTTCAGTGTTATAGGGAAGCTCGGAACGTCGACGCCCGCCCGCTTCAGGAATAGCCACACAACAAGATAGTAAAGTTCAAAGTCGAACGCCGCGAAGTTTGTATCGTCGGCTCTCCGCGGGTTTTGATCTAGCTCCATACTTACCCCAGTCGTCGCGACGTGAAAGCGTACCAGTCGCTGGGGTTGCATCCACACATAGCGCCGCCCCAAAACGTCGAAGGTAAACAGCCAGAAACGATCGGTTCGATATATCCCCGTTCCTGCGCATTTCGGGCATGATCCGTCTTCGCAGGAATAGCCACGAACGCCGTAACAATCATGGATCCTTATCGCTGTGACGACGTCATTACAAAAGTCGTTCTCATATAGGTATTGTACAAATAGGGCTTTGAGTGCGAAGATCCGATCCTGCGCATACTTCATGCGTGTCGCGACTCTGTTCAACCAGAACATAGCATGCGCCGCCGCCTTGACACCCTGTGAGTTTACCCAGCGCTTCGCCCGTATCAGTCGCGAAAGCGTCTTAAAAAGCAATTTAACGCCGCTGGGCGCTAGATCTGGGCTTTCCTCAAACCAGAAAGACGTCTTTATCTTCGACCAAACGATCGCGTAACTCCCAACGATCAAAGCAAGCTCGGAGACGAAGACCGCCGGAAACGTCGCCCAGACTGGAAGCCCAGCGCCCAAACCCAGCGGTAACAGCGAAACGCCCAGCGCAGTAAGCGCCGCCTGAACGACCAAAGCGATATAGGGCTTTTTCCTGAGCAGGTGCGATA
>Ga0180438_10009583_pt1 | contig 12034 bp, 6 predicted proteins | sample SS_ome_12_FD_132455 | JGI IMG/M metagenome (GOLD analysis project Ga0180438, IMG submission 132455) | Hypersaline lake sediment archaeal communities from the Salton Sea, California, USA - SS_3_D_2 metaG | ecosystem: Environmental > Aquatic > Non-marine Saline and Alkaline > Hypersaline >...
AATCACGGTGAGTAAATTGTTAAAATCATGAGCCACCCCGCTGGCCAGGGTGCCAATAGCTTTCATCTTTTGCGATTGTCGTACCTGTTCTTCCAGTCGTTTCCGTTCGGTTAAATCGCGTAATATTCCCTGGGTGGCAATCCCGTCTTTATATTTGATATAGGAGACTGTCGTTTCTAATTCAATCTCTTTGCCCTCTTTTGACAGGCCGGTAAATTCATAAGTTAATTCGACTTTCTCTCCGCTCTTAAAGCGCCGCATTCGCTCTTCGAGATAGGCTCTACTCCGTGGCGCAACCAGTTGCATAAAATCGAATTCAGGGGCATTCACCTCTTCCAGGGTAACGCCAAACATTTTTTGAAATTTATCATTAATGATTTCGAATTTTCGATTGTAAAGCACATAGAACGCATCCCCTGAACGTTGAATGAGTTGGCGGTATTTCAATTCGCTTGCGCGGAGTGCTTCCTCGACGCGTTTGCGGGCGCTGATATCGATGCCGACGGCCAAAATCAAAGGAGTTTTTTCAAATGAAGGAAAAAGATTGACATGAATAATGTAGGTCAGGCCGTCGGCGCTGGTCCACTCCCACTGTTGGGGAGCCTTATTTTGAAGAACGCTTTTCACCGCACAATTCTTACAGGGATTAGATTGGCCTTTGAGGATTTGATAACAGGTTTTGCCAGCCGGGTCGCCAAAAAGTTGTCGAAAAATCCGATTGGCAAAAAGAATCGAAAAGCTGGCATCTTGAAGATAGACAATGGTCGGCATGAGTTCTAAAACCGAGAAAATTTTTTCCTGTTCAAGATCAGCCGCGGTCAGTAGCGCTTTTTTCGGCGGTCTTTTACCCGTCATGCCCGTCTGCTCCTAAAATCTGCTTGACTTTTGATATTGAATTTTTCGATTGAATTTAAATCGGCAGGGAAAAACATCAATAATCTTTCATTCAAATTCTGGTTTCAGCACCGACTGCAAATGAGATTGAATCTGAACGAACCCGTTGTTCTACCCTAAATTGTATTTTAAAAACTGAAATTAAAAAAAGAGGGGTAATACTCTGCTTTACACCCACACGTTCCCCGGTGAGGAAAATTGTTAGTATCAAGACTTACATTTTATATAATGAAAATAATTTTTAAAATCAATTGAATTTAGCTAATATTTATAAAATAAAACAATTCATAAAAATAAGCTCTGGATTGATTTTTATTCAATTGATGGAAAAAAAGCTGAATATTTAAAAGAAATTTGGGCTATACCATGTTATATTTAGATGGGTAAAAATGGCGGAAATTATCCAGTCGAGAAACGAGATCTGCTGAGATCGATATTATCGCTGAAAGCGATAATATCGATGCAGGTTAAGCCTCCAATTTTTTGATTTTTTCGACATAAGTCGCCATATCGAATTTTCGTTTTAAGCCATTCGCATTCATGTAGCGAACTTTTCCGAAAATGTCACGTTCTGACCAGGCCCGATCATGTTTGCCAAAACACCAGGCCACGCCCGTAAAGGCATTCGGATCACGGCCGTCCAGTTCATATTTATTATTCAAATAAAGTGCCTGCTGAAATGCTTCCGTTAGGGTTCGGCTCCATTCCAGAATTTTTTTACCCCAGTACATGCGCATATAACCGTGCATTTTCCCCGTGAGAACCATCTCCTGTTGGGCCGCATTCCAATAGGGATCATGCGTTTGGGCTTGCTCCAGTTCGGGTAACTCGTAAATAAATTCGCGGGGATCGCGTTGGTGTTGGGTCAGTGTGTTGTGTGCCCACGCGGGTAAGCCGTCTAAAGAATCATATTTCGGATTATAATAACAAAAATTCATGCTCAACTCGCGCCGGACAATCAGTTCTTCCAGATAGGAATCCATACCCGGACTATTGGATTCCAGTACCTCCAACGCAATAAACAGGGTGGAAATCTGACCAAAATGCAGAAAGGGACTCATTCGAGAAAGATTATCCTGACCAGGATCATTGCGTAATTCGGCATAATGATCCAGTTTGTGATTGATAAAATCGGCCAGACATTGCTTTGCCGAAACAGTGCCACCCACCCAATCAGTGACTGGCGCAACGCTGTGATCAATATCCAGTCCAAGCAGAGCTTGGGCAATATTTGAAATATCAAATGGCTCCCAATCAATGTCTAAATCCAGGGAGGCGTGATCAAGCGGACGTGTTGCCAGTGGTTTTATAAAAAAGGGCAAGTGCCGTTTTATGCGTGGTCGGAGGGTGGCCGCAGAAAAGTTTTCTTTGGTAGATGCTGTTGCCACGGGGACAATCACATCGCTTTCCACCTGAATTAATGGACAATCGATGCGCTCTGCAACTATTTGCCGCCATTGGCGCTGGATTTTTAAATAGCCGGCATCAACCACCACCAGAGCGCTGTGTCGAGCCAGTTCAATAATCCCGACTTCCGGAGATTGCCGCTGAATCAGGAATTTGATGCCGCGGGTGTTCAAAGCGGCTTTTACTTCGTTTAAGCCCTGGAGCATAAAATAATAGTGCCGCGCATTGGCTTCGGGGAAAGCGTCGGTCACGCCAAAATAAACCAAGAGTGGTTTTTTCAAAGCATTTGCCTGGTCAATCGCATATTCCAAGGCATGGTTGTATTCAGCTCGTTGCGAGGCTTGCATCCAATAGAGAACGAAACGTCGATTGGCCGGTGATTGTTGATTGAGCGGTTTGATTCGTTCTTTTTGAATCATTGTATATCCGGGGAAAAGAATTAAAAAAATTAGCTGGAATGGGGATGCATTATAGTTTCCGGCCCTTGCCCGAATCGGAGATGGTAACCAGTGCGTCCGGGTAGGGGGCAAAAAATGTTTGTTGAGCTAAGTATTCATTTTCAAAACGTGCCAGCCAGGCTTTAATCACCCCAATGGGAACACTCAACGGTATTTTCCCGTGGCTGTACTGCTCAAGTGAATCCAGAAAATAAGTTTTTTCTTTTGACGAAAGTTCTTTTTTAAAATAGCCAAACGCGTGCAGCAATACATTAATATTCGAAGCGTGCCGGGCGAGGCGTAAAAAAGCCAGCAGTAAATGCGCCTCGTAGTCGCGAATTAAATCACTGAACGCTCTTTTTTCGGGATTGGCAACTATTTTACCCAGGATTCGCATTTGCGATTGGTTGTAAGCCAACAACAGCAGTTTATTTTCAGCATGAAATTGAACCAGTTTTCGCATGATCCCCGCCCGTTGTACCTGTCGAAAACTGGCCAGCGTAAAAATTCTGGTGAAGAAACTTTCTCGAATTTTAAAATTGGTTAAACGCCCCTCATCTTCAATTCCTAATTCAGGGTACTTTTCCAACACCTTCGCCCCGAAAAAGCCGCGACTCTTGCCAGTGGAAGCAACCTTACCCAGGCTCGGATAGACTTTCACGTCATTAATTCCGCAGGAAGGGGAGCGACTTTTCAGAATCCACCCGTCAACGACCTCGATTGTTTTTAAAAAACGCTCGCTGAATTCGTTCATCTGGTTGCCCCAATCAATGCCGGTATTTTGTTGCATAAAACGCACATTACCATTCGTAGCCACCAATCGAATGGGATCACGGGGAATCCCCAACCCGATTTCCACTTCCGGGCAGACCGGATGATATTTTACAAACGGGCGGAGTTGTTGAACAACCTCTGAAGAAATCGTTAAACCATTGAAACGACAACTGGCAAAACCGAGACATTTGCTGACATAAATATTGGGCTTATTAAATTCTCTTGGCATACCAGCTCCTTAAATATCATTATTCGAATTTATTACGATGTAACCGCTATCGAATAATCATCATTTTCTTAATCTCACGGTAATTTCCCGCTTTGAAGTGCATTAGATAAATTCCCGTGGCCACAACTTCGCCGAAATCATCCCGACCATCCCAATGCGTCTTATGATAACCGCTATTCTGGTGTGTGTTGATGAGGATTCGCACTTTTTGGCCTAATAAATTATAAACCGCCAGTTGCACCAGACAGGGTTCCGGCACCTGATATTCAACGGTGGTTTGGGGATTAAATGGATTCGGATAATTCTGACTCAAATCAAAAAATTCAGGTAATGTTTCGAACACCTGGTATTCGGGCACAGAGGAAAGGCCATTAAGCCATTCATAAATTTTCGCTAAAAATGTGCTGGCCGTGGTTACCAGCGGGCCCGAAATGCCTTCCAATCCAAAAGCCAGGTAAACCAGGCGAGAATCGTTTTCCGGATGGTGGTAATAAATACCGGCGGGGGTGTTGCCGGGCAGGTAAATCAGGAAGGAAGCAGCCGGTTCAATGGGCCTGATTAAGTCAGTGGAGGTTTGATTTTTGGCCCCGCTGGGCCCGCTATTGAAAAAAAGCTGCATTCCTCTGGCTAGCGGCGCATTCGATTGACTCATTGCAACCACCGCCCCCGAACTATCCCCCTGATAAGTTGCTTTTAAAACCGTCGTGTAAAAAAGGGAATCCTGGTCTGAACCCTGTTCCACCAGATCATACCCTATATTTTGACCAGAAATGAGTAACTTCCCCCCATTGTTCAGGAAATTCTGCAAAGCCGTTTGTTCCGGCTCCGTCAGGGTGCTGTCACGGCTGTCACCGGTCAGCCAGATAATGGTGTTGTAATCACGGAACTGATCCGTTGGCGTTCCCTGACAAGCGATGTGCCAGGTGTTGGCATAAATACCGGCATCATCAAAAAGTGGTTCAATATATTTTTCGTAGGCTTTACCCTGATCATCGTCAATAAAAAGCGTCTGTGCCCGGCCGATTTTAACATTAAAACTTAATTCCTGGCGGTAATTCCCGGCACCGGCAAGCTTGAGTTGAAACCGCCCCAAATGACCCTGCGCGTGGGATTTGATTTTTAACTGAAAAGGTTGGTCCTGATTCGTCTGTTCCACCCGGTGCGGCAGGGTTCCCAACCCCACGGAATCAACCAACAGCGTAACTGTCGGATCGCTGGTACTGAGAATGCCCCTCACCTCGTTAATAGGAATGCCGATGTTCAGCAGGGAAACAAATAACGCCACCGTTTCCCCAGGATCGGGCCGACCATTTTTATCGCCGGTTTGATCATCCACCCAATAGCGGATATATTCAATTTGTGGTATCTGCATCCGTCGCGCCGTTTTTAAAACCCAATTATCCCGGTCCAAAAGCAGCTCGAGCGGTTGTTGATCAAAAAGATAATCAAGAATTTCCCCCTGTTCATCCACTATCTGGACAAAGGTCGTGTCACCATTGGCAAATTTAACGGTAATGTCTAACGGCATTTTAAAGACGGCTGGCCCTTCGGTCTGCTTTTGATCGATAAAACCGGTTAAATGATACTGACCAGTTTCGGTGGGATTGACTGACCACCCATAAAGATATTCGGGATACCAACTTTCATAAATCCATTGTTGAAAAAAATCATTTAAATCGATACCGCTAACCGCTTCAAATACCTGCTGCAAATCTTCGGTGACCGCACTGCCGTAACCGAACTGTTGCAAATAAGCCCGCAATGCCTGAAAAAAGGTTGTGTCACCAAGGATGTGCCGTAACATGTGCAAGACCCAGGCACCTTTATTATACACCACGCCGTGATACACCAACGATGGCTCAGAGATGTCGTCACGATAAATAGGGACGTGGTAATTATGGGCATCATTCACACCATTCATATAATCATGATAAGCCGCCTTGCCCAGGAGGTGTTCTTGATAAAGTGCCTCGGAATAGGTGGCAAAGCCTTCGCTAATCCAGGAATGATGAAAATTGGCTGGCGTCACACAATCACCAAACCACTGGTGGGCCAGTTCGTGTAAAATTGTAATTTCTTCTTGAATGAACGCCGGCGAAAAGCAACTCAGCGTTTGATATTCCATCGCCGCCCATTCACCAATATATTCAGCCATGCCATATTTTTCGTTCAGGTAAGGATATTCACCATAATATTGTGTCAAGATTTCAAGCATTCGACGGGTTTTCATAAAGAAAGGATAAGCACGGGCACTATCTTCGGGAAAAACAAAATACATTAAATCCATTGTATCGCCGGCAGCATTCACGTAAATATCGGAGAATTGAGCGTAGTCGGTAATTTGCACGGTAATTAAATAGGTGGCAATCGGATTTTTGATGTGCCAGTGGTGGGTGCACGTGTGATTTTCATGCTTTACTACTTTGACAAAAGCCCCGTTAGCGGCCACGTCTAAATTCTCTGGTACGGTAATGAACAGGTGGACCGAATCCGGTTTGTCAGCGGGCGTATCTTTGCAGGGCCACCAGTAACGGGCATAATACGGACAGCTTTCGGTACTGATAGTCTCGGTTTCATATTTCCCCCGCCGATGAGAAAAAACAACCGGTTTAAAGAATTTGTCGCTGCCCGGTTGCCCGTGATAAAAAATGGTAACGGCAAACTTCTCCGGCGGGTTGTAACCCCGGTCGAGTGTTAAAGTCAACAAATTTGCTTCATGTTGAAAACGAACCGCCTGACCGGAAATTGAATCCACCTGCATTTCTGGCATTAAATCCAAAGTGACTTGATTTAAATCATTTTCCAGACTTTGCGCCAGCAGCGTTACTTTCCCGGCAAGCTGCTCTTCAGCCGGGAAGAATTCAATTTGTAAATTGTAACTAATAACGTCAAATGACTCTTGATTCGCTTGACTAAACACGAGGGGATGCTGAAATATCGAGATTAATAAAATCAGATAAATACGAACCAACGAAGCGGATTGATAACGTGACATCCGGTGCCTCCTGAATAGATTTTCGAGCTCGAGTTGTCTTAAGGGGCTAAGAAAAGGGCACAGACCAATAATTTCAGTAAAAATTCGCATTAAATATAAATGTGTAAATTCCTTCTGGTGGCAGAATAATTTTTTTTGACCGTCGCTTTTATTTCCACAAGGAGAAGCGGAGAGAAATGAGGTTCACGGAGTTAGTATTTTTTTAATTATTCTGCCAATCATCATTCTGTCACATTGGAAATTATTTTGATTGTAATGATTTTGACTTAGCCTGGATTATTCATAACTTTTTGCCACAAAGCCACTAAGTCACAAAGAAAATATTTAATCATAAATATCCGCAAAGTCAAACATTATTTTTTGGAGTGGGCTTTTGGAATTTATCGGATTTGACATTGACATTTTTAAAATGGCGGCCTAAGCTATATAAAAACAATTGGGTCAATTCCAGAATAATGGTTTTTTGTCTTCGTGCCCTAGAGTCTTAGTGGCCTGTGAATTATTCAGGCTATAAACATGCCTTCTGAAATTTGCCAGATATTTTCTAAAAATGCAAGCTTTTTTTTGGAATAGTTTATCCCATCGACGATATTTTTTCTCTGACATTGACATTTTTCCAAAATTTTAGTACCTTTTGATTTGAGTCATTTTAATCATTGAGAGCGGGTCAAGGCTGAGTTAAAATGTCAAAATTAATTGTAAACCATTCCTTTTTACTGTTATTGCTGCTAATTTCTGTTTTGAATCGGGCGTTAATGGCTGACGATTTCTCCCGGGTGACTCTTGCTCAGGACAGTTCAGTGGCCCACCATTATTTTGCTCAGGCAAGAGCATTCACTCAAACCGGCCAATACGACAGTTCAATTGTCTATTTTCAAAAAGCTGCCGAAGTTTATAAAAATTTGAGCACCCGTGAAAAAATAATTCCCTTTTCCGAACGCTATTTAAAATGTCTCAATGAAATCGGGAATAACCTCCGTAATAATGGTGAATATGATCAGGCGCTGGAGGTCCTCAAGCAGGCACTGAATTTTGGCTTAACCACCTTGACTCACGACCATTCGGAGGTGGCTAATACGATTAACTATTTGGGAGCCGTTTATTATTACACCGGTCAATTCGATCCGGCGCTGCACCATTTTAAAAACGCCCTGAATATTCGCTTAGAATTATTTGGTCAAAAACATGTCGAGGTGGCCAACAGCTTCAACAACATTGGTGAATTTTACCGCATTAAAGGGGACTACGAGCAGGCGCTGGAATATTATTCCCGTTCCCTGGCAATTGATCTGGAATTGTGGGGGGAAAATAATCTGTCAATTGCCGGTAGCTACAACAATATCGGGATTATTCACTACGAAACCGGTGATTATGAAACCGCTTTTGAATACTATTTGAAGTCGTTGAATATTCGGCGGGAATTGTTAAATCCGTCGCATCCCCTCATTGCTGAGAGCTACAGTAACATCGGCCTGGTTTTGATTCATCAGGGGAAATATGAAGAAGGAATCGAGTATTGCGGCAAAGCCGTCGATTTGCAGCTTCAGGAACTCGGTGAAAATCATCCCGTCATTTATAAAAATTATGAAAATATTGGTGTGGCCTATTTTTATCAGGCGAAATATGAACAATCCTTGACGTATTACCAACAGGCGTTAGCTATTAAATTACAAATACTGGACGAACTCAATCCGGAAATTGCCGCCAGCTATCATAATTTAGGGATGGTTTATGCCCACCTGGATCAATTCGAACCGGCCCTGAATTTTTATTCGCAGGCGCTCTCGATTCATACGGCGGTGTTTGGGGAAAATCATGTCGAGGTGGCCAAAACGTACCAGAGCATCAGTGAATTATATTTTCAAAGCAATGCCTTTGACCAGGCTTTGGCTTTCATCCAGCAGGCCCTGGCAACCCTTAATCCAGATTATTTTCCTGACTCTATTTATGTTAATCCGTGCCTGGAAGACATTCGCTTTCCGAATAATACGATTATTTCACTCGCTTTAAAAGCCAATATTCTTAGCCAGATTAACGCTGTTGATTCACAGCCGACCAAGGCGCTTGAAACAGCACTGAGTACCTACCAGCTCACGGTGGCCTTGATTGATCAAATCCGCAATCAATATCAAACCGAAGGCGCAAAGCTGTTTTTAGGTGCCGGGACGTCTGCCCTGTATGAGCAGGCCATTCAAACGGCACTGACGCTTTATCAACTGACAGGTGCTGACGAATACCTTGCCGAGGCTTTTCGCTTGGTTGAAAAAGCGAAAGCAATGGTGTTACTGTCTTCGCTGCAGGACTCACATGCCAAACAGTTTGCGGGAATTCCTGACAGCTATCTCCAGCAGGAAAAAGACTTAAAAATTGAAATCGCGTTTTATGAAACCCAATTGCTGAAAACTCATTTGAAAAATCAACCGGAAGATCTTCTTCAAATGAAGGAATTAGAGCATAAATTATTTGATTTAAAACGGAAGTACGAGCACCTGATTCAAATATTTGAAACCGATTATCCGCAGTACTATTCATTAAAACACCAGATTCAGGTGGTTTCGGCGACAAAGCTCCAAGCCGCCCTTCCGCCGAAGACGACGTTAATTGAATATTTCGTTGGTGAGCAGTCGATTTTTATTTTTTTGATTAATAAAACCGGCCTGGATGTGATCGCTGTGGCCAAAGATTCTTCGTTCGAAACGTTGGCTGAATCAATGAATCGAGCGATTAAAAAACTGGATTCAGAAGGCTTTATTGAAGTCAGTCACGCCCTGTACAAAATATTGATGACACCAATCGAAGACAGGCTGGTGCAACAAGAAAAATTGATAATAATTCCCCATTCAATTTTATACAAAATACCTTTTGAATCGCTTTTATTCGCCGTGCCAACCGAAACAGGGCTGCAACATTTCGGCACTTTCCCTTTTCTGCTTCGCCGATTTTGTGTCGCCTACCACTACTCCGCCACGCTTTATTATAATCGTTTTACGCGAGTAAAACCGATTGAATTGGCGCAGACAACGGTTGGCGATTTTGTCGGATTTGCCCCGGTCTTTACATTCCCGTCAAAAAACAATGAAACACCCAGCGCGGCTTTCCCTCCAACCGACCGCGCTGCATCAGCATCAGCCAATCGTGGGTTGGTGATTGACGGACAAAAATTTGAAGCGCTGCAATATTCCGAGACAGAGGTGCGGCAAATTATTGAATTATTTCACAGCCATCATAAAACGGCCCAGGGATTTTTTTATGATAATGCTTCAGAAAGCAATTTTAAAAATCTGGCCGGGGGTTATAAACAGGTACACATTGCCACGCACGGCATTATTAATGAAGAAAAACCACGCCTGTCCGGAATTATTCTGGCCCCACCGGCTGATTCTGCGGTAACCGAGGATGGTTTGCTCTATGCCGGGGAGACTTATAATCTCAATTTGAATGCCGATCTGATAGTTTTAAGTAGTTGTGAAAGCGGGATTGGTAAATTAATTCGTGGTGAAGGTTTAATGGCATTAACGCGCGGATTCTTTTACTCCGGAACTTCGAATATTGTGGTGTCCCTGTGGAAAGTTTCAGACAAACACACCTGTCAATTAATGGTGGCGTTTTACGAATACATCTTAGCGGGTGAAAATTATGCCAGCGCCCTCCGTCAGGCCAAATTGAAATTACTCCAAAATCCGTTGACCGCCTTTCCGCGCTCCTGGAGTAGTTTTATTTTAATCGGAGAATAGGGAGAAACGTAGAGACGCACGGCCGTGCGTCTCTACAAGCGGGGATTTCATTCATTTTAACGGCGGGAAAAAAGGAATCCCGGGGCGTCTGGCACTGGTTGAGCCGGGCCAATTCGGTGGTAAGGGTAAATCCGTTTCTTCCCTTTTTCCGTCCTCAGCGGAACGAGTTGCCAGCCAATAAACAAGGCCGCCGGTTATCGCGGTTCCGGAGATTATTCCTGTTGTCTTGAGCCAATCCGTGGCATTTTTTTTCGTTAACCTGGGTTCGCGTAGTTCAAATTTCGGCGTTTGGGAAGTTGCTTTTAAGGAGTCCGGAGTTTGTGCCTGTAAAATGGAACTTAAACAAACCTGGCTGACGATTATGAATAAGATAATTAAACGCATCATTCCTTCCCTCTCTCTTCTAAAATCATCAATGGTACATCACCCGCGACTTTACCTTCAGGAATCAGCAGCACCGGATGCTGCCCCCCGCGGGTAACTTGCGGTACTTTTTCAGCCAAGAATTGATACAGCTCCATGACTCCAACGACGCTGTCCCGGTTGGTGTCGGCCTTCCCCCGCAGCCCTTCCAAGAGATAATAGCTAAAAACGCCGTGCTGCAACCGGGGGTCTTCCAGCGAGACCTCATTAAATTGGGAGGCCGTAATGGTAATCCGTCCTTCGGCTTTGCTGAGCGTATCAAAAAAGCGTCGGACGGAATCATTCGCTCCTCTTTCAGTGGGCAGAATGACACCGCTGTGGCAAGTATCCGTGAGGAGCAGCACCCGTCGGGCGCCAATTCTTTTGAGACTACTGCTAAATTCCACGTCTTTAATCGCAGTTCCAAAAAGATTTTCCCGGCGACCGTCGTGGGGGATGAAAAAATATTCGCCGGCCTCAAGCATCCCGTGGCCGGCCAGAAAAATGATGACCAAATCGTGAGGTGACGACTGGGAAAGGAAATAGGCCAATGATTCAGTAATGCGGGCGCGGGTGGCCTCTTCATTTTTAACCAATCTGAGATTGGAGGTATCAAAGGCCGAAGTGTTTTTAAATAGTTGATACAGAGCGGTGGCATCCCGGTCGGCGTAATTTAGACCCGGAATACTGTCGTCATCATAATTACTGATTCCGACAAACAAGCCAAACAGACGGGGTCGGACGCGGGTCACTCTCACCGTGTGCCGTTCAATGTTTCCGGCAGTATCTTTGGCTTCCAGACGGATTTCATTGAGTCCTGGTAAAAGCGGAATAAAGGTTTCCAGCAGATAAGACAGCTTTTCCTCACTTTCATCAACAATCGCGATCCCTCTTTCGGTCTGAAATTTTTGTCCGTTTATATAAACGCTTAATTCGGCCAGGCCATAATCATCAAACGCTTTCACGGTTAATTTGACACTTTCATCAAAAACCTGGGCTTCATTGGCCGGAGAATAGACAATAATCGACGGTGCAAAATCGGTTGGCGCTGGTTTCAGTTTATCGATTTGGGCTTGTACTGCTGTTAAATAGTTCTGAATTTCTTGTCGTCGCTGGGGCATTGATTCTAATGCCAGGGCCGCTTGCCAGGTGGCTTTGGCCG
>Ga0180438_10009584_pt1 | contig 12034 bp, 15 predicted proteins | sample SS_ome_12_FD_132455 | JGI IMG/M metagenome (GOLD analysis project Ga0180438, IMG submission 132455) | Hypersaline lake sediment archaeal communities from the Salton Sea, California, USA - SS_3_D_2 metaG | ecosystem: Environmental > Aquatic > Non-marine Saline and Alkaline > Hypersaline >...
AAAGAGGCCAGATTCGGCGGGGAACCGCTGGGCAAGGACCCCATCGTGCGGCAGAAACTGGCCGACCTGGCCATCGGTGTAGAGGTGGCGCGCCTGCTGACCTACCGCACGGTGTGGATGCAGGGGCAGGGGCTGATACCCACCTACCAGGCGTCGATGTCCAAGCTGTTCAGCGATGAGATGTTCTTCCACCTGGCGCGCGTGGCCACCGAGATAATGGGGCTTTACGGGCAGCTGGCGTGGAAATCGCGGCTGGCCCCCCTGAACGGCATATTCGTCGGGAACTACCTGAACAATATGGGATGCCTGTTCGCCGGGGGCACTCCGGAGATCCAGCGCACCATCATGGCCACCTACGGGCTGGGTCTGCCGCGGCACTAGCCCTTGACATTGTGCGACCAACGATATTATCATCGTTTATAGAAATTGTGAAAAAATTAACACAGGAGGGATAACTGTATGGATCTGGGACTGAAGGGGAAGAGCGTCATCATCACCGGCGGCGGCTCCAACATCGGGCGCGCCATCGTTCTGGCTTTTGCCAGGGAGGGTGCCAAGATCACCATCGCCGATATAGATGAGAAGCAGGCGCAGAAGGTAGCTGACCAGGCCAAGAAGACGGGGGCCGGAGACGCCATCGTGGTGAAGACCGATGTCACCGACCTGGCGGCGGTGGAGGCCATGGTCAAGCAAGCCAAGGACAAGTACGGCTCGGTGGATGTGCTGGTCAACAACGTGGGCTGGGACATCCAGCAGCTGTTCGTCGATACCGGGCCCGATTTCTGGGACAAGGTGATAGCCATCAACTACCGCACCGTTCTTAACTGCACCAAGGCGGCACTGGCCCCTATGATGGAGCAGGGCCACGGCGCAATAGTCAACATCGGCTCCGACGCCGGGCGCATCGGCGAGTTCAAGGAGGCGGTGTACGGCGGCACCAAGGGCGCGGTCATCTCCTTCACCAAGGCGGTCGCCCGCGAGGTGGGCAAGTTCAACATCCGCCTCAACGTGGTGTGCCCCGGCCTGACCCTGCCGGGCAGCGAGGAGGAGTACGGCGACGGCAGCCCGTGGAAGATGACGGCCGCCTTCTTCACCGATGAGCTGAAGGAGAAGATCAAGAAGAATTACCCGCTGCGCCGGCTGGGCACCTCGGCGGACATCGCCAATGCGGTGCTGTTCATGGCGTCGGACGCCGCCGGATTCATCACCGGGCAGACGATCAGCGTCAGCGGCGGCTACTCGATGATGTAGCCCTGATTGACTTCCGTATCTCGCATCGAATACAATGGATATGTGGGATAAACTCGGCTGGTGGTCGGCAGCCGAACAGCGTATCGATATATACAGGACAGGAGGGCAATAGAGCTTTATTGCGTTAAGTGCGATGAAAGTATGGTCAAGAGGCCTTGGAAAACAGGCACTGAATTCAAACTGGTACCAGACCGATCTGGTGGTCGAAGGCAACAGTCTATTAGCCAAGGGCATCGTCCGCGACAAGGGCATCATCTGGGACTGCCAGTTCACCTTCACCAAGGAGGACCTCCCCGGTCTGCTGTACATGATACTGTCCGTCCCGGTGCTGCTGCACTTCATAACACATGTGAAGTACGTGCTGACCTTCCCCTACGTACGGTTCATCAAGGGCGGCGCGCGCAAGGATCAGCCCAAAGGGAAGCCCAAGGAGCAACCCAAGTCCAGTTAGGGATGCCCCACGATAACGGAGCGAGGTGATTAGATAAAATGAGATTCTGGTCAAAAGGTCTGGGAGAGCGGGAGCTTGTCATCGACCTCAGCCGGGGCAACCTCACCAAAGAAGGGGACAACGTATTCATGCGCGGCATCATCGTGGAGCCGGTCAACTGGCACTACGAGGTGACGCTCTCTCCCGAGGACGTGCGCGGCATACTGCGGGTGATGGTCTCGGCGCAGGCGATGATATACCTGTTCAAGAACCTCCCACAGCTATTCGTATTCTTCAGCCGCTGCATCAAGCGGGACTTCGGCAGCGACATACCCGCCGAGGCCAAGCCCGGCGAGACCCGCACCCCTGAGGCCCGCACCCCCGAGAAAACCAAGGCTTAATCAACAGTCTGCCAACGACGACAAAGGCTCACCTTTGACGGTGGGCCTTTTTTCTGTAGCTTAACGTTTGCGCCATACGGCCATCGCCTTCAACGTGCCGCAGAGCTGGATTAAGGATAACGTGGGCGGCGACATCACCGCCACGTGGGAGGACGATTCGGTCACCGTAGCGCCGTAGCAATGGCGTATGGCGGGCGAAGTCTCACTCTATCCGCACCAGCGGGGTGGCCTGGCTCCACAGCTTCTCCAGCTTGTAGTACTCGCGCTGGGCGGCATTGAAGATGTGGATGATGACGTCCCCGTAATCCAGCAGCAGCCATCCGGACTCTATGCCACCCTCGCTGCGGCAGCCCTTCGCCCCCTCCTCACGCAGCGCCTCGCCGATGGCATCCGCTATGGCCTTCACCTGACGCTCCGAGCCCCCGCTGCACACCACGAAGTAGTCGGCGAAGTTGCACACCCCCCGCATGTCCAGCATGACGATATCGTCGGCCTGCTTGTCCGAGGCCGCCTCCACCGCCCTGCGCGCCAGCTCTACCGCTTCCAGAGACATCTCTTCATCACCATTATAACATGCATGCGAAACGATGGTTGATTACTGCCCCCCGCTCTGCTAGACTGGCGGCAGGCAGATGGCTAGACAGTTGAGGCTGGTAACGGTGACGGCGCAGGGGCCGACCCTGGCCGAGGAGACCGGGCTGGCCCGGCAGGGCTACCGCTCCATCGCCGGCATCGACGAGGTGGGGCGCGGCCCGCTGGCGGGCCCGGTGGTGGCTGCCGCCGTCATACTGCCCGCCGGGATGGACACCCCCTGGCTCGGCCTGGTGCGCGACAGCAAGCAGCTCACGCCCGAAAGACGCGAGTACCTGTACCGCCATATCACCGAGGCCGCCGTGGCCATCGGCGTGGGCTCCGCGCCGCACAAGGTCATCGACCGCATGGGCATCTCCAGGGCAACGTGCATGGCCATGGAGATGGCGGTGGCCAACCTCATCCGGCCCCCCGATTTCCTGCTCATCGACTTCGTCAAGCTGCCCGGCGTGCCCATCCCCCAGCACAGCATGCCCAGGGGCGACGCGCGCTCGGTGTCCATCGCCTGCGCCTCCATCATCGCCAAGGTGACCCGCGACCGCTTCATGGTGGAGCTGGACAGGGTGCACCCGGGGTACGGCTTCGCCAGCCACAAGGGGTATGCCACACGGGAGCACCTGGAGAGCCTGGAGCGGCTGGGGGTTTGCCCCATCCACCGCCGCTGCTTCGCCCCGGTCAGGGACGCCCTAGCCCGGCGATGAACCGCTGCCACGCGGCGATGTAATCCTCACCGCCAGCGAGGTAGGTGTCGTTGTGACCCGCGCCCACGATGGTGTAGAACTGCTTGGGCTCGTTGGCCGCCGCGAACAGCTCCTGCCCCGACGCGTAGGGCACCACCTCATCGATGTCGCCGTGCAGCATCAGCAGCGGGGCCTTCACTCGACCGATCTTGGAGATGGAATCGTAATCGATGGGGAGCACCTCCGCCACCAGGCCGGGGAACAGCGCCCCCACCGATGAGAAGGTGGACTCCAGTATCAGGCCGAGGCAGGGCTGCCTGCCCGCCAGGTCCACCGCCACCGCGCCGCCCAGCGAGCGACCGAATATCACTATCGCCTCTTTATCGGTGTCGGTGCGACTGTGGAGGTAGTCCAGCGCAGCCTCGGCATCCAGGTATGTGCCCTCCTCGGTGGGCTTGCCCTGGCTCAGCCCGTAGCCGCGGTAGTCAAACAAAAATATGTTGACCCCCAGCCGCTCGTGCAACAGTTGGAGGTTGTCCAGCCGGTAGCTGATGTTGCCCGCGTTGCCGTGACACCACAGCAGGGTGATGTCCCCCTTGCCCGGCACGAACCAGCCGTGGAGCTTGAACCCGTCGCCGGTGGAGAAGATGACGTCCTCGAACGGCATCCCCCATCCGGCGGGGTCGCCGATGAAGTAGTTGTCGGGGTAGAATATGAAATCTTCCTGCAGCATATCGTTCACCTCAACACGGCCAGGTAGCTGTTGAGCGGCACCCCTATCGAGTCGGCCACCGGCTGGCACTTGGCCATGGTGCAGTGCAGCACCCGGCCCTGCGGCGGCAGCTCGGAAAGCCCCTCGTAGTAGCCCATGCCCTTGGCCAGCACCAGGCCGGCACCCTCGAAAGCCCGCCGGAACTGATCCGATGCCTTTGCCATTATCACGCCCGGCGTGGCGGCCCCGGTGGTGATAACCCGCCTCAGCCTGCCGTCCAGGCCCGCCAGCCGCAGGTCGTCCAGCGTCATGTCGTTCTGCACCGGCTCCCCCTTGACCACGTAGGTAACCGGCGCGTACCGCTCCAGGTACTCCACCAGCGGCAGGTCGAAGAACACCTCCCCCGCGTTGTCGGCGAGGAACAGTATGTCCTTCGCTCCTTCGAGCTTACCGATGAATTTGTCCGAGTCATCGGCCACGAACCGCACCGGCGCCCGCATGTCCCGCTTGATGTCGTCGATGCTGCGAAAGAAGTCGATGGAGTTGCCCGCAGTCGATAATGCCATCAGCCCCTTGAAGTCCTGCGGGTAGGAGGACGCCACCTCCGCGCTGAGTTCGCGGGCGACCCTGATCTCATCGTCCTTCATCCGGCGGTAGGGGTCCGGGTTGCCGGTTATCTCCTTGACCGCCTTATGTATCGCGGTGGCGATCTCCAGCGTCAGCAGGTCGGGGGAGAAGTTGTCATCGATTATCTGCAGCCCCGCCCGCTCCGCCTCGGCGCGCAGCGATTCGTTGTCGGTGGCCATGGCCGCCGCCTGGCGCGCCAGCCGCTGGAGGCAGGGGTAGCAGATGTCGGTAGCCTTCACAGGTAACCATTATAGCTGACGGGCTTGCCCCGCAGCAAATCAGGCATTATACTTGGGTCGCCATGAAGCGCAGCGAAGTGGGGGCCCTGGGCGAGAGCATCGCCGCAGCGCACCTGGAGGGGCAAGGCTACACTATACGCGAGCGCAATTTCCGCACCCGCGAGGGGGAGATAGACATCATCGCCGAGAAGGACGGCACGCTGGTCTTCGTCGAGGTGAAAGCGAGGAGGAGCCACGCCTGCGGCACCCCGGAGGAATCGATAACCCCGCGCAAGAAGGAGCGGTTGATTGCCCTCGCCGACGCCTACATGGAGGGCCGCGACGGCCTACCCGACTCGTGGCGCATAGACGTGGTGGCGCTGGAGCTGGAGCGTGACGGCGCGGTGCAGCGCATCGACATCATCGAGAACGCCACCGACTGGGGGATGTGACGGTGTTCGATTCCTGCCTGACACTCGTGTTTACCCGACAGCCTTAATATGCTACAATTACCCTCGGTAAAATGCCAGTCTACGAATATATGTGCAACGGCTGCCAGCGCCGGGTGAGCGTGTTCATGCGCAGCCCCGAGGACAAGCCCGAGTGCCCAAAATGCGGCAGCAAGGACATGTCCCGGCGCTTCTCCACCTTCGCCGTGCGCGGCACCTACAAGGACGTCTACGAAGATATCCTCGGCGACAACCAGCTCACCTCCGCCATGCTGCGCAACGACCCGCGGGCGATGGCGGAGTGGAACAAGAAGATGCAGCGCGGCATGGAGAGCGGTCACGAGCCGTCGGAGTACGACGAGCACGTGGAGCGCATGGAGCACGGTGAGTGGCCCGCGATACCCGGCGTCACCGCCCCCCGCACACCCCCTCCCGGCAAGGCAGAAGAATTAAAGGAAAAGGCGGAGAGGCAGAGGAAGGATAATACAAAGGGGAAGAAGAGGAGCGATTAGGGGCCATGCCTATCTACGAGTTCAAGTGCGGCGACTGTGGTAGGAAGGTGAGCGTGTTCCTGCGCCGCGCCGACTCGGTAACGGTATGCCCGCAGTGCGGCGGCAGGCGGCTGGAGAGGGTGGTGTCCAGCTTCGCCTACCACGGCGGGGGCAGCGTGTGGAGCGACGAGCAGGGGCCGCCGCCGATGCTGGGCGACGCCAATTATTACAAGGACCCGCGCAACATCGGCAAGTGGACCGAGCATCGGCTCAAGGAGCTAGGCATGGACATGCGCAGCGAGGAGCACCGCGATACCTTCGCCCATGTCAACGACATGATCGACAAGGCCCGCGAGGGCGAGATGCCGGACAACATCAAGGACATCTGATGCTGAGACTGATAGACGCCAACCTCAACCGCCTCAGCGAGGGGCTGCGTGTCCTCGAAGATATGGCGAGATTTATGTTAAGCGACACCAACCTCAGCGCCCGTCTGAAAGAGCTGCGCCACCGCCTGTCGGAGGGCAACCCCTCCATACGCACCGCCCTGCTGTCGTCGCGCGACCCATCGGGGGACGTGGGCGCCTTCGCCGCCGACGCCATGCAGCGCGCCGATGTGCCCGACATCGTGGCCGCCAACGCCCGCCGCGTCACCGAATCATTGCGGGTGCTGGAGGAATTCGCCAAGCTGCCCGAATCCGCCCTCGACCCCGAGACGTTTAAGAAAGCGCGGTTCACGATGTACGACATCGAGCGCGAGCTGACGGGAAGGGTGCTGCGGCGCGGCAGGCGCATACAGGGGCTGTATGTTATAATCGACCCCGACATGCTGGGGCAGCGCGATGAGGCGGAGACGTGCCGGCAGGCGATACGCGGCGGAGCCCGGGTGGTGCAGCTGCGGGACAAGGGCCGGGACAGGCGCGTCGTGCTGGCCTCGGCTCGCCGACTTGGCGAGGCCTGCCATGATGCAGACGTGCCCTTCATCGTCAACGATTATGCCGATATCGTTATAGCATCGGCGGCAGACGGGCTGCACCTGGGGCAGGGTGACCTGCCCCTGCCCGAGGCGAGAAGGATACTGCCCATCGATAAGCTGATAGGCTGCACCGCCCGCACCGTGGAGCAGGCGCAGCGGGCGGAGGCCGAAGGCGCCGACTACGTGGCTGTGGGGGCGATGTACCCCACACGATCGAAGGAGCAGCCGGAGGTGGTCGGACTGGAACGCCTGCGGCAGGTGCGCGAATCGGTGTCACTGCCGCTGGTGGCCATCGGCGGCATAAACGCCGGCAACGCGGCCGATGTGATGGACGCCGGTGCGGACGCCGTTGCCGTGATGAGCGCCGTCATCCAGACGGACGATGTAGAACAAGCCGCCCGCAGCATCGCGGAGAAGGTGAGGCAGCATAATGGGCAAGATAACAGTTAAGCTCGAGGGCATCGCCGACCGGATGCGGGCTGCCTTCGCCGATAAGGATGAGGCACGGGAGAAGGCCCTGACCGACTCGCGGGAGGCGGTGCGCTACTGCTCCGAGTCCATCCGCGCCACGCATCGCGGCGAGTACGACCAGGCCAGGAAGAAGCTGTCCGACGTCAAGCAGATGCTCGAAGCGCTGGACGGCGCGCTTAAGGACCATCCCGACCTGCTCCACTCCGGCTTCGTGTATAGCGCGCAGAAGGAGTACGTGGAGGGCTGCGCCACGCTGAGCCTGATCACTGAGACCACCATCCCCGACCCCGATGAGATGGGCGTGGGGCCCGCCGCCTACCTCAACGGCCTCGCCGAGGCGGTGGGAGAGATGCGGCGCCACATCCTCGATTTGATACGCAAGGGGGAAACCGCCCGCTGCGAGGAGCTGCTGACGGCCATGGACGACATCTACGGCGTGCTGGTGACCATGGACTTCCCCGACGCCATGACCGGCGGGCTGCGTCGCACCACCGATGCCACACGGGGCATACTGGAGCGGACGCGGGGAGACCTTACCGTAACCGCCCGTCAGTGGGAGCTGGAACGAAAACTGTCCAAGTTCGACCATAAAACTAAATAGGAGGTGTGCATGGACCCAATTTACTTCGCGGTGGTAGCGGGAGTCCTCGGACTCATCGCCGCCGCCTCTTTCGCCGCCTACGTGATGCGGCAGGACGAAGGCTCCGAGAGGATGCGGGAGATCTCGGCGGCCATCAAAGAGGGGGCGATGGCCTTCCTCAAGCGGGAATACCAGATACTGGCCATCTTCATAGTGATCCTGGCCATAGTGCTGGCGTTCATCAAGGGGCTGGGTGGCTGGGTCTCCTTCGCCTTCGTGTTCGGCGCCATCAGCTCCGGTCTGGCCGGCTTCGTCGGCATGAACATAGCGGTCAGGGCTAACTGCCGCACCGCCGCCGCCGCCGAGAAGAGCCTGAACCAGGGCCTGCGGGTCTCGTTCCGCGCCGGCGCGGTGATGGGCATCTGCGTGGTCAGCATCGGCATCCTCGGCCTCAGCATCCTGTACTTCGCCTTCCACATGGACCCTGTCGAGTTCATCAAGATCATCCCCGGCTATGGCTTCGGCGCCTCGCTGGTGGCCATCTTCGCCAGGGCCGGAGGCGGCATCTACACCAAGGCCGCCGATACCGGCGCTGACCTGGTGGGCAAGGTGGAGCAGGGCATCCCCGAGGACGACCCCCGCAACGCCGCCGTGATCGCCGACTTCGTGGGTGACAACGTGGGCGACGTGGCCGGCATGGGGGCCGACCTGTTCGAGTCATACGTCGACTCCATAATAGCGACCATTACACTGTCCACGGTCGCGGTAACCATCGGCCTCGCCACCCAGCAGGTGGCTTGGTTCCTGCCGATGATGGTGGCCACCGGCGGCATCATCGCCTCCCTAATCGGGGTGTTCCTGGTCAAGGTGGGCGAGAAGCCGGAGATGAAGGCGCTGCTCAATGCCCTGCGACGCGGCACATTCGGCGCGTCGATACTGACCGCCGCCTTCGCCGCGCTGACGGTGCACTTCCTCGGCGCGGGCTGGGGCGTGCTCTGGGCCATCTTGGTCGGCCTCATCGCCGGCGTTCTCATCGGGGAGAGCACCAACTACTTCACCTCTTACAGCTTCGGTCCCACGCGCCGCGTCGCTGAGGCGTCACAGACCGGCGCCGGGACCAACATAACCAAGGGTTTCGCCACCGGACTGATGAGCGTCATACCGGCCATCATCATAATCGCCGTGGCCATCATACTGGCATACCACTTCGGCAACATGTACGGTATCGCCATCGCCGGCATCGGCATGCTCTCCACGCTGGGGGTAACGCTGGCCACCGACGCCTACGGCCCTGTGGCGGACAATGCCGGCGGCATCGTGGAGATGTCGGACCTGCCCCCCGAGATTCGGGACCGCACCGATGCCCTCGACTCTTTAGGTAATACGACTGCGGCCACCGGCAAGGGCTTCGCCATCGGCGCCGCCGCCCTCACCGCGCTGGCGCTGATGCTCTCGTACACCAACGCCGTGGGCATCGACGTGACCAATCCCATCGACCTGCTCAACCCGGGGGTGATAGCAGGCGTGTTCCTCGGCGTGATGATGCCGGCGCTGTTCTGCGCCCTGACCCTCAACGCAGTGGGGCGTGCCTCCTTCGCTATCATCAACGAGGTGCGCCGCCAGTTCCGCGAGATCAAGGGGCTGATGACCGGCGAGGGTAAGCCGGAGTACAGCAAGTGCGTGGACATATCCACCAAGGCCGCGCTCAAGGAGATGGTGCTGCCCGGTGTGCTCACCGTGCTGATACCGATAATCGTCGGCTTCGGGCTGGGCAAGTACGCCCTCGGCGGCTTCCTTATCGGGGCGACGGCGGCCGGCTTCCTCATCGCGGTGATGATGGCCAACGCCGGCGGTAGCTGGGACAACGCCAAGAAGTGGATCGAGACCGGACAGTTCGGCGGCAAGGGCTCCGACGCTCACAAGGCGGCGGTGGTCGGCGACACGGTGGGCGACCCATTCAAGGACACATCGGGGCCGTCACTGAACATCATGATCAAGCTGATGTCCATCGTGGCGCTGGTGCTGGCCCCGGCCTTGATTAACTTCAACGGGTTTCTCTAGGCCACCAGGAACGGATTGTGCAGCCGCTCGTGGCTTATAGTGGTTTTGGGACCGTGCCCGGGGTACACTACGGTGTCCCCGGGCAGGTTCATTAGCTTGTTGTTGATGCTGTCTATCAGCGTGCGGTGGCTGCACCCGGGGAAGTCGGTTCGGCCCACGCTGTAGTTGAACAGTGTATCCCCCACGAACACCACGCCGTGCCCATACAGCGATATGCCGCCGGGGCTGTGTCCCGGGGTGTGGAGCACGGTGAACTTGAGGTCGCCGATCTCGATTGTATCGCCGTCCTTGAGCGGCCGGTCCGGCTTGGGCGGTGCCTTTACCGAACCTATCATTAAACCCACCATCCGCGACACCCCGCCGGCGAGGCCGCCAACCGGCTCGTCCCGGTGCACGGCGAACGGGGCGCCGGTCTCCTCCAGCACCTGGCCCAGCGCCATGACGTGGTCCGGGTGGACGTGGGTGGCGACCACCAGCTTGATGGTGAGACCCATCTGCCGCACGTTCTCCATTATGGCCTCCGCATCATCGGCGGGGTCGATTATCATGCCCTCCTTGGTCTCCTCCGACCCCACGATGTAGCAGTTGGTGAGGAACGGGCTCAGCTCCAGCACGCGTATAATCATCACGAACTATATTGTTGGCGATTGCACGGTGCGATGTCAAGTTTTGACATTTGGCGGTAAAACTGGTAACTTTGGCTAAACCGTTGAAGAAGAGGTAGTGACCTATGGCAGATATGGACAAGCTGGTCTCGCTGTGCAAGCGGCGGGGGTACATCTTCCAGTCCAGCGAGATTTACGGCGGGATGTCCGCCTGCTGGGACTACGGCCCGCTGGGCGTGGAGCTCAAGCGCAACATCAAGGAGGCGTGGTGGAATGCCAACGTCCGCGACCGCGACGACATGGTGGGCCTGGACTGCAGCATCCTGATGCACCGCGCGGTGTGGGCCGCCTCCGGGCACGAGGAGGGCTTCTCCGACCCGCTGCAGGACTGCAAGGCGTGCCACCAGCGCTGGCGCGGCGATGACGTGACCGGCGGCAAGTGTCCCGCCTGCGGCGGCGAGCTTACCGAGCCCCGCATGTTCAACCTGATGTTCAAGACATTCGCCGGGCCGGTGGAGGAGGAGGCGGCCACGGTTTACCTGCGCCCCGAGACGGCGCAGGGCATATTCGTCAACTTCGCCAACGTGCTTGACACGACCCGCAAGCGCCTGCCGTTCGGCATCGCCCAGATCGGCAAGGCGTTCCGCAACGAGATCACCACCGGCAACTTCATCTTCCGCTGCCGCGAGTTCGAGCAGATGGAGATCGAGTACTTCGTCAAGCCGGGGAGCGACGACGAGTGGTTCAAGTTCTGGGTGGAGCAGCGCTACAACTGGTATATCAACCTGGGGATAAAGAAAGAGAACCTCAAGCTGCGCGAGCACAGCAAGGAAGACCTGGCGCACTACGCCCGCGCCTGCACCGATGTGGAGTACCTGTTCCCCATGGGCTGGTCCGAGCTGGAGGGCATCGCCAACCGCACCGACTTCGACCTGAAGCAGCACGCCGAGCACAGCGGCCGCGAGCTGACCTACTTCGACCCCGAAACCAACGAGCGCTATGTGCCCTACGTCATCGAGCCGTCGGCCGGCGTGGACCGCGCCGCCCTCGCCTTCCTGGCGGACGCCTACGATGAGGAGACCGTCAAGGGTGAGACCCGCGTGGTGCTGCGACTGCACCGCGACATCGCCCCGGTCAAGGTGGCCATCCTGCCCCTGAGCAAGAACGAGAAGCTGGTGCCCAAGGCCAGGGAGGTGCACACCGCCGTGCGCAAGTGCTTCCCCTCCATGTACGACGACACCCAGAGTATCGGGCGGCGGTACCGGCGGCAGGACGAGATAGGCACCCCCTACACCGTCACCGTGGACTTCGACACGCTGGAGGACAATGCGGTCACCATCCGCGAGCGCGACAGCATGAAGCAGATACGGGTGCCGGTGGCCGAGCTGGCGGGCACGCTGCAGCGCAAGCTGGACGGCGAGGCGATGGAGGTGCTGCCCCCCGGCGGCAGGTACTGGTCGGGGTTCGAGGAAGAAAGCTAGAGCATAATTA
>Ga0180438_10009585_pt1 | contig 12033 bp, 10 predicted proteins | sample SS_ome_12_FD_132455 | JGI IMG/M metagenome (GOLD analysis project Ga0180438, IMG submission 132455) | Hypersaline lake sediment archaeal communities from the Salton Sea, California, USA - SS_3_D_2 metaG | ecosystem: Environmental > Aquatic > Non-marine Saline and Alkaline > Hypersaline >...
CTGGTCCTCTCGCAGTTGAATATTGAGATCTATATCCTGTGAATACTTCAGCTGTTCCATCATCCATACAAATCGGTACAGAAACTGTCAATACACGTTCTGGTTTTTTCAGCATTTTGTGAATTGACGGATCAAGTTCCAAGACTTTTGAGGCATTATCTAATTGAGTTAATGAATTTTCAAGAAAGCTTAGAGTTTTTTCAGGCATGTTCTCACCCTATTTAATCAATAAGAAAGTAAAATGATTGATTTCACTTCTAATACAAAAGTATTTTGTTATGGGATGATTGATTTTCAAAAAAAAGCTATGAATTGAACTTCAAATAGTAGTGAACTACCACCCTACAAGTAGGGTGGCTTCCTGAATCATCCATTCCCCAACGGGACATGTCAAACAGGCTCAACGGGCAGTCCCTGCCCTGATGATGCTGATGATGGTGAGAGTGATTCTCCATAGTAGCGTGATCGCTGTAAAATCGTGATGGCAGAGTTATGATCTCTTGCTACATCAAGTCCACAGTAAGGACAGTTGTGAATACGGGTTGCGAGTGTTTTCGGCACCAGCTTCCCACACCTACTACACAGTTGTGTGGTGTGATAGGCACTCACATATTCTACTAAAGTACCAGCTTCCTCCGCTTTGTACTCGGTAAAACTCATGAGTTGCCCCCAGCCTGCATCACTAATCGACTTCGCTACATGATGATTCTTCACCATACTACATGATGATTCTTCACCATATTGGTAATTTTTAACTGCTCATACACAATCAGGTCATAAGTATCGACCAGTGTTCGACTGAGCTTGTGATGAAAGTCCTTGCGCTGGTTGCGTATTTTCCTGTGTAACTGTGCTATCTTTTTGTTCTGTTGGTGACGGTTATTTGAGCCCTTAATCTTCCTATCTTTCCTTCGCTGCACTTTGGCTACTTTCTTCTCCGAGTTTCTGAACCAGCGGGGGTTAGCTATGGTATCTCCATTATTTAACGTCAGTAAACTCTTCAGTCCAACATCCACACCTATCGCGCTCTTTATGGCTCTTTGCTGAGACCCCGGCTCGGGATCGGGCAGTGCTACTGTAAAACAGGCATACCAGTGGTCGACATCGCGTTTGATGGTACAAGTCTTGATTACACCTTCAGATGGGATAGGGCGGTGTAGTTTAATAGTGAGACTTCCAATTTTCGAGAGCCGGAGTTTCTTGTTTTTCTTTTCGAGGGCGAACCCACTTTGCGGGTAGGTGAAGGAATCATACCGGTATTGCCCTTTAAATCGTGGGTAGCCTGCCTTTTCCCCCTTCTTAAGACGCCGAAAAAAGTTGGCAAAGGCCTTATCCAGTCTCCTCAGCGTATCCTGGAGTACCTGAGAATGAACCACCTTCAAACACGGGTTGGTCTGTTTAGCGACTTGTAGTTGGGCGGCGTGCTCATAATAGCTGACTGCTTGGTGGTGAGTGTGCCAGGCGTCTTTTCGCTCTGCCAGAGCGTTATTATACAACACACGACAGGTAGTCAGCCATTGAGTGAAAGTAGTCTTTTGTTGTGTGGTGGGATACACGCGAAATTGGTACGTCCGTTTCATCACACTTCTCCCTGTCTTCCCCTGCTATTCATGTCACTAGCTTTACAATACGCAAAAACCTATTTAAAGCTGGGGGACACTACTGTGAAAGTGTAACAAGTAACACACGCAATTCATTTATCCCCCCAACACGTTGAGGGGTCTTCTTGCGGAGAACTTATAAAAGAGAAAAAAAGTTAGTATTACCAGCCAGCGAATCTCGCAATTTTTTCATCAGATATTTTGCCTTCTTCAACGTCCTTAATAGATTGGTTAATTATATCAACTGCTTTGTCACAATGTTCTTTGTTAATTATAAGCGGAGGTGTGATTTCTATTGTATTTGAGTGAACACCCACGTAGATTAAAATTAATCCAAGTTCCCATGCTCGATACATGACTTTAGCGCATTCTAATGAAGCTGGTTCTTTTGTTTTTTGATCTCTAACTAACTCAACACCAATAATCAGTCCTTTTCCACGAACGTCTCCAATCAGTTTGCGTTCTTCTTGAATTTCACTTAGTCTTTTAATCAGATAATCTCCCATTTCTGCTGCATTCTGTGCGAGATTTTCTTCTTTAATGACTTCCAAAGTAGCAAGAGAAGCTGCCACTGACACAGGATGTCCACCTGTAGTCAAGAGATGTCCTGCAACCAAAGAATCTAATATTTCTGACGGAGCAACACATGCGCTTAATGGCATCCCGTTTGCCATAGGTTTGGCCATTGTTATAATATCTGGTTCGATATCAAAGCATTCAATGCCAAACATCTTTCCAGTTCTACCAAATCCATGTTTTACTTCATCAACTGCGAATAAAATACCGTGTTTCTCACAGAGTTCTTTAAGTCCTTTCAGGAATTCGGGTGGAGGAGGAATATCACCACCGTCAGATTGGATTGGTTCGATTAGTAGGCATGATGTGTCTTTGGGTGGACAAATCGTTGTCATTACCTGATTTTCTATGAAATCAACACATTGAAGACCACATGCAGGACATTCAAGGTCCTTTCCGAAAGGACATCTGTAGCAATAAGCATAAGGAACTTTGACGACATTTGGTAAGCCTAAGATCTCTGTTTGAGCAGTGTGCCCAGATAAAGTATAAGCGCCCATGGTTTGTCCGTGATACGCCGCCATAAAACTCATAATGCGTCTTCTTTTTGTAGCATATGGGACTAGTTTGTAAATGGTTTCATTTGCGTCAGAACCAGATAATCCGAACCAGACTTTTTTTGCCCAGTCGCCAGGTGTGATCTGGACCAGTTTTTCCGCTAATTCGACTACCACTGGGTTACTATGCAAAGTAAAGCAATGATGACTTAGTTTTTCGACCTGATCTTGGACTGCTTTTACTATTTTTGGATGTCCATAGCCGGCTATAGCAACAGCAGCGCCTGCATTGAAGTCTAAATATTCGTTCCCATCAGAGTCGTATAAATACACGCCTTTTCCAGATTCTATGGAAAGTGGATAAAACCGAATATGAATTGAAGATCCAATGACCTTTTCATCTCTATCAATCACGTCAAAAGATTTTGTAACATTTTTTTCCATTGTATTCACCTAAATCTCTTCAATATCCATTGGAAATACTCATCTATTTATTCCCTATGTGAACTACCACCCAACAAGTTAGGTGGCTTCTGCCCTCACGGATTGTTGAGCTGTCCCTACGAGGGATAGCAAGAACCCGCTCATCGACAGTTCGGGGTGATCCACAGCACCCCCCGTTCCCTGAAGGAACACTTTGGTTTTCGCCTTACGGCTGTTACTACCTTTTTGTTTCTTCAGCCCCGTAAGGCACTTCACAGCATCTATCAGGATGTTAAACGCTGCATTTACGTCTCTATCAACGGAAAATCCACAACTCAGGCACTTGAACGCCCAGCGGTTGACACGTTTTCGGTTTCTTCTGTGTCCCGATCCCTTGTAGTGGCAGTTACGCACTTTTTCGGGGTAACCTATGACCACCAGCGAACCGTAAAGTTGCTCGGCAATGTCTATAGCCAACTTTCTCCTGAAATCCTTGGCATAATTCACCCGTTTACTGTAGAGTTTCTTCTCTACCGCATATTTCCCTAACCGCTTTAATTTGGCAATCCTATTGTTCAGTTGGCGCATATGGATGAAAAACTCTTTATAATCCTCTTTTTTAAAGAGGATGACGTTGCCTTCGCCCTTCAACTCGCACTCTACGGCAGTCGCCAACCGCTTCAAGCCGAGGTCGATGCCAGTCAGCGACTTCAACACAGGCATAACGTCCTTTTCTATGACGACATGCACTTCGTAGCGTTTCAATCTGTGATTTTTAACGATCTGAAAAGACTTAACTCGCCATTCTTTGTCATGGAGATTTTTCGCAGCATACGGATACACATACAGAGGCAGATGTAATTTCTCACCTTTTTTAAGGGTGGAAATTCTAGCCCAGAGAGGAAACTCCTTCGAGGTGCGGGAAAGCGATATGTCGCCTACACGGTAGTCGAACATGATGGATACCTTCCCTCTGATAGTCGGTGGTGAGGGCTCCCTCTTTTTCCAGCGGTAGAGTTTGTGCTGGAGTTTCCGCAACCGTTTCTTATCTTTAGCGGTGTTCTTCTTGGCAAGGCGTTTTTTAAAGGTGAAGATGGACTTTTTCAAACGCTTAATGTCCCATTGCCACTCACGGTGTAGTTTCCGATATGATTTAAACATCCAGAGGGCTTTATCTCGACAGGCTTGTGAGAAAGCCGAAGACAGTCCCGTAAGGTTTTGTATATCCTGTCGGTAATTCTCCGCCTCTTTAACACTCGTTATATTTTCAGCGATGATTATTTCAAGAAAAAGTTGCACGCCGTAAGTGAGTCGTGCGGTAAGTCTGTCGAGGAACTTCACTTTTGTTCTGGTGATCCGTTTTTCAACGGGAAGCACCAGCGTCTTGCAGATTTTTAATGGTTTGGCAAGTTGAAGTTCCATGTCCATCCTCCATGACACCCTAAGAAACTATGGGACGGGAAACTTAAAAAGGTTTCGCTAACTAGAATCCCGTGAAAAAAAATGTCACCATAGTTACGCAATTCATCCCCTCAACAAATTGAGGGGTTTTATTGCGAAGACTCATAAAAAACTATGGCTTCTCATGTGTTCTCAGAAACGTGATAGTGTTTTCTTTTTGCAACTTGAAGAGTTAAACTTAAATTTCATTAATACTGTTTGGTTTAAATACTTTGTATTTTAAAACAAGTCAAGATGCAAAAATTTCATTGATGACAACTGAAATCCTCTATTAGAAGTAAAAATAGAAGCATAGTATCAAAAACGGGTGACATTTGGTATGAGCAGTGAAAATCTTGTCGATGATGAAATATTTATGCAAGAAGCATTTAGAATAATAGAAATCGCTGAAGAGCGTGATATAACCCTAAGATTACTGGGTTCGATCGCATTTCGTATTCATTGTCCAAATTATGCACCTCTACTGCACCAAGGAGCTGCTGTTCACCGACCACTTACAGATGTCGACTATATGGCCTATAACAAACACAAAACCCCTATACGAAAGTTAATGTACGACCTAAGATTTCGTGAGATTTTTGCAGATCCAATCGTCAGTCGGATAGTTTTTCAAAGTCCAAAATACAAGAATTTAAAAGTCGATTTTTTTCTTGAAAGACTCCGTTTCTGTCACATAATTGACTTTGATAGGAAGAAAAAACGCTTGGAAATTGATAAACCCACCATTCCCTTAGAAGAAATGCTGTTGGAAAAAATGCAAATAGTTGAGATCAATGAGAAGGATATCAAAGATACGATTATGCTTGTATGTGAACACGATATCGAAGATGGTGCAGAAAAAAATACAGAAATTATCGATGGAGGTTTTATTGCTAGGATACTGGCTGACGATTGGGGATTTTGGTATACTGTTACAACAAACCTAAATAAAACTAAAGCTTGGGTGCCAAAATATAGTAATGCTCTGTTAGAAGAAGACCGCTCTTTGGCTATAAATAGAATTGATCAACTTTTAGAAAGAATTGACCAGGAGCCAAAGACTAAGAAATGGCAGAAACGAGCAAAAACTGGCACAAAAAAACGATGGTACGAAGAAGTCCAAAGTTTTGATGTTGATTAGAATTCTTATTAACCCTCTGTAAACATCCATTTGCATTTTTTGGGTTTTTTATCTAGAACTAAGATTACTCCGCGAACAATTCCTTCTCCATACTCACTGCCAGGGTTCAAGCAGATAGTTCTTCCGATACGTGTGAATCCCTTGCTTTCGTGAATATGACCATGCAAACCATATAATGGTTGATATTTTTCAATAGCGGTGCGTACCGCTTTGCATCCTACAGGAATCATTTCTGGCTCGCCTCCTGCTGTCAATACTGGTTTCATGTTTTCATCTAAGAGAGGCGCATAGTCAATGATGGCGTCAAACGGTGGGCAATGAAAATTGAAAATGCAGTTTTCCATATCATTAACCTGTGAAGTCATAGCTTCAATTTTCTGTTCTATTTCTTCTTCTGGAACATCCCGTTCACAGTACCATGGAGTGATATTTGCATAACCTGTAGAAATCATTTCATGATATTCGTCTATCTGAATGCTCTTACCTTCTGGAACAATAATAATATCTGATTTCTTCAGGATGTCGTCAATAAAATAAGCATCATCATTACCAGGATTTATAATACAATTGATATCTGTTCCAGTTAATCGTTCTTCAGTTACTGCAACCCATTCTTCTACACGTGCACAAATAAGTTTCTCAAATAATACATCGATTTTGGACCTGTCTTGTTTGAATTCGGACATTTCATCTTTATTAGTATGAAAGAAGTAGGCTCCAATTAGTTTAATATTTTTTTCTAAGGCTTCAACTTCTTCTGTACTTTTCAAAACTAGATCTGAACCTAAATATTCTGCTTTATATGAGCCATCATCTTGTTCTACTATAGGAATGATCATTTTTCCTGTGATATCTCCACCTAGAACAAGCACGTCCGCCTTATACGCTTTTCCAGCATTAATGAATTTACGAAAACAAACGTCACTGCCATGAATATCTGTTGTAAAAAAAATTTGACTTTTTGCCATTTGATTCTACATCCAAATTTCGCTAAGTACTGGTACTGGTTGTTCTACTACAGACAGGATGTCGTAGTACTAAAAAAAGAACTTAATAAAACTCTTTTGGTTTAAGAAAAAATCAACTTTTTTAAAAAAAAGGTAGAAAAGATGTTGAATTTGTTGATTTTACTCTGGAGGCAATTCTTTGTGTGCTAGATGGATAGGTAGGCCTTTTGATTGCCAGTAAGCTCGAGCTACGAAATACCATACAGGTCCTATAATCAATGTAATGACCATGCCTATGATATACTCTACAGAAACAAAGAATGCAATTGCTCCTGGCGTAAGAGCTGCAACAATGACCCAGATAGCCACGCATAGAGATAATATTCCGAAGAGACTTATCAGAGGAATTGGCCCGACCATTTTCTTTACGAGGGGCGGTGATGCATCGAAGATATCTTTTCTTCTCCAGGGGTACCAGATAGCAGCAACAGAAACAATGAATACGCCTATAAACCAACCCAACATTGAGTATAGCAGAAATGCAAACACTTGTGTGAAGAACATAAGGAAATTGGCAAATTGAGCAGTTATGAACATTAAAAGTATTGCCCAAACTGGATTTCCACGTTTGTCTAGGTCTGCTATTTTACTTGGTAGAAGACGGTCGAAGCTCCATGCAAAGATGTTTCTTGTGAATAAGAAGGGAATTACTATCCCACAGCTGCCAATGCATACCAAACACATCGCTAGATTGACTAAACCTATGATCCAGACATTTGTAGTACAAAACGCAATGAGATACGTCGGCATTGAATACGCCCAGGTATACTCATACCAACCAGGGTAGCCTAGAGTGGCCAAGAAGGATGAAGCGTTGATGAAATCGAAACCAAAGACATGATATGTTACATAGTAAATTGGCCATACAAGAATACCAAAGATTACAACCGCACCTATCATTGCCCACAGGTGTGTTTTAGTGCCTTTAACTTCACCTGCACACCATGCGCTACCGCTATAGCCTAAGGTTCCTAGGAAGATATGTAACGTTCCTAAGAATGTTGCAAGGATTATTGGGGTTGCTATAAAGCCATTCGGGGTCTGCGCGAGGGCAGCAGCTTGTACGGCGTCCACAGTAGTTCCAGATCTAGCATTAAAGCCTGCTACGAAGCCTGCGTGTCCAGCTCCTAGTATTGTTGCAAAATAAACGATAATAGCTATAACAGTTATGGCAAAGATAACATAAGAGGCGCGAATGACCCACTTAGCCCCTCCATAGACTACCAGAGTACCAAGCGAAATAAGAATAAAAGTTATTCCAAATCCAACGAAAGGATCATACATTAAAGCCGCCATATTCATCCAATAGGTAGCTTGTTGTGTAGTAGGTGCTACAACTGCCAAGGCAGAGAACCATGAAGCAAGTCCGTAAAGAGGTACCCAGCCCACTACAGAGCCTATCCATGACCAAAGCACTGCAGAGAAGTAGAAATTCACAAGAAATCCAACCGCGGGATGAATCGTCCTACCAACGAATACGTATTCGCCACCAGTTCTAGGCATTGACATTGTGAATAGTCCGTACATCACGGCTACGGCTAAACTTGCTGGAATAACCATAAGGGCACTTATTGGTAACTGTGCACCAGGGAATAACCCTGCTGCGAACGGTAATTCAATGAATGCAAACAAGAATCCCATGAAAACAACGTTCATTAGAAGTGCTTCTACGCCGGAAATGTTTTTTACTAAGCCCGATGCTGTTCTTAGAAATACTTTATCTGACATTGGTTATTCTCCATTTGTTTTTATTTTTCAATTTGAGTTTTTAAGCCATTTATCAACAAGTAATATATAAATGCATACTTTCGAGAAAGCTCATTATTCCTAAGATACTTTAAACTCTTTACAAAGTTCACTTTCTAATATATATAAAGAAAATTAGAAATATGGAAAAAATAGAGAATGATTTGTATATATGTATTACAAGTCGTAACCAGTTAATACATCTAGAGCCATAGTTACGACTCCTAACTCAAGAGAGTCGTGAATTAAATTTTTACTAGTGAGTTTTTTGAGTGCTTTACTAGTGAGACCTAGCGGGATCCCAGGAGCAACGACAAATGTATCTTCTTTTATCATATCTTCAGAAATAATGTCTGGCATTGGAGTTGCATCAACTATCAAATTTGCATACCGCAATCCTTCTTTGATTGAGTGAACAATATGAACGCGATCTTTAAATTTACGTTTGGCATATCCAATCTTTACTTTATCAATGTCATAAAGAACTGCGTTAGCGCGTCTATCAAGTAATTCTATTGTAGCAGCTTGTCCTACGGGACCATATCCTATGATAAAAACAGTTTTACTTTTTATTCCCTTCACTGCGAGATCCAATGCTGCGATATAAGCCTTTCCTGTACATGCAGAATTTTCAGAAATATAACGAGTTCTGAGATTAACTGCAATAAAATGATTATCATCCGCAGCGAATAAAACGTCTGCTTGTTCAGATATCGCTTCAGCGAAACCTCCAACGTCTTTTTTCTTGGTTATATAGGTATCTAAACCGATATGGGTTAATATTGCTAATATTGCATCAGTAAAACCTAGTATTGTGCCTTTTCCAGCAGTTATAGGTATTATTGCTGCAGTTTTCTTACTTAAAACTGAGGTGATATCATTTCTAATGTTAAGAGTATGTTTTGCAATTCCTAATAAAGAATATTCAGTTTTTTTAATCAGCTCTTGTTCATAGTTTTGTAAATCTATTGGGATGTTTTTCACTTGTTCAGGAGTGAGGCGTGTCATATTCTTCCACTTATTTAATTAGGCTTTTAGTCAATATAGTTTGTAAGTTTAAATTCTGACATAATTTCACTAATTACCGCAACCATTTTCTTTTTTGCCTCTTCTAGAGTTTTATCTCTGACAATTAGTGTTGCAACACGTTTTCCATCAGCATTATTGTCGCTAAGAAAGTTCGTAATGGCCTCATCTGCACCGAAAAATCCTAGTTTATGTGTTAGCTTTTTAGCATCGGTCAGAATATGCTCGCCCTGAACCTTCAATGAATGGTCAACAATGCAAACATGTTGATATACGACTCCCTTTTCAAAACCAACCTTATTCGATGACAAAGTGTTTTCAAGGAACATATTTGCAAGTTCCTTGACGATATTTATGCCAGTAGAGTGAAAAACGACAGTAGGTGTTTGACTGGGTAATCTTGCATTTATTTCATTAGTTTTTAGTGAGTTAGAAGGAGAAACTATACTTTGCACGTCTGTAAGTCCATGTAAGTTAAGACCTTTTGCAATTTTCAAACCAGTTTCGATAAATTTATTCTTAACATGATTCGAAAGAACTGTTGGCGCTGTTACTCTTTTACATCCATAAGATTCATCAAATTCCAAATCTGTAACTTGAAATGGTATCGAGTTTCCATTTATTGCAAGAACTTCTAAAGAAACCGCAAGTCCTTCGACAAATTCTTCTACGATAACTTCGTGATCAATTTGTCTTACTTCATTTATAATGTGAGGTAATTGTGATGGTGTTGACACCTTAAGGATACTAACACTGCCACTCAAACGAGCAGGTTTTACTATTAGGGGAAATGTTGCATCAGGCCAAGGCTTCGGAACAGCAACGTGTTGACTTGTTAAAAAGTTTTTGGATCGAGTCTTATTAGATGTTAGCCAAAAAGCGTTAGTGTCTTGTAAAAAGTGTATCAGTCCCTTGCACGTCTTTTCCAGAAAAACAAGCGTTTTCATATTTTCAGTAGTTGGTAAAACTGCATCTACTGTTTTACAAATCTTCTTAAAGAGATTTTCTTGCTTTATAACGTCAAAAACATAATTTTCATCAACAATAGTAGAGGCAGGAGTATTAGGTTCTCTATCAATCAATATTGTAGTTATATCCGCCTTTTTCGCAAGATAAGCTGCTTCAATTCCCTGTAAACGTCCACCTATCAAAGCTAACCTCAAAATGATGTCCTCAAGATAATCGTTTTCTTTGTTGGATGAATTCAATGTATTGATGTGTAGATGCTAGTTTTAATCCTATACTGTCTAAGTACGGTTTAATAGTTTGAATGCTTCTAATTCCTTGATTAATTCCCAGATTAGCTGCTGCCACACCCAATAATCCTGATGTTTTTGGGATGAGGGAGGTGATCACATTAGCCCCCGCCAATAGACGTAATTGAAGCCCCTTTAAACCATCAATATCAAAAGAAGCCGGAATAAGTTTGTCTGGGTGAATTAAACGTAGAAGTGCAATAGACTTCATTTCCTCCAAGATTGGAGGCGAGATGTTTTGCTCCATTGGAGTTCCTTGTTGCGGTACAAATCCCATTACACGTACTTGATCTGCTCCAATATCCTTGATGGTGAAAAACGAATTAATTCGATCTTCTTCTGATTCTCCTACACCTAGAAGAATACCCTCTTCTATTAATAAGCGCATTTTCTTAGCGAAAATTTTTGATTTCATCCGTTCGTCATAATCTTGATTAATGCGCAATTTTGCGAAAAGTGCACGATTGTGTGTTTCTTGGTAAAGAGCATACCATTCTGCAATTTCAGCAATTTTCCTTAAAACATGTTTAGGGACAACTCCAGGAGAGACCATTAGTGGTAATTCTGTAGCCTCTTTCACAGTAGATAAAGCAGAAAGCAAACCTGAATAATTTGGCTTGAAAAAAAGTGGATCCTCTCCTGATGTCATATCGATTAAATGCACACCAGATTCTTTCAATTTTTCTGCTTGACTAATAATTTCCTCAGGAGTTTTTCTGTAGCGTAGACATTTAGAATTTGGCTTCCTAAAATAGCAGAAACTGCAGGAATTTTTGCAATATGTTGTAAAATAGATGAATCCATAAGCAAATACTTTATTTTCAAAATATCTTACACGGAGTTCATTAGCTGCAGAAAACAATGCCAAGATATCATTTGGATGGCTTGTTTTTAGTAAATAAAGAGCATTCCGTCTATTCAGTTCTTCACCATTTAATACTTCTCTTAAAATTTCATAGATCTTTGGGTCCTTTGGACTTGATTCAAAGGAGCTGAAAAAACTTTCCATTTGAAGCCATCCTTAATGAGGAAGAAGATAAAAGGTTTTTTCTAGACTTTTATTAAATGCCACTTAAAGTAATTTACTTGGGATTACAAAAAAAAAGTTTTTAGAGTTTATATATGCGCCTTGTGTTTTCTGATAAGATAAGCTTCGCGAATTTATACGCCTCATCTTCATTGATAGCCCCAAATTCGATAAATTGTGATAGTACACGAGCTAATGCCTTTTTCGCAATTTTTGCTCCTAACCAATAAAGTTCAGGGGTATTAAATGCATCGCTACCAATCATAACTTTTGTTAGGGGTGCAAATTCTAAG
>Ga0180438_10009586_pt1 | contig 12033 bp, 6 predicted proteins | sample SS_ome_12_FD_132455 | JGI IMG/M metagenome (GOLD analysis project Ga0180438, IMG submission 132455) | Hypersaline lake sediment archaeal communities from the Salton Sea, California, USA - SS_3_D_2 metaG | ecosystem: Environmental > Aquatic > Non-marine Saline and Alkaline > Hypersaline >...
ACACGCGAGTGTCATACAGCTTCTCATGGTCTTTCCTTTCATGGATGTGACTTGGGATCGCAGCGTTCTGTGGCTCACCGATGCTCTGCCGGACAGTCCTTCGGAAACATGATGTCGCCTTTGGACAAGATGGGCCACGCCGCGGAATTCGTCTGCCTAGCATTCTATCGTCGCACGCTGCGTCCCGCCACTCGTGGTGGCTGACGCGTTCCGAGATGCATCCGAGAACGTATCCCGGCTTGTTCAGCATGGAACGGCTCCGACGTGCCGGCCACCTCAAACCACGCCCGCAAATATGTCGAATACTCGATGTGCAGGATTCAGCTTAAGTCCGCGCGGCAGGCTCATGGCCACCCCCCGATCGGTGTGCGGGCGGTTCTCGCGTGTGGCCTCGCCGAGGACGCCCGGAAAGAGAACGTGGCCGCGTGCGTGAATGGCACGGACTCACGTGCTATGATTGGTTCTGGCAGTGGGAGATGCCGACAATTCCTTGGCGATTTCTTAGTATGACAGCGCTACATTAGCTCCAGAGCATCTTCCGCAGACGACGAATCGAGGTGTTCTTGTCCTTGAGCAGGTCGGTCAGATGGACGTACGATTCAGCCAGTACCTTGATCGTCTCGTAGTCCTCGTCCTCGAACCGCTTCGCCTCGGCACGTCGCAGAATGTCTTGCAGTTTGTCCATCTTCAGCTCGAAGATCGTCGGTTGCGCTAGCATCATGATACCTGCGAAGGCCATCCACGAAAACCTCGGCGCCGCATCTCAGCCCGGAGGGGGCATTGACCGGGCGGTTGGCCGATGGCTCATGGCGGGCAGAGCATAGCAAAGACGCGTAGAAAGCGCAAGATCGATCCGGCCCGATATGGCGCGCGTCAAACGCTGGGACCGACCGCACGCCATGCGGGCGCCGCCTGCGCCGCGTCGGGATTGCCCGCTTGGAAAAGGACCTGCAGCTGGTGCGCTGCCAGCGTCCTCCAACTCCAGAGTGCATTCGCAGGAACTAGCCCGGGCGGGAGAGGCCAACTCGAGAAACGTCGTCCCCGCGCCTTCTTCCCCCGCGCTGCTAGCAGTGACACCACCTCCCTCTTCGGCCCGTTTCTTCAGCGCGTAGTAATCGACTCGCAAGGCCTTGGCCGTCCGGTGAATCCCGTATCTTCCGGCCAACTTCACGGCCGAAGCCCACAGCGGCTCCGCAATGCGAGTCCGCACCTTACGGGTCCGTCGCCACCGCTCGAATCGCCGTCGAAGGCCCTCCAGCCGGGCAGGAAGGCTGCGTCGCTCTCTGGTACTCATCCGTTGTCCTCCACAACGTTCTGCGTTGACAGCCAACGATACCACACGCCTCAAACCGGTTCATACACGCTTGCCGGAAGGACACGCCCAGCGCGCATTATGTCCGAACGATGAAGACCCTCGGCGTTCTTCAAGCCGACTTGCCCGCCCACACGGAAATCGACTTCTACGAAACCGACGAATCTTACTGGCGTACGTTCTGGCCGAATGCTCCTCAAGACGGCGGTGCGTCGCATGGCAGCAGCAGCTTGCCCTGAAGGACCCGTGCAGTGCCTCGCATACCGCTGTTTCGGCGCTGGCATTCTGCCCACTACGCGTTGAAGAACGAGCCGAGGCCTGTTGATCCGAGCATTCGCACTGAACATCGGAACCGAAAACGCGTTTGCCCATCGTTCTCGACCGAAGCCATCCTCGCGAACGTCGGCGAACAGTCTGTCAGTGCAACTCGTCGAGCATCCCGACGGCTACGTCGACCAGCTTCTCGCCGGATCCGGCGGCACAACGGGCGCTCTCGGGTTCGTAGTTTCCTTCGGCATAGCTGCGGCGATCGGGAATGTAGCCGATGCAATCGTTGGTCACGCCCATGACAAACGTGTGAGGGAACGGCGATTGCTTCTTGATGGCCAACCCCAGTTCCACGAAGACCTCGCCGGGCAGGCTGACCCAGGCCACGTCGTTGCCCAAGGTGATCACCTGGACCTCGACCTGGTGGGGCTTTCCGTTGCGTGCAGCAACGTCGAGGGCGCGGTAGGAGCGAACCAGAGTCATGAAATTCGCTCCGTGATCGTCCTTGGTTTGGGCAATCGCCTTCCGCGCCGTCTCCACTTCTTCGGGGGTGATTTTAGGCAAGGCCAACTCGACCGTTTTCCGCTGCGCACGTATCGGTTCGTCGCCGACCGGCTTGAGGTCTTTGTAGGCCTGAAAGATCGACGCACCGAGGATCGTGGCGATGCGATTCTGTTCTCCGGGCCCCTTGTTGGGCCAACCCCAGAAGAAGTCGTAGTTGTTGAGATTACCACACGTGCCGTTGCCCACCAGCGTCTGGTGTTGTGGGCCGTGGTAGGCAGACAGCACTCGGGCCAGAGCACCGGGCCAGTCCGCGCTGAACTTGCTGCCGCCGGTCGTGTCGGGATGCATGGCGAAGTTAACGAACGTGGCGACCGATTGCGTGTAGCCCTTGGCCCCCGGCTTCTCGACGTAGAGGATACCGACCTCAGGGTCGGTCGGGCCGGCCGGCATGACGATATTCGGGTTCAGCTTGCCGGGATTCCAGCCGACCGTTCCGTCGCGCATGTAGAATCGTCGATTGTAGGCAAGGTTCTCGCAGTGGCCGGTGGCCTTCTTCAATTGAACTGGCTGCAACCTCTCGTGGGCCGCCCGCACGGTCTTCGCGATGCGATCGGGCAGCGTCTGGGTATACTCGACGGCCAGCTTGTTCTTGCCGCCGTAGTCGTCCACACGCTTACTGCGTCGGGCCAGTTCCGGGCCGGTGTGGGCGTGGGTGGCGCTGATCATGACGTAGTTCCCGGGGATGCTCGTCTGCTCTTCGATCTTCTCCCGGGCCGCGTTGGTGATGGCTTGCGTGACGGAAATGACGTCCAACACGACCAACGCCATCCGCGTCTCGCCCCGCTTCAGGACCAAGGCCTTGCTCATCAATGGATCGAGCAGACCGTCGGCCCCGCGAGGATGGTAGTAGCCCGCCATCGGGGCTCCCAGGGGTGGAGTGATGTCGATGCCGGCCACGCCTGCCTGCAATGGTTCGGCCGCCATGCCCCAGCCGGCACGCGTTCCAACGATGCCAATGGTGATCAAGAGGATGACGATAAGTCGCCGGGTGTTGAGGGAGAACATAGCAAATCTCCTGTGGGGAAGCTGATCATGCACAGCAGAACGATGTGTACGGACCTCTGTCTACGAATCGTCGGGGAACCGATGCCGCGCAACAACCGTCATCGGCCGGGACGAAACACGAGCACCCAATCGTCGGTGTGCCGCTGGCGCGACTGGTAGGCCACGTGGTCCTCGTAGGGCGGCTCCAGGTTGACCACCGGGCGGATCGGCTTGCGGCCATACTTCTCGGCCGGGGGACCCGAGTGCAGCCAGGCAAGCGTGCGATCGTCGTCGCCGTGGCCGCTCTGATAGCCCAACGCGTCGAGCCAGGGCTCTTTCAGAAAGGCGTCATAGGGCCACTGCATGCCTTGCGGGTGCATGAACACGGGGGCATGGTCGTCGGTGTCGAACACGGCTCGACCGATCCGCTTCCAGCGATCGACCCGTTGGTCGAAATAGTTGCCGTCGCCCGGCAAGAACCAGACGACGTGGTTGGCTCCGTACCGAGCGACCAGGTAGCGGGCCAGCCGAATCGCCTCGCTCTCGGGCAACTGCCCCGGGTTGTGCTCTCGGCTGCCGAGCGTCCAGAGCATCACCGGCACCGCCAACAACCCCTTCGCATTGAGCCGATCGATCCGCTGGTCGATCCGCCGGAAGAACTCGGGCCGGATCTTGATCCGATCGTAGCCGGTGTAGGCCGTTTGACCTTCGGCGTTGGTGTAGGCGGCGCGCCACTGGGTCGCCACGAACTGGATACCGGTGAAGCCGTTGTCCACGCGGTTGTCCAGGTAGCGATCCCAGCCGTCGGCAGTCGATTTCAGCACACCGTTCCAGGCGGTGTCGACGATCCAGAGAAACGGCGTGTCGTCGGCATGCTCGAAGTAGCGGCCGTCGGCCGACACGCGGACCGGTCCGTGCTGCTGGAAGCGAGTCTCGCCCGTCGGCTTGCCACATACGAACTGCCCTCGCCGGCCGTCGAGACCGTTGCGGGCCGGCTGCGAGGTGGTTCGATACTTCCAGGTGCCCTGCCGGTCGGGCATGAACCGCATGCGCCACGTGCGGCCGCCGTCCCAGAAGCCGTCGACCCGGCGGTTTGTGCCGTCGGGGCTGGTTACCACGATCGTTAGTCGCGTGTCGGGATCGGCATCGGCATCGAATGAGGTCTCCCAGCGGTGCCAGATGGGAATCGAGTCGTCGGCCGCGGTCGTGTCGTCGGTAAACATCATCAGCCCCGTGCCGACAAGGAGGGTGGCAAGCGTCATGGTCCATGTTCGCGTCAAGTGCATCGGTGTACCTCCGGATCAATGGGGGCTGCGTGACATTCTACTTGCTCGCCAATAGCAGGCGCTTTACAGACTGACGGCCAATTCTCAGGAGGGCGCCGGCTTCCTCGGCCTTACTCCGGATCACGGCCCGAGCTATCGCGGTGGGCGCCTGCCAATTGGAAGCCATCCGCTCGGCATTCTCTTGGACTTTGTTGCGACTCCGGCAACATCTTGATATCGTAGGGAGATTGTGCGTGTTGTCAAGTTCGTCAAACTCTCGGGCTGTCAGCATCGCCGGACAATCTCTCCAGACTCAACCCACAAGCCAGGCAAAGACAATAGCAAGGCTCACAAGAAGAAGATGGCCGGAGACTACAGCCGTAGAGACACTCCTGCGAAACGGATCGGCCGCCGGAGCGTGCTCGGCGGCATGCCGGCCGGTGCTGCGTCCATCGCGGGCCTCGACCGCAGGGCACACGCGGCCGACGCGAATCTGGAACGTTGCGTGACGCAACTTGATATGCGCGGGATCCTGCTTTACAGCAATTTGGCCGGACACTGGCCGGACGAGAAGCCCTTTCGCTGGGTGTTCCGACGGGCCGTTGAGCTGGGGCTGCCGATTCTGCTGCATCCGGCCAAACCGACGACCACCGAGCAGGTGAAAGGCTACAACCTCACCAGCACGCTCGGCAACATGTTCGAGAACACGATCGCGCTGAGCCGCATCGTGATGTCAGGCATCCTTGATGAGCATCCGGACCTGAAGCTCGTTTGTCCGCACCTTGGCGGAACGCTGCCATACATCTCCGGCCGGCTCGACCACCAGGTGACTGTGCTGGGGCGCAGCAACCAGCAGTTGCAGAAGACCCCCAGCAATTGCCCAATCGGACTTGTGTGGGGCATTCCACGCGTGCTTGCCGGGCGACCGTGTTCCCAAATCGATCTCGTGGTACTCCTGCCTTGCGTCGACGGCAATCGCCGGCTGAGTGCCCGACATCTCGCGAAGATCCATCCCGACGCCGGCACAGTCTTCTTTGTAGAACACGAATTGAGCGTTCCGCGGGCTGCGCAGGCAAACGCTGATGGGAGGCGGATCGGGCACCTCGGTCGTCCCTTGGCGGGGATCGGCGAGTCGATTGTCGCGGACAAAGTCCTTGCGGAAGCGATGCTTGTCGCGAAAGAACGTCGCACAGGTCTTGATCCGGTGGCGGATCTGCACGTCGCCATGGGCGTACGATCTGGAGCCGCCTTCGTCGGGGGTCGGCAGCAGGTTTCCCCAAATGTTGGCCACGCCGCCGGCCATGGCCGAATGCCACAGCCCCTTACACGTCAGTTCGGTGCTGTAGTCCTTGTGGGTCCACTGGCGGGCCTTGCGCAGGCGAAAACGGTCCTCCTCGAACGACGGTTGCCCTCCTCGGTGCCCGAGCGTCTCGACGTACCGGTCGTAAAGCGGCCGGTAGCTGGTATAGCCCAGGTAGTCGCCGCCCAGCCGGGCCGTGTCAACCGATGGGAGGTCAGCCGGTGGGGCCGGATGGCGGGCTGATCCCGTCGAACATCGAACGGTAGTTCCAGGGCATCCAACGCTCGGGCTTCGCAGCGAGTTGGTCCGCGTGACGCTTAAGCTCGGTCAGGTAGTCGAAGGGATTGGCCCCGCAAAGCTCGCACGTGTAAATCAGACTCATGAAGAGATCGCCCACTTGGGCACCGTTGGGAGTCTTATAGAACAGGGCGTTCTTGCGGTTCAGGATGGCCACATCTGCAGCAGCCTGTCGACGGCTTCCTCCATCTGGTCGGCTTTTTCGGATTGCCGCTGGGTCCGTTCGAACTCGAACAGCCAGTCCAGCTTGACGGATGAAGCCTCTAGTTTCTGTGTTTCAGTTGTCTCCAGAACGCCATCATAGGTGGGCAGAGGCACCGCGCCTTGATTAACGTCCAGCGTGACTGATGAAGAGAAGCGGCTCTTACTCTCCGGCACGGAGACCAGCTTCAGTGCGTTGAGCAAATGCGTTTGGCTGTTGCGGGCGATGAGTAGGTCGGTCGCGTTGACGCGCTGGTCGCGGTTGAAGTCGTAGGCAAAGTCGATCGGCGCTGGGTTGGTGAGCGTCCGCGGGTTATTGCGGGCCAGCAGCGCGTCGACGGCGTTGACCCTGGCGTCGGTTGCCGAATTGCCCGCTTCGCCGATCGCGTTGCCGAAGTAGAAGACGTCCGGTTGGGGCAGCCCCGTGTTCTCCGTGGCCAGCACGGTTACTTGGAGCCATTGGTTCTGGATGAGGTTGTCGGGCCAGGTGATGGTGATCCGCGCGGAGTCTCCGACGCCCTCGCCCGGCCGCACGGAGACGTCGGTCGGAACGGGGGCGTCGTCCCAGCCGGGCCCGTCCGGCTGGCTGTCGTTGCCCAACTTGAACTGGAAATCGTCGGGGCCCAGCTCCAGCACGTTCCGCAGGCCGGCGACGTCGACCATAATGCCGTTGATGCCCCGGCTATAGCTGGTGTAGTTCTCCAGCGTGGCCGTGCCGTGCGGCAGCAGGGCCGTCTTGTCGGAGGCAATCGCCGTGTCGTCGTCAAAGTCGGGGTTGTCATCCGTGGCGGTGTCCCAGTAGGAGTTGTCGTAGAAGATGTATCGGCCGAGGATTTCCGTCGCCGGCCCGATCGTCAGCTGCGTGGTGTCGGTGTCGGCGCCGCCGAAGAAGTCCGTCACGCGGACCGCGATATCGTGCAAGCCGAGGCCGAGATCCTGCAGCGTCTGGGCCGAGACGGAGGGATTCATTCCTTCCGCATCGTCATACTCGCCGTCCTGGTCCAGATCCCACTCGTAGGTCAACGCGTCTTTCGGCTCGTCCGGATCGGAAGAACCGGAGGCGTCCAGCTCCACCGGGTCGTCGACGCTCACGAGATAAGGCCCTCCGGCATGGGCCGTCGGCGGATTGTTGGCCACCGCGAAGACGCTCACGTAGTCGTCGCCGGCCAAGCCGTCGCGATTGCCGTCCAGCCTCAGACCGGCCAGATCGTGGATGCTGGTGGTGCCGCGGACCGTCAACCGGTAGAGATCTTCGGGGAGAGGGCTGGGGGTGACGTTGAGGATCACCTGGGTGGATCCCAGCTCGTAATCCGGCACGATGGTGTAGACGGCGTCGAGCCCGTCGTCGAACGTCCCGTTCAAGGCCCCGCGCAGCTCGTAGTTGCTGGCGGCGCGAGCGTCGATCGGGTTGAGCGGCTCGGCGAAGGTGATCACGATCTGGGTGATCACGTCGCCGGTGGTTGTGCCGAAGTCGATCTCCTCGGGCAACGTGCCCACCGGCTCCGGCGGCGTGACGTCGAGGCTCGAACCGAGGAACTCGAAGGCGCCGACGTCCGCAAACGTCGATCCCGGCGTCAGCGCGAACTGAACCGGGTTGACGCCGGCAAGATCGGTGCGCCCGTCGTATTGCGAGACCAGGTAATGCCGTCCGTCGCCGCGCGAGATCCCCACCGTGGGCGCCAGATTCGTGTTGCCGGGGCCGTAGTCGAACCGGATGCGAGCGTCGTCGAAGAGGGTCACCGCCACGTGCACGTCGCTGTTGTCGGCCTGATTGGTGGCGTCCCAGCGGATGGTGATCGCCGAGCCGGCCGAGAGGTCCAGATACACGTCGTCGTCGGCGCCGGCGGTCGTCAAGTTGTCCCAGAGCGGGGCAATGCGAACGTACTGCAGGAGTTCGTCGAGCGTATTCGACCCGTCGCCGGCTGCGGTGGAGCTTCCAAACTGCAAGAAGCCCTCGGAAGAGACCCACACGTTGCCGTAGTCTTGCCCGTAGAAGGAGAACGTGAACGGCAAGGCCAGGTCCCACGCGTAGCCGTTGCGGCGCCAGCCCTGCGCCGCGCCGCCGGTTGGATAGTCATCGGGACCGAGATCGGTTTCCACGTAGTCCGGCGTGCCTTCGTTGGGTGTGCCCGGATCGTCCACGCGTCCGGCCCCGAGCAGATCGAACTCGGTGGCCTCCCAGGCGTCGCCGCGGTCGATCGCCGGCGAGTTGGCCCGCAGGAGGAAGTTGTCGTCCGCGCCGCCGTCATAGCCGTCGCCGGCCGGATCGTAGCCCATCACGTGGTCCGCCCCTGCGGGCTCGACAAAGAGCGGATCGCCCTCGGTGCTGAGCAGATCGCCGCCGCTGGCCGCTTGCCAATCGGAGAGTTCGTGGGCATCGCCGGTGCTGCCCCAGTAGCCGACGTGGGCGTTGGGATCGGTTCCGCGGTGGAAGAGATTCGAGTCGCTGTCGAAGCCGGCTTCACTGTTGGCGGCGACGAACAGATCGTGTCCGGCCTCCACCCAAACGATGTTGTTGCGCAGCAGGACCCCGGTCGAGTTGCTCTGCAGCCGGATTCCCTCGCCGACCGCCTGGTAGATCGTATTGTTGACCACGCGGGCGCCGGGTCTGGCGTCGTTGACGAGGATTCCCTGGTTCGTGTTCTCATAGAGCAGGTTGTTGTTCACCTGGCCGGAGAACTCCTGGCTGTTGGCCAGGGCCCCGATCCCCACGGAGTTGTCGTAGGCCACGTTGTCCTCGGCCGTGCTCTGGCAGTAGGCCACGATGCCGTACTCGCTGTTGTCGAAGACGCGGTTGTGCTGGCCGGTTCCCCAGTTGCCGCGGGCGCCCAACTGCACTCCCCATTGATTGCCGTGCGCCACGTTGTCGGCGGCCAGCGCCCCGCCGGTGGCCACGATGCCGCTTTGGGCGTTATGCCGGGCGAGATTGTTGAGGATTTGCACGTTCCCGGTGGCCTCGATGCCGTCGTCGGAGTTGTCGTAAACCTCGTTTTCGCGAATCACCAGCCACGGCGACGCCGAAGCGGCCGAGGCGTTGATCGCGTCCACGTTTCCGTACACCACGTTGCCGCGGATGGTCGAGCCCGTGTCTTGATAGACATTGAAGACGATGCCGTGCTGGGTGTTGTCGAAGACCGTATTGTCCAGGATCTGGCTCCCTTTGCCCTCCACGCGGACGCCGTCCTTGTGGCCGTTTACCGTGTTGCCCGCGACCGTCGTCCTCATGCCCGCGAGGTAGACGCCGATGTACGCGGAGTTCAGCGTGTCGACGACTTCACAGCCGTTGACGGTCACGTCGTGATTGCCGGCCAGCAGGTAGATTTCTTCCTGCGCGTTGTCGAAGACGTAGCAGGCGTTCACCGTGAGTCCGTCGCTGGCCGAAGTATCGTTGGCGTGGATTCCCCGCTGGCCGCCGGTGATCGACAACCGGCGAAGCGTTACGTCGTCGGCGTGGAGCAGCTCGAACACGTAGCTTCCAGCGGCCGTGTTGGTGCGGTCGAACAGGGACTGATGGTCCTGGGCCCCCTGGATCGTCACGCCCGAATCGTCCGGCCGAAGCAGCACGTTCGCCGTCAGCTCGTACGTGCCGGTGTCGACGTAAATGGTGTCGCCGGGATCGAGGTCATAGATCGCCAGCAATGCCGGCAGACTGGCCATGGGGGCGTCGGGACGCTTGCCCGAGTTGGCGTTGTCGCCGGGCGCCGTCGTGTACTCGTCGTCCGTGAGGTCTCCGTCGTTCACGTAGTACTCGTTGCCGCCGTTGGCGATCGTGAAAGCGTCGTTCGATTCGTCGGTCGGCAGCGCGCCGTCATTGGAGGTGACCCGGACGCGATACTCCTGGTCCGGCGTGACTTCCAGCGGGATGGTCCAGTCGTAACGGCCCGGGGCCCAGACGTCCTCCGCGATGGTTTGCACCACGGCGCCCGTGCCGGCGTCGACCAGGTGGAGGTCCACATGGGTGCTCGGCGGGTTGCTGGCGTGGTGGTAGATCTGCTCGGGCGTCAGGGCGTGGTCGTAGATGGCGACCTCGTCGATCGAGCCGACCCACGGCGAAGTGTAGTGCGGGGCCTTTCCGATCGTCAGCGGCGAAGTCGAATGAACGATGTCTTCGCTAAAGGCGAGACTGGCCTTTTGCTCGCCGTTGACGTACAAGCGTACCCGCCAGCCGTCATACGTGCCCACCACGTGCGACCACTCGTTGACGGAGATCGGCGTTCGAACCAGGCCCCCGTGGCTGCTGTTGATGAAGAACTGAATGTGGCCGGTGTAGTAATACATCGCGTAGCCGTCGTTCCAGCCGGTGGTGTTCTTCGATACCACGGTGTCGTTGTCGCCGATGCCCGTGATCGGCTTGATCCAGGCCTCGACGGTGATCTGCTCGGGGCGCAGCGATTCGTGATCGGGCACGCTCACGTAGCCGTCGGCCCCGGTGAAGCCGACCGCCGCGTCCAACCCCGACCCGAAGGCTCCTTCACTCCCCGGTGTGCAAGTTCCCTCATACGTCCCGTGCAGCGCATCTCCCGACGAGTCGGCCGCCGTGGGACCGGTCGTTTCGCCCAGGCGCCAATAGCCGACCGGACCGTCGAGCATCACGCTATGATCGTAGCCCCAGTCGGCCGGCTGGACGGGCAGGCCGTCGCTGTGCCAGTGGATCGAGATCTGCTGCCCCAGCTCATACTTCTCCAGCCCGTTGGGTGAAAGCACTTGGACGAGTTCCGCGGGGCTGGTGGTGGCCTCGGCCGTGTTGCCGTAGGCTCCCTGGTTGATCCGCGCGCCATTAGGCAGCGGCTCGTTGACAAAGTCCCAACTCGGGTCGCCCGCGTCGATTCCCGGCGACCCGCTTTGCAGGTGAAAATCGTCGTCCAGGCCGCCGTCGGTGGAGGTGGCCTCGTCGTAGCCGCGGATCCCGTCGGGTCCTTGCGGATCGACCCACTGCGGGTCGATCGTCTGGCTGTTGGCGTCGAGCCCCAGGTCGTAGACCCAATCGATTCGGCTGCCGTAATCCAATCCGCCCCAGTCGCCCAGCAGCGCGGTGCCGGTGGTGTAGATCAAGTTGTAGTCGGACGTGAAATCGTTCTGGCTGTTGCCGGCCACGGAAATGGCGTAGCCCGAATCGACGCGGATGGTATTGTTGCGCAGGTCGACGGCGCGGGAGTTGTTCTGCACGCGGATGCCGTTGCCGGTGGGCTGACAGACGGTGTTGTTGGCCATCAGCGCGCCGGGCCCCGCGTCGTCGATCAGCAGCCCCTGGTCGAGGTTGTCGTAGACGAGGTTGTTGACCAGGTCTCCGAAGAAGTCGTCGCCGCTGCGGAAGGCCCCGATACCCACCTGGTTCGAATAGCACACGTTCCCGTCGGCCACCGACCCGTAATAGGCCACGATGCCGTGCTCCGTGTTATGGAACACGCGGTTATTCCTTCCGGTGGCGGAGTCCCAGCCGCCGCCCAGCACCAGACCCAGCCTGTTTCCATAAGTCACGTTGTCGGCCGCCAGGGCCCAGCCCCCAATTACGATTCCGCGGCCGGTGTTGTTGTAGGCATCGTTGTCAATCACGTCCACGTTGTAGTAGGCCACGATGCCGTCGCGCCGGTTGTCGTAGACCTCGTTGTCCTCGACGATCAGCCGCGGCGAGGCCGAATTGGCACTTGCATAGATCCCGTCTCGATTGGCGTAGAGGACGTTTCCGGCAATCGTGGAGCCCAGCGTGTCGCTGCCGGTGTAGAAGTAGATGCCACACCCGTTGTGGTCAATCGTGTCGAAAACCGTGTTATCGAGGATCTGGATGCCGAGCCCGGACGTCTTGATACCGACCTGGTGGCCGTGCACGGTGTTTCCCCGGATGG
>Ga0180438_10009587_pt1 | contig 12033 bp, 11 predicted proteins | sample SS_ome_12_FD_132455 | JGI IMG/M metagenome (GOLD analysis project Ga0180438, IMG submission 132455) | Hypersaline lake sediment archaeal communities from the Salton Sea, California, USA - SS_3_D_2 metaG | ecosystem: Environmental > Aquatic > Non-marine Saline and Alkaline > Hypersaline >...
GCCCGGTCCGTCCCCGGCAGAATCCCGATCGTCAGGCCGCCGCGCTGGGCCGCGCCGCGGGCGGCCGCCTCCATCACGCCTCCCATCCCGCCGCACACCAGAGCGGCGCCTCGAGCCGCGATCTCCCGCCCGACGGCCTCTGCGGCGGCCCCGATCTCTGGCCCACAGCGTGCTCCACCGATGACGCCGACATACCGCATGGAGACCATCCGAGGGGGAGGAGAGTTATGGTCGGGGCGAGAGGATTTGAACCTCCGACCCCCTGCTCCCGAAGCAGGTGCGCTATCCGGGCTGCGCTACGCCCCGACCCATCTCGTCTGTTCTGTCGGCACGCTATGGGGAAGCGAGACCCCAGACGCCGACCACCCCGGCACACGCCAGCGAAACGACAACCCCCGCGATCAGAATCCCGGCCACGATTGCGGGGACAGCATACCAGAACCGGACGCCAAACACAAACGCTGCGACGGTGCCGGTCCAGGCCCCGGTCACGGGGAGAGGGATGGCCACGAACAGAATGAGGCCCAACGCTTCATACCTCTCCACCAGCTTTCCCCGCCTCCGGGTCCTGGCAAACAACCACACGAAGAATCTATCAAAAATCCGCCAGCGCCTCAACCAGTTTGATGCCGGGCCCAACCCCCAGAGCAGGGGCATCACGGGAATGAAGTTCCCGAGCACGGCCAGCACATACGCCTCCCGGAGACCCATTCCCCCTCCCTGGGGGAGGATGGCCCAGGGAATGGCGCCCCTAAGCTCCGAGACAGGGAGCATGGCCAGCAGGATCACACCGACCTCACGGGGAACCGCATGGGCCCAGTGCGTCAGATCCATCGTCCCTCCGACGTGCGGCCGTCAGGGCACCCGACCGAGCTCGGGCAGGTCGAGCGCCCAGCCCCGGATGGTTTCAAGCTCGGCGTGGTGCGTCATGTCCAGCCGGAGCGGCGTGACCGTGACCCAGCCCTCTTCGATGGCCGCGCAGTCGGTGTCGTCGGCGCGCTCGCAGAGCGGCCGGCCGTTGCCGATCCGGTACCGCACGGCGCCGTCCGCGTCCGCCTCCTCTGCGATCATATCCTCATAGGTTCGGCGCGCCAGGCGGACGACTTTAACCCCCAGGATCCGCTCGCGCTCCAGGTCCGGCACGTTCACGTTCAACATCGCTCCTCGGGGCAGGCCCCGGGCCAGGATCCTCCGGGCGAGACCGACGCCCACCTCCACGGCCACCCCGAAGCGCTCGGCGGGCCTGTTGGCCAACGAGACGGCCAGCGCGGGGATCCCCAGAATGGTTGCTTCCATGGCCGCCGCCACCGTGCCCGAGTAGTTGACGTCGTCGCCCAGGTTGGGGCCGTGGTTGATGCCGGCGGCCACCAGGGACGGCCTGACGGGCAGCAGCTGGCTCACCGCCAGCAGGACGGAGTCGGCGGGTGTCCCGTCCACGCTCGATCGCCGCTCGTCCAGCCGCTCCACCCGGATCGGGCGGCGCAGCGAGAGGGCGTGACTCGCGGCCGAACGCTCCTCCCGGGGCGCCACCACCCAGACGTCCCCGATCGTGCTCAGTCCCTCCGCCAGGGCTTCCAACCCCGGGGCGTGGATTCCATCGTCGTTGGTGACCAGGAGAACGGGGCGCGTCGACACGGTACTCCTCTCACCCACTCGTCGGTCGAGCGGTGTGGTTCCTCACGAACGCCGAGCGGATTACGAGCCAGGCGAAGCGGCACGTATCCGCCAGTGGACGGATGCTGCTCCTCTCCTCGCCGTAGATGGATGGGATGGGGGCCGACAGGATCCGCAGCCCCCTCTGCCCCGCCTGGATCAACATCTCGGATTCGGTTTCATAGTGCTCGGTCTTCAGTTCGAGGACCTTGAGCGCGCGCGTCCGGACCAGCCGAAAGCCGGACTGAGAATCCTCAATCCGCTGGCCGGCCAGTCGAGACACCAGGTACGACGTGGTGCGGTTCGTCAGCCGGCGGAGCCACGGCATCCGCCCGACGTTGGCCATCCTGGAGCCGATCACGATGTCGCCGTCGGACGACTCCGCCTCCTCGACCAGATCGCGGATGTGGGCCGGGTCGTGCTGACCGTCCGCGTCCAGCGTCACCACCGCCTCGACGTCCCGTTCCAGAGCTTCCCGAAAGCCCGTGCGGAGGGCGGCTCCCTTGCCCAGGTTCGCCCGGTGCGTGATGCACGTCACGCCCCGGAGCCGGTCGGGCGCGCAGGAGTCGTCATCGGACCCGTCGTCGACGACGATCACGTTCTCGGGGCCGACCTCCGACGCCGTTCGTCGGACCACCTCGGCCAGCGGAGCGCCCGCATTGTACGCCGGGATCACGGCCGCCACCTTCATGGCTCGGTTCTCCCCTCGGCGGCCTCCTCGGGCCAGATGGGATTGAAGGCAAACCACTGCGTCAGGTTCTCGGAGATGTAGCGCTCGAGGACGCGCAGACACCCCTTGAGGGCCCCGATCTCGTCGCCGAGGGTCGGTTCGATGGGCCGGTCCAGCCGGACGTGGTACCCGCCCCCGGGACGTCTCACGACCACGCCCGGAAGGATCGGGCCGCCCGTTTGCGCCGCGAGCGTCACGTAGGCCGATGGGACGCGGGTGCGGCGTCCAAAGAACTCGACCCACGTGCCCCGGCCCCAGGCGTCCCAGTCTCCCAGCAGCGCCAGGCACTCCCCGCGTTGGAGAGCGCGGGTGAAGGTCTCCCTGGGTTCCCGGGTTCCGACCACCCGGACGCCCGCGCGCTCGCGGCTTCGGGTGAAAAACTCCGTGACGGCCCTGCTGCCGTGGCCGAGAGCGACCGCGTTCAGGGGATAGCCCAGGACCGATAGGTAGGCGCCCCCCAGCTCCCACCCCCCGATGTGGCAGGTCAGCAAGACGGCCCCTCGGCCCGACGTCCGCGCAGTGTCCAGAATCTTGAGGCCTTCGGCCGAGATCTCGCGCCTCAGCGCGGCCGGATCCATGGCCGGCAGCCTGAGGAAATCGACGATCGATCGGCCGAAGTTCCGGAAGATGACTCGGGCCAGACGCCTCCGCTCCCGCCGCCCGAGGGACTGGCCCGCCACGACCTTGAGGTTGGAGAGCAGGGCCCGCCGGTGTCTGAGCCGGACCCAGAATTGGATGTCTGCCAGGATGTCCGCAAGCGCGTACGACACTCTGAGCGGAAGACGCTGGGACAGGAAGGACCCCAGCTGGTACAGCCAGCAGGCGACCACGGCGAACACCGATGCTCCACGCCTCGAGGATTGCCCGTACATCCGGAGGGCCATCAAAAAAAAGTGGTCGGGGCGACTGGATTCGAACCAGCGACCACCGGCCCCCCATGCCGGTGCGCTACCGGACTGCGCCACGCCCCGACCGTGCGTCCTCTCCAATCAATCCATACTACACTACCGACAATGTACCAGAAAGACCCAGGGACCGCAACAAGAAAAGGACGGATCCCTAGCCTTCGAGCATCTCCAGGACCTCGCTGAGCTCCCGGTGGATACCGAGGAGCAGAGCCCGCTGGTCCACCTCTCGAAGGGCCGTTCTCTCGGTGGGCCCGTGGGGACCGCGTTCGGCGGCCAGGCGCTTCCGAGCCCCCCGGATGGTCAAGCGCTGCTCGTACAGCAGGTGTTTGATCATGGCCACCAGCTCGATCTCCTTCCTGCCGTACATCCGGTTGCCCGCCCGGTTTCTCTGGGGCCGCAGCATGCCGAACTCCTTCTCCCAATAGCGCAGCACGTGCGGTTTCAGCTTCAGCAGCGACGACACCTCAGTAATGCTGTAGTAACGTTTCTCGCTGGACTCCGGCTTCGGCATAGGGTCTCTCCCCGATCTAGCTCCAGAACTCGTCCTTGGGATCCCTCGTCATCAGTTCCGTGATCGCCTCCAGGGGCGGCTTCCCCTCGAACAGAACCCGGTGGACCTGCTCGGTAATCGGCAATTCCACGCCCACCCGGCGCGCCAGATCCACCGCGCTCTGCGTCGTCTCGACGCCCTCGGCCACCATCACCATGTCGGCCAGCACGTCCTCGAGGCTGCGGCCCCGGCCGATCTGGTCCCCCACATGGCGGTTTCTCGAATGCGGACTGATGCAGGTCGTGATGAGATCGCCCATGCCGGTCAGACCGGCGAAGGTCTCCCGGCGGGCGCCCAGGGCGATCCCGAGACGCGCGATCTCGGCCAGGCCACGGGTCAGGAGCGCTCCCTTGGTGTTCGCCCCGTACCCCAGGCCGTCGCAGATTCCGGCCGCGATGGCGATGATGTTCTTGAGCGACACTCCCAACTCCACGCCCACCAGGTCGTCGTTCGTGTACACGCGGAAGTAGGGCGTGTGAAATCTGTCTCGGATCGTCTCCGCCGTACGCGGTTCGGTGGCCGACGCGACCACGGTGGTGGGGATTCGCCGGGCGACCTCGTAGGCGAGGGACGGCCCCAACAGAACGCCGAGCCTGTCGCGGTGTTCGACGCCGAGTTCCTGGGCCAACACCTCCGACATCCGCATCAGTGAGTTTCGCTCGATTCCCTTGACCACTGACGTCAGGTACGCGCCCCGGGGAATCAGCGAGGCCGCACGGCGGGTCACGGATCGAAGCGCCTGGGACGGGACGGCGAGGACCACCAGGTCGGCACCTTCGAGCGCCTCGTCCATCCGGTTCGACACCGGGACCGACGGGGGCCACGGGACGCCGGGGAGAAACTTGCGGTTCTCGCCTGCCACCTTGAGATCCGCCACCAGGTCCGCGTCATACTCCCAGAACCGGACGTGGTCCCCCTTGTCGTTGAGTAACAGACCGAGGGTGGACCCCCAGCTTCCCGCGCCGAGAATACTTGTGCGGCTCACGAGGGCGACCCCTTCCTCACTCTGGTCAGTCGGTTCTCGTTACCCTCGACCAGACGCCTGATGTTGGACCGGTGCCGCGTGAGGACCACGACGGCCGCGGCCAGGGCGAGCCAGAAGCTGGGCCCCAAGCTACTCCCCGGGATGGAATCTCCCCTCCGACCCACGAAGTACACGCTGATCGGAAGCGCCAGGGCCCCGGCCATCGAACCCACCGAGACAATCCGTGTGGCGGCCACGAGGACGAGCCACACCGCCACGGCAATCAGGGTCGCCAGGGGTGCCAGTCCCAGAAAAGCCCCGGCCGCGGTCGCCACCCCCTTGCCCCCGCGGAATCGAAGAAACACCGTCCAGACGTGCCCCGAAACGGCACCCAGAGCCGCCGCGCCCTTGAGCCATTCGGCCGCGTCGACACCCGCCCGAGAGGCCATGCACCCGGCAAGGAGAACGGCCGCCGTGCCCTTGACCACGTCCAACGCGAGCACGGAGATGCCCGCCCCCGCACCGAGCACCCGGTAAGCGTTGCTGGCGCCCAGGTTCCCGCTCCCGTGCCGCCGTAGGTCGACGCCCCTCAACCGACCGGCGAGGTAGCTGAACGGGACGGAACCGAGCAGGTACCCGGTCAGAAACGCGCTCACGATGGCCAGCGTCATCGGGACGTCTCCCTGGAGCCCGGGCTACGTTCGCCGGCGGACCGACAGCCGGATGGGCGTACCCTCGAAACCGTAACGCTTCCGCAGCTGGTTCATGAGGTACCGGACGTAGTTGCGCCCGATGTTCTCCGGGTGCGAGACGAACACGACGAAACTCGGGGGACAGACATCCACCTGAGTCCCGTAGAAGACCTTGCTGGCGCGGCGTCCGGCGTTGGGAGGAACGGCCTCGACCGCCCGGCGGAGCGTGCGGTTGAGGTCGGCGGTCTGGACCCTCAGACGTCGCGCACGATCCACCTTCCGGGCGGTCGCCAGAAGATCCTGGGTGCCCCATCCGTTCTTGGCCGAGATCGCCCGAACCGGCGCGTGGCGCAGGAAGGCCATCTGGCGGCTGAGTTCCTCCCGGAGCATCCTCTCATGTTCCCTGCGCGCGGGAACGAGGTCGATCTTGTTGAAGGCCAGCACGATTCCTCGACCCCCCTCATCGACGAGGCCCGCGATCCGAGCGTCCTGTTGTGTTACGCCCTCGGTTGCGTCCATCAGCACCAGGGCGACGTCGCACTGCTCGATGCTGCGCACGCTCCGCAGATGGCTGTAGAACTCAACCCGAGATGAGATGCGCCCCCGTCGCCGGAGACCCGCCGTGTCCACCAGGACGTACGCCTCCCCCCCCGCGCGGAGGGGTGTGTCGGTGGCGTCCCGCGTCGTTCCCGGGGTCGAGTCGACAAGGGCCCGGTACGAGCCGACCAGCTGGTTCACGAGCGAGGACTTCCCGACGTTCGGGCGGCCGACCACGGCGACCCGGATGCCCTCCTCGGCGGCACCGAAGGGTGCTTCCTCGGGCAGGATCTCCACCAGCCGGTCGAGCATCAAACCGACGCCGGTCCCGTGGGCGGCGGAAACCACGATCGGATCCCCCAGCCCGAGCACCTCCAGTCCCCGGGGTTCCTGCCCGCGCAACCGGTCCCCCTTGTTGGCCACCAGAACGCAGGGCTTGCCGCGGCGCTGAACGAGTCGGGCCAGCTCGATCTCCAGCTCCGCGGCGCCCGTTTCGGCGTCCACCACAAAGAGTAGGACATCGGCCTCTTCCACTGCAAGTCTCGTTTGTTCGACCACGAGCGCGTCCAGACCGTCCATCTTGCCGGGGAGCCAGCCGCCCGTATCGACGAGGAGGAACGGGCGGTCCATCCACTCGGCCGCACGGGTGTTGCGGTCCCTGGTTACCCCGGGCTCTTCGCTCACCACGGCGACCCGGCCGCGCACCACGCGGTTGAAGAGCATCGACTTGCCCACGTTCTGCCTTCCCACGATCGCCACGATGGGGCGCGCCATCTGTCTCTACCTCCCCCCCCCGATGAGATCCGCCACCCACGCGGCCGTCTGCGCCGGGGCCACCGAGATCTCCCGACCCAGGCGGTCGCCAAGATCCTGTGGACGGACGTCGTCGAGGAACCTCCCGTCAGCGCTGACGCTGTTGGGCGGCAGGAAGACTCTCAGGGACCGGTCCACGCCGTCCAGGGCGGCCTCGATGTCGGAGCCCGCAAGAAGGCCACTCACCGTGATCGAATCGCCCAACAGGCCGTTCCGTACTCCGATCACCGTGCACCGGCCTCCCGCCGCCCGGATGGGCCGGCCGATCCTCGTCTCGAGCACCGGTTCCATCAGGACACCGGTGACCAGCGCGGCCCGCACGCGCCGCACCTCGGACGCTGGAAACGAACTGAGGATCCGGGCGTCCTCCAGGAACCTGGACGTCATCCCCACACCGTTCTCCACCTGGGCCAAGCTCTCGAACTCCGAGACCGGCGGCAGGGGGATGCCCGACATCAGGTAGAACTCGTCGGCGAGGAACACGCCCCGGGTGCGCAGGCGATCGAGGTAGGAGCGCTGCCACGCGCCCACCTCGTCGATGAGGGCCGCCGCGCACCGCGGGGTACACGGGGTCAGGTGGGCGAGTCCCCCGCGGTGCGCGGTCAGGCCGACCGGTACGACGGCAACGCTCTCGACCTGGGGGTACAGGGACAGGAGGTCCTCCACCGTGCGCTCCAGGTGGGCGCCGTCGTTCACCCCCGGGCAGAGGACGACCTGGGCGTGGACCGTGATCCTGTCCTCGGCCAGCCGGCGCAGGGTGTCCATGATGTCGCCGACCCGCGGGTTGCCCAGCAGTCGGGCTCTGAGGTCGGGCTCGGTGGCGTGGACGGAAACGTACAGCGGACTCAGCCGCTGCTCCCCGATGCGGTCGAGATCCGCCGGACCGAGGTCGGTCAGGGTCACGTAGCTGCCGTGCAGGAACGAGAGGCGGTAGTCCTCGTCCTTGACGTAGAGGCTGGGCCTCAGCCCGCGCGGCAGCTGATCGACGAAACAGAACACGCAGCGGTTGGAGCAGCGCCGGATCGGATCCGGTGCGGGGGTCAGACCCAGGTCGTCGTCCTCGGCCTTTGCGATCCTCAAGGTGCGACGGCGCCCGTCGGGGGATTGGGCCTCCAGGACCAGCGCGTCGTCGGCCGACAGGTAAAGGAAATCCACGCAGTCTCGCACCGGCCGGCCGTTGATCGTGAGAAGACGGTCCCCAATCCGGAGCCCTGCGTGTTCCGCGAGGGACCCCGCTGTGATGGCCACAATGTCCATTCCGGGAAGCCTGTGGGGGGTCAGATGTACATGGAGCGGGCAACGGGATTTGAACCCGCGACTCTCAGCTTGGGAAGCTGATACTCTACCACTGAGTTATGCCCGCTCCGGGAATCGGGTCGCGACCTCAACACGGTGCAACGCCGGTTCATAGCGTAAGTTATTCGGCGCCCCTCGTCAAGGGTAAATCAGGGACGCCGTTCCGCGAACCGGGACATGATCTGGCGGGCGACCTCCTCGGCCGGCGTCGCCGGGCCGAGTGCGATCCAGCTGATCCTCGCATCCTTGGAGAACCACGTGATCTGCCGTTTCGCGTACCGCCGGGTGTTCCGCTTGATCAGCGCCACGGCGGCTTCCAGATGCCTCTCTCCCCTGAGGAAGGTCAGGATTTCCCGGTAGCCCACGGCGTCCAACCCCGGCTTGGGTCCGGACCCCGACGACTCGAGCCTTCGGACCTCCTCGACCCAGCCGGCCTCGATCATGGCGTCCACGCGCGCGTCGATCCGCCCGTAGAGATCGACCCGTTCCCGGGCCAACCCCACCCAGGTGGCGTCGAGGGCTACGGTGTCCTCCTCGATTCGCTCGCGCAATCGACTCATCGGGTCCCCCGTCAGAAGAAAGACCTCGAGGGCGCGCACCAGGCGGACTCGGTCGTTGGGGTGGATGCGTCTGGCCGAGTCCGGATCGACCTCCGCCAGGCGGGCGTGGAGCTCGCCGACCCCCCTCCTGTCGGCCACCTCGGACAGCTGGGCTCGGATCGGGGCGGACGCGGGAGGCCCGAGGAAGAGACCGTCCAAAAGAGCTCGCAGGTAGAGCCCGGAACCGCCGACCACGAGGGCCAGGCGGCCCCGGCCGTGGATGTCCGCGATGGCCCTTCTCGCCAGCCGGGCGAAGCGAACGGCGTTGAAGCGCTCCGCGGGGCTGCCGACGTCCAGCAGGTGGTGCGGCACTCTGCGGAGGAACTCGGGTTCCGGTTTGGCCGTGCCGACGTCCATCCCGCGGTAGATCTGCCTGGAATCGGCCGAAACGATCTCGCCGTTCATTTGTTCGGCCGCCAGGACCGCGGCCTCGGTCTTGCCCACCGCCGTCGGGCCCACAATCACGAGAACCGGGATTTCCACCTCAGGTTTGGGATTGCCCATCGGACCTGCCCCCCCCGGGCCGCCGCCTCAGGGCCGGCGGAAACGGCGCTCGAATTCCGCTCGGTCGATCCTGACCACCGTCGGTCTGCCGTGGGGGCAGCGGTGCCATTCCTCGCAGGCGAAGAGGCGCGAGATCAGCCCGGCTTGCTCCTCCGGGCGGAGGACGTCGCCGGCCCGGACCGAGGCATGGCAGGCGAAGGATGCGGCGACCACGGACGCCGGGTCCGAGCCGTGCCGTGCGGACTCGCCCATCTCATCCAGGATATCCCGGAGGGTCTGCCCGTTCTGCCAGCGCTTCAGGGCGGCCGGGATGGCCTCGATCAGGACGCTGCGCCCACCGAACGGACCGATCTCAAAACCGATCCTGTGGATCTCGCTCCGGTACGTCTCGAGCGTGTGAGCCTCCTCGGGCGTCAGATCCAGGGTCAGCGGCAGGAGCAGCGACTGGCTTGGAGCGCGGCCGCCCGCGAGCGCGGCCGCAGCTTCTTCGTAGAGGATACGCTCGTGCGCGGCGTGCTGATCGATCAAGACGAGATCGTCGCCGTCCTGTGCCACGACGTACGTGTGGGCCAGCGTCGTCAGGAGCCGCGGGCCTCCGGCCCGGGTCTCCGCTCGGGCATCGTAGTCCCCCTCCAGGGGCGCCTCGATCTGGCCCGTCGCCGGCGCCCCGTAGGGGGCCGGCGCCTCGCCCACGTGCATAGATTGCGCCCGGTGCCGGACGGGGGGGACCGCCTGGAAACGCCCCCGGCGGAAGGCTCTCAGACACTCCTCGATGGATCTCGCTAGTCCGGCCAGGACCCCGCCCTCGCGCCGGAACCGGACCTCTCGCTTGGTGGGGTGCACGTTGACGTCCACGGCCTCGGGGGGGAGATCCAGGTAGACTACGGTGGTGGGGTAGCGGCCCTTCGGCAGGAAGGACGAGTAGGCGCTGAAGAGCGTTCGGGTGAGGCCCCGGTTGGAGACCCAGCGACGGTTGACGAAGAAATACACGTGGCTCGCCCTGGAGCGGCCGGCGTCGGGTGCCGAGATCAGGCCCTCGAGCCCCAGCCCCTCGACCCGCGCCTCCAACGGGATCCAAGGGACCGCCCCACCGAGGACGGCCCGGATTCTCTCGTTCCTGTCGGTCACGGCGGGATACCGGCCGGAGAGTTTCCCATCCACCGTGAGCGTGAAGGCGATGTCGGGGTGGGCCATGGCCGAGGCCGTGAACACCTGTGTGATCCAACGGATCTCGGTCGCGTTCGACTTGAGGAACTTGGCCCGAGCCGGTGTCCGGGCGAACAGGTTCCGGATCTCGACGGTGGTGCCCGGGGCGCGGGCCGCCTCCCGGACCTCGGTCTCTCCTCCGTACCGGATCGACACCCGGGTCGCGCCCCGATCGCCCGCCGGGCGCGTCGTCAGCGCCAGGTCCGACACCGACGCGATCGCCGGGAGCGCCTCCCCGCGGAAACCCAGCGTCCGGATCGTGCCCAGATCCTCGGCTCCCCGCAGCTTGCTCGTGGCGTGTCTGGCCAGGGCGAGGACGGCGTCCTCCCGCCCCATGCCTGAGCCGTCGTCCGCCACGGCAATGAGCGTGCGCCCCCCGCGATCCACGGTGACGTCGATGGAGCGGGCGCCCGCGTCGATCGCGTTCTCGAGGAGCTCCTTGACAACCGAGGCCGGCCGTTCAACCACCTCGCCGGCGGCGATGAGGTTCTTGACCCGGTCGGGGAGAACCCGAATCCTCTCTGTCATGGGGCTCGACCCTCTCCTTCAGGTTGTGAAGCGCGGCGAGCGCCTCCAGCGGCGTCAGTCTGTCCGGATCCAGGGCCCGGATCTCGTCGGCCAGGGCCTCGAGGTGGGCCGGGATCCTCGGCTCGAAAAGATCCATCTGGGCCCTCGGCGTGCTCGCCCCCAGCGCCGCCAGACCCGACCGGCCCGACTCCAGATCCCCCAGGATCTGCCGAGCCCGCCGGAGCACCTGCGGCGGCAGGCCGGCGACCCGCGCGGCGTGGATCCCGTAGCTGCGGTCGGCGCCCCCGTCGACGACCTTGCGCAGGAACACGATTTCGTCGTTCCACTCCCTCACCTCGACGTTGAGGTTGTGGATCCTCCGAAACAGGCCGCCGAGCTCGGTCAGTTCGTGGTAGTGGGTGGCGAAGAGCGTCTTCGGGCCCTCCTCGCCGTCGCCGTGAAGGTACTCGGCCACCGCCCAGGCGATGCTGATGCCGTCGTAGGTGCTCGTCCCGCGGCCGACCTCGTCGAGCAGGACGAGGCTTCTTGGGGTGGAGTGGTGGAGGATGTAGGCCACCTCGGTCATCTCGACCAAAAACGTGCTCTTGCCGCGGGAGAGCGCCTCGGTGGCCCCGATGCGGGTGAAGATCCGGTCCGTGACCCCGATGGAAGCTCCGGCGGCCGGTACGAAGCTGCCCATCTGCGCCAGGATCACGATCAGGGCCACCTGACGCAGGTAGGTGGATTTGCCGGCCATGTTGGGCCCCGTGATGATGAGAATCTGGCGGTCCCCGCTGTCCATGCGCACGTCGTTCGGCACAAAGGCCTGATGGGCCAGGTAGTACTCCACCATGGGGTGGCGGCCGTCTTTGATCTCCAGGCTGCGGCTCCGGTCCACCGTGGGGCGCGTGTAGCGGTTCTGGACCGCGGCCCCGGCCAGCGACTGGAAGACGTCCAGCTCGGCCACCGCCCGCGCCGTGTCCTGGATCTCTCTGCGGTGGAGCGCCGTGCGGCGGCGAAGGTCCTGGAACAGGTCGTACTCCATCTGGCCGATCCGGCCTTCGGCCGCCAGGA
>Ga0180438_10009589_pt1 | contig 12033 bp, 9 predicted proteins | sample SS_ome_12_FD_132455 | JGI IMG/M metagenome (GOLD analysis project Ga0180438, IMG submission 132455) | Hypersaline lake sediment archaeal communities from the Salton Sea, California, USA - SS_3_D_2 metaG | ecosystem: Environmental > Aquatic > Non-marine Saline and Alkaline > Hypersaline >...
ATGGACGAAGCGGTACAGCTCGATGATGGCGGCCGGCTCATCCCCTGCGGCCAGGGTGTAGACGACTCCGGCGTTGTCGGCCATCTGCCGCAGGATCGGGCCGATCGTGATATCACATTCCACGTTCATCATGACGACGTGCTTCTTGTGATCGAAGCAATCCAGAGATACTTTTGCTCCCGTCTCGGTGGATCCGGTGGCATCGATCACCGCCTCGATTTCGGGAAGCCTGGTGGCGATTCGATAGTCGGTGGTGGCAACCTGGCTGCCGCTCTGGAGCGCAGACCTCGCTTTGTCGATGTCCTCGGTGAATACGCCTTTCCTTTTCTTCTTGGAGTGTTGATAACCGTTTAGCGCGCGTTCCCTGTCGATGTCCACCACGACATCGACCTCCATCCCGGCCATCTCGCCGACGGTGCTCACGATCTCAGTGCCCATCTGTCCGGCACCGATCAAGGCCACCCGAACCGGATTGTTTTGCTTCTGACGTTCAGCCAGTTTCACATCTATGGGGTTCATTTTCCCCGTTTCCTCCGATCACCCTTTTGTGATCCGTTGCACGAGCACCGCAACGACGGAACCCGTGTCAGCTCCCGCCCTTGCCCAGCCGCTCTCCCACCGCTCCTCCGGGGTGGATCACGGCGAACTGCTCCCGGGTGTACCCCGTATGCTCCATCAGGGCGATGCAGATCGCGTCAAACACAGCCACCACGGCCATGGTGCTGGTGGTAGCCAGCATGTTGAAGGGATCCGCTTCCCGCTCGACCTTGACCTTGAGCATAAGGTCAGCGTTCCGAGCCAGAACTGATTCCTCGTTCTCCGTGACACCAATGATGAAAACTTCCTTGGCTTTCAGCGGCTGGATCAGGTTGATGATCTCCCTGGTGCCGCCTCCCTTGGAAATCAAGACCGCGACGTCCCCTTTCTGCACCGACCCCAAACCGCCATGGACGGCATCCGCCGGTGAAAGAAAGAAAGCGGGCCTTTCGATGCAGGAGAGACTGTGGGCTATTTTCCGGGCCGCAGCCGCCGATGTTCCGGCTCCGGAGGTGACGATGCGTCCCTTGCAGCCGGCGATTGCCTTCAGGCACTCGATGAAGGTCTGTGGGTTGACATGGTCTCTCAGCGCAGAAAGCTCCTGAGATCCTGTTGTCCAGACATGAAGCGCCTTGTCCCACAGTTGTTTCTCTGATTTCACGCCAAATCCTTCTTGGTTTGCCTGCCGAAAGCTCAATTCCGATTCATCCCCCATCATAATCCAAAATACGGGAAATGTAAATAAAATTTTCAAGTTTCAAATTAATTTATGAAAATTCAAAAAAAACTTGACAGCTGCCGGGCTCGGGTCTATAATGGTTTCATTCAAAAGCTCTACACTAAGGAGGCATTAGATGAAAGAGCGACACAAGAAATGGTTGCTGATCGGTACAGCAGCGCTGCTGATGACGGCGGTGCTGTTGCCCGTAGCCGCCGGCGGCCAGGGCGGAGGTGGCGCCAAGGTGGTCGAGATTCGCTTCGGCCACATGTGGACGGAGGGCCAGAGTGAAGCCGATGATCGGGCCGTGGCGATCCTCAAGCAGGTAGAAGCGGACAATCCGGGAATGAAGCTCATCCAAGAGGTGGTTCCGGGTGACGAGATGCGAAACAAGATCAGGGTCGATGTGGCCGCCAACAATGCACCGGACATGTGGCAGTTCTGGGCCGGTGGTGTTCTGGCCGACTACGTCCAGAAGGGCATCCTTCTCGACATGAGCAAGTACCTGGCCCTGAGCAAGAAGGTCAAGAAATCCGACATTCCTCAAGGCACGTGGGACAGCTGTACCTTCGACGGTGTTGTTCGGGCCTATCCCCGGAATATTTCCGTGGGGATCTTTGCTGCTAATTCGGAGATATTCAAGAAATACGGCTGGGCATACCCGAAAACCTGGGCCGAGTTTCTTCCCATGGGCAAAAAGTTCGATGCCCAGGGTGTCGCCTCCAGCAACATAGGTTCCAAAGGCGGAAACCCCTCGCACTTCTGGTACGGCGATCTGGTGTGCCAGTACGAGGCTGGTGTGACCGCGACCGACACCATCGGAGAGACCCTGGACTTCACCCAGCGGCCCTTTGTCAAGGCTGCGGAGTACTGCGACCAGATGAGGGCAGCCGGCCTGTTTCCCAAGGATGTGATGGCCAACGGCGACTGGAATCCCAGCATCGCCTTCTACGACCAGGGCAACGTGGCTTTCTGCTACACCTTCGCCTGGTGCTTCAACCTGATGTCCCCGTCTATCATCGAGAAGACCGAGATCATTCCCATTCCCCGCCTCCCGGACGGTGAACGGGATACCCGCACCTTCATCCAGGGAACCACCAACGATGCCTACTGCATCCAGGGCAAATCCTTCGATGATCCCGCCAAGCAAGCCTACCTGGTAGCCTTGTTGGACGCCGTAGCCTGGGACATCGGCCTCATGGAAGCTCAGCTGGGTACCATCGTTTCGGTGAACAACAGGCTGATGAAGGAAGTCGATCTGGAGGAGATCGAAGACAAGATGATGGTGAAGGCGCTCAAATACCGGATCGCCAACAACGTGAGCGGTTCGCCCATGATCTGGCAGGAGCTGCCCAACAACAAGCTCCAGTTCGATTACCAGGCCGCCCTGGATGAGCTGTGGGCCGGGGCGATTACGCCGCAGGAGTGCATCGACAAGATCCAGAAATCCATGAACGAGTTCAAATAGCTCGGCAGTCTGGCTTTTTACTTAATTCTGTGCTTTGATAGAAGGGAGTGTTTTTCACTCCCTTCTGTTTTAAATGATAGCTGGTGGAGCTGTGAGCCGTGCACATCCTGCGTAAGTACAAGTGGGCTATACTGGTCTTCATCGGACCGGTCTTCGTTCTGTACACCTACTTCATCATCGCATCCGTAGGCGCCACCTTCTACTACTCCCTCACCCGTTGGGACGCCATCTCCAAGCCGCTTTTCGTGGGCTTTGCCAACTACGCGGAAGCCTTTCAGTCCGAAGATTTCGCCATCGTCATGCGCAATACCCTGCTGGGATTGATCTTCTCCCTGCTGTTTCAGGTAAGCCTGGGGCTGATCTTCGCCTATCTGATCTTTCGAACCAGTCGGGGTTTTCGACTGTACCGGGCTCTCGTTTTCATGCCGGTGGTGCTCTCCCAGGCCGCCGTGGCCATGATGTTCACCATTTTTTTCAACGCCGACATCGGACCGATAAACAACGTGCTCCGGATCCTGGGTCTTTATGTCCTGACCCGCAACTGGCTGTCCGACAAGAACGTCGTGTTTTACACGGTGCTGACTCCCATGATCTATCAGTACATCGGTCTGTACGTGGTCATCCTTCTGGCGGGCATGCAGTCCATCCCGGAAGACATCATTGAAAGCGCCCATATCGACGGCGCCAGCTCCTTCCGCGTTTTTTTCAACATCGTCATTCCCATGCAGCTCGATATCATCCTGATCTGCATCATCATGATCACCACGGGGCTGCTCAAAGCGTTCGAGCACTCCTACATCATGACCTGGGGCGGACCGGGGGTTCGTTCCGCCTTCCTGGGTGTATACATGTATTTCAAAGCGTTCATGCACGCCAACTTCGGCAGGGCCAGCACGATTGCCATCGTGATCCTGATTGCCGCTCTGGTCATCTCGACCTTTTTCCGATGGATCGTGCGGAAGCTGAACTACTGAGGAGAATGCGCCATGGGTCGTACGAAAACAGTGCAGCTGCGGGACCGGGGTGCGATCATCCGGCGAAGAACGGGGGTGCTGTTCCGGCACCTGGTCCTTGCACTCTGGTGTCTCACGACGCTCTACCCGGTTGTCTGGGTCGTGCAAAATGCCTTCAGGGACAACACCCAGATCTACGGGAGACCCTTTGCCCTGCCGGACCCGGTGATCCTCAAGAACTTCCCCCAAGCTTTTGCGGCCATGAACCTGGCGATTACGCTTACAAACAGCATCGTCTATGCCGCGGCGACCGTTACCATTACGATTCTTCTCTCGGCCATGGCCGCCTTCTACCTGTCGAAGATCGCCAGAGGCAACCTTCTGTATGTGTATTTCATCCTCGGCATGATGATTCCCATCCAGGCCATCCTGATCCCGGTATTCATCAACATGAGAAACCTGCAGCTGCTCAACACAAGACTGGGAATCATCATCGTCTACGTTGTAACGAATCTCTCGATAAGCATCTTCATTCTGACCGGTTTCATGCAGAAAGGCGTACCCAACGATCTGCTTGAGGCGGCGGTGATCGACGGCTGCGGACCCGTGGGGGCCTTTTTTCGCGTCGCCTTTCCCATCAGCCAGGCGGGAATCGTGACAGCAGGCACCCTGGTGTTTCTCGGGGTCTGGAACGAGTTCCTCTTCGCCCTGACCATGCTCTCCGCCCCGCTGCTGAGGACGTTGAACCTCTCAGTGTATATGCTGCGCGGGCCTTACTCCTCGGATCAGGGGCTCATGGCCTCAGGCATCGTCATTCTGATCACCCCCGCAATCCTGATGTACATCGTGTTTCAGGAGCATGTGGTCAAGGGGCTGACCGCGGGAGCGATCAAGGGATAGGTTCGGCTTCGAAGCTCATGGAACGGATTGCTTCAACTACGGGGAGGTAGCTCTATGGCGATACTGAGGACAGCGAAGAGCAGGGATCACTTCGTTCGGGCAGGACGGCCCTTCTTCTACCTGGCCGACACGGTGTGGAGCGCCTTCACCAATATCAGTCTGTCTCAGTGGGAGCAGTACCTGGACTATCGTCGCGCCCAGGGCTTCAACGTCCTGCAGATCACCATCCTGCCCCAGTGGGATCGCAGCAGGGGATACGAGCATCCCGAGCCGTTCAAACGCAAAGGCGTGCAGTGGGACTACGCGGCGCCCAACGACGAGTACTTCCAGCGGGCCCGGGAGATGCTGCGCACAGCCCGGGAGCGGGACTTCACCCCGGCGCTGGTCTTCCTCTGGTGCGACTGCGTGCCGGGGACCTGGGCATCGGCCAGGATCCCCGGGCATGAAATCCCCCCGGAGGCGATCGATTCCTACGCCGAAACCGTGGTCCGGACCTTCGCCGGGTTCGATCCGGTCTACCTGATCAGCGGAGACACGGACTTCAAAACGCCTGAAACCGCGAAGACCTACCTAAATGCCCTGCGGGCCGTCAAACGACTGGCTCCGAATGCCCTGACGACCTTCCACCTCAACCCGGATACAGAACTCCCGGACCAGATCGTCCGCGCGGAGGAGCTCGATTTCTACATGTACCAGTCGGGGCACCAGCTGGAGGCTCAGGACCGGGCCTACAGGCTGGCGGAGAAGTTCGCCGCCCTGCCCGTGAAGCGTCCGGTCGTGAACGGGGAGCCTCCCTACGAAGGCCACGGTTTCGGGCACCACTACGGCCGCTTTGGCGCCTTCCACGTGCGCCGGGCCGTCTGGCAGAGCCTGCTTTCCGGGGCCAAGGCCGGGGTCACCTACGGGGCCCACGGAACCTGGTCCTGGCACGACCGGGACAAGGATTTCCCCAGCGCCGAGTTTTCCTCGACGCCCTATCCCTGGCACGTAGCTCTGCGCTTTCCCGGAGCCTGGGACGCCGGTTACGCCCGCCGGCTGTTCGAGACCTACGATCTGTTCGATCTGGAGCCGCAGGGTTCGCCGGGAGGCACGAGTGCGGAGGTGCGCCTGGCTGCATCTGCGGCCGGCGACAAGGTCGCGCTCTACATGCCTTACGCCACCCAGGTCACCCTGGATGCGGATTTGAGCGGCAGCGAGCTGCTGTTGATCGATCTTGCGGAGCAGCGGATCCATAGAGCCCGCTGCAGGATCGAGAAAAAGGGGTCAACGATTCTGCTGCCCGACTTCAACGCCGACGCGTTGTTCCTGGCCTTGAGATAGACGGATGCCAGAGCCGTCCGTTCGGGGGCGGCTCAGAGGTCGACCCGGTAACCATTGGGGAATTCAGGGCTCAGCTGGTACTCCGCGATGCGCTCCATCAGCTTCAGGTACTCGATGCCGTCCCGGCAGGCGGTGTCGGAGTCCGGCACCATCGGTGCGCTCTCGATCGTGCAGTATCCGCTGTAGCCGATCCTTTTCACCGCCCGAAGCACGGCTTTGAAGTCCACCGTGCCGTATCCCGGCGTGAGGGAGTTGGAATCCCGGAAGTGCATGTGCCAAAGCAGCGGGTGCGCTTCCATGACCGCTTCGTAGGGATTCAGCTCTTCGAAGTTGGCGTGAAACCAATCGATCTGGATGCCGATGTTGTCTCTGCCGGTGAGCTCGATCATGCGCTTGTGATTGGCGACGGTGTTGACGAACTTGCCCATCTCGAGGTGATTGGTGGCCTCGAAAACCAGCCGGATGCCCTTGTCCCCGGCGTAATCCGACATCTGCTGCAGCGCCTGCATCGCTGTAGCGGTGCATTCCTTCACGTTTTCCGCCGTGATTTCGTCATGGATCGCCACGGCGATGGTGACCGAAGGGCAACCCAGCTCGGCGGCAAAATCAATGGAGGATCGGGTCTCTTTCACGGCCAGATCGGCGGTCTTTTTCTCCGTGAGGGTCTTGTACGTGGGTGAATAGGGATCCCACATCTCCCCCCAGCACTCGTTGATGCAGGAGACTTCCAGGCCGAACTCGGCTTTGAGCTGTTTATGCCGCTCCAGGTATTTTTCCATGCTCACGCCCAGGCCGTAACGACCTTTGGGCGGGGTGATCTCGATGGCGTTGTAGCCGAACTTCTTCAGCCGCTCGTAGGTGCGCTCCGGATGCAGGTACGCCTCCTCCTGTCCGAAAGTCAGTTGGAAATAGCTGAACTTCAGTTTGTCCATCAGGTTCTCTTACTTCTAATCCCGGCTGTACTTGATCGAGTTGAGCAGCACCGCCAGGAGAATCAAAGCGCCGGTGACCAGGTTCTTCATGTACTCGTTCATGTTCAGCAGGGTCATGGCGTTGAGGATGATGCCCATGAAGACCAGTCCCACCAGGGTTCCCCAGGCCTTGCCCCGGCCACCGCTCAGGCTGGCACCTCCGATGATAACCGCGGCGATGACGTTCAGCTCATAGCCTTTGCCGAAGGTGTGGGAACCGGACATGACCTGAGAGGAGACCAGTATCCCGCCCAGTGCTGCGGTTACCTGGACGACCATCATGACCACGATCTTCACTTTCTTGACGTTGATGCCGCACAGGCGCGCGGATTCCTCGTTCCCCCCCACCGCGTAGATGGAACGGCCGAAACTGGTGGTGTTCATGATTACCAGCACTACGAGAAAAATCGCGATCAGGATCAGGGCGGGAATGGGGACGACCCCCCAAACGTAGCCGGCACCGAGCTTGTTGAACCACAGAGGCAGCGTGGTGATGGGAAAGCTCTTCGTAATCAGTCCCGCGATGCCGTACAGCGCCTTCATCATGGCCAGGGTCACGATGAAGGTCGGTATTCCGAAGCTCACCCGCATCAGCCCGTTGAAGACCCCCGCAGCGGCCGAAGCGATGAATGCGATGAGCATGCCCACGATCACGGCCGTCTCCATCGGCATGATTCCGGCCTCGGCAAGAAAACCTGTAAAGAATGCGGTGAGCACGCCGGCCAGAGCCACGGTGGAGGAAACCGACAGGTCGATTTCCCCCGAGATGATGACCATGGTCATCCCGAAGGCGATAACTCCCTGGATCGAGCTGTTGCGAAGGATATTCAGAAGGTTTGTAACGGTGAAAAAGTTCGGAGCGGTGAAGCCCAGGATAACGACCATTCCCACCAGGATCAGCTCCATGATGTTCTTTTTGAGAATGTTCCGTATGCGCTCGTTCACTGAAATCATTGTCCACTGGCTCCCATGCATAACAGATAGAGTTCATCCCTGGACAGCTCGTTTGACATGCGCTGCCCTATGATCTTTCCGTTTCGCATCAGCAGGATGCGATGACACACCTCCAGCAGCTCCTCGAGCTCGGATGAAACGATGATACTGGATATGTTTTTTTTGGATTGCTCCCAGATGATCTGGAATATCTGCTGTTTCGCCTGCACGTCTATACCCCTGGAGGGTTCGTCGAAGAACATCACCGAGGGAGAAGAGTTCAACCAGTTCCCGACGACCACTTTCTGCTGGTTTCCACCGGAGAGGGATTCTACGGGAAGATCGATGTCGGAAACCTTGATATCCAGGTCTTGGACCTGTTTCTCGGCGTACTCCGTTTCCCGTTTCCTCAGTATGAAAGACCGATTGGTGATCTTGTCCAGGGCGGCCAGAGTCAGATTCTCCTTTACCGACATGAAGGGGCTCAGCCCCTGTCGTTTGCGATCTTCCGGGGCCAGAGCCACGCCGATTTTCTTCATCTTGCGCGGAGAGGGGGCGGTGATGCGCCTTCCCTCGAAGTAGATCTCCCCGCTGTCGAAAGGATCCGATCCGAACAGAGCCCGCAGCAGCTCCGTGCGGCCCGCGCCCAGCATACCGGCGATGCCGAGGATCTCCCCTTTCTTCAGAGAGAAGCTCACGTCCCGGAACTTGGGTTCCCGGGTCAGATTCCGCACTTCCAGAACCACCTCCTCCGAGGTGCTTGCTTCCCTGGATCGGCTCTCGACCTTCACGTCCCCGAACATCATGTCCAGGATCTTGTTATGGGTCGCCTCACGCATGTCCATCTTGCCGATCAACCGCCCGTCCCGCAGAACCGTGCAGGTGTGGGCCAGCTCCCACAGCTCTTCCAGGCGGTGGGAGATGAAGATCACGATTACGTCGTTCTCGACGATTCTGTGCACGATCTCGAACAGGGTCTTCACCTCGTTTACAGCTAGCGAGGAGGTCGGCTCATCCAGCAGAAGAACCCGGGGATTGAAGCTCATGGCCTTGAGGATTTCGACGATCTGGCATTTCCAGACCGGGAGATCGGCGATCAGGTCCTTGGAGGAGATGTCGACGTTCATGTCGGCCAGCAGCTTGTCAGCTTTTGCGAAAGTGCTCTCCCAATCCACGAAAGGGCCCTTGCGGGGAAGTCTGCCCATGAAGATGTTCTCGGCGACGTTCGTATAGGGGATGAGGCTCAGCTCCTGGTAGACGGTGGCGATGCCCTGGGCGAACGCCTCCGCCGGATTCGAAAATTTGAGCTCCTCCCCGTTGGAAAGGATGGTTCCCGAGGTGGGTCGGATCGCCCCGGAGAAGATCTTGACCAGAGTGGACTTGCCGGAACCGTTTTTTCCGATAAGTGCGTGGATCTTGCCGCTTTCGAAGGAGACGGACACGTCTTTCAACGCCGTGGTCCCCGGATATTCCTTGGTGATGTCGACCGCTTCCAGTACATTCATTCCGTATCCCCGTTCGTTTCCCGCAAAAGCAGCAGCGATTCACGCGAATTATATGAACAACGAGTAGGATTATTCAACAACCAATGATCGTTAAAAAAGAATGTGCAGATGGAAAGCCCTGATATAGCTCCCCACCTGCACCTGAGGTTTTCAAGAAATCAACTACTGGTATTTCTTGAGATTCGCCACGTATTCGTCGAGCTTCTTGGGATCGTTTCTGCTCAAGAACGTGCCGGGTACGTAGGTTTTCTTGCCCTTGAACGCGCTTACATCCTCACCCTTGACCGCCATGCAGACGATTTCCATGGTCCTGTAGCACAGCTGGTAGAAATCCTGGGCCGTAGTAGCCTGGAGGATGTTCTTGGGATCTTTCAGCATGTTGACGATCTGCTCGCTGCCGTCAACGCCGAAAACGAATACCTGCCCCTGTTTTCCGGCATTGGCCACCGCCATGGTGCACCCGATGGTGCCGCCCTCGTTCGAGGAAAAGAGGATGTTGATTTCCGGATGAGCGGTCAGGATGTCCCCCGCTGTGATGACCGCCTTGTCCTGAACCCAGGAGTCCTGGTAGGCCACGACCTTGACACCGGGCAGCTTGGTGACCTCGCTCATGAATCCGTCCCACCGTCCCGGACCGCCCGGGGCGTTGGGTGAGCCGCTGGACTCGGGCATCAGCGAGTAGTAGCCCAGGCCGCCGATGATCGCCTTGCCGCCCAGCTCTTTCTCGATGAACTCCCGGCAGGCCTTGCCCGTGGCCGCCCCGATCGCGTAGTTGTCCGACAGAACGGTGGCGGTGACGAAAGAGGAATCCACCAGGGGATTGTCGGAAATGCCGATGACCATTCCTTTTTCCTCGGCCGTTCTCAACGGCACAACGGAAGACTCGGGATTGATGGGAATGATCGCCAGTCCCTTCACGCCCTGGTTGAGATAGGTGTTGGTGAGCTCTACCTCCCTGGCGGCGTCGGTCTCTGACAGGGCGCCCATGAACTCGAACCCGGCGGCACGGGCCGCATCCTCGTAGCCGGTCAGCCCCATCTTGTGCTGCTGATCCTCATGCAGCACCACTCCGGCCACCGTGGCTTTCCCTGCAGCTCCGCCCTCGCCTCCGCCTCCGGCGAACGCGACAAGGGAGGAGGCGAGCATGAACACGCTCAGTGCCAATAAAACTTTGCTCTTCATTCTTTTCTCCTTCGATTTTGATTTCTTGTTTTCTTTGGATGAAATTATCCTCGACATTCAGTACAAATCGACCACCTCCTTCCGCCTTTCGAACATTTGTACAAATTGCGACCTTATGTTACATGCCGGTACGATCATTGTCAAGTCCTTTTCTGAACAAATGTTCGAGGTGAGGCGTTTTTTATCATTCGAGCTTGACAGGGGAATTTCTTAGCGGGATAATCTAGACACGATATAGATCTCTCGAATACGCGCGGTGCGTCTCGCTCTGTTTCGAGTGAAAGCGGGGCGGTCCGTGGAAGATGGAGGAACGGGATATGAACGAGAAGCAGACTTTCGGCGTGATGGTGGGAACCCGTGGTTTTTTCAACCCCAAGCTGGCCGCAGAGGGCCGGAAGAAGCTCATCGCCAAGCTGGAAAAGATGGGATTCAACACCGTTATCCTGCCGGAAAACGCCACTCCCACCGGGGCGATCGAAACCATCGAGGACGCCCACAAGTGCGCCAAATTGTTCAACGAGAAGCGCTACCAGATCGACGGCATCATCGTCAGCCTCCCCAACTTCGGGGATGAGCTGGGCATCGCCAACGCCCTGGATGAGGCCCAGCTGCGCGTGCCGATCCTGGTGCACGCCGAGGATGACGAGAACGACAAGGTGGATGTGGAGCATCGCCGGGACGCCTTCTGCGGCAAGCTCTCGGTGTGCAACAACCTCTACCAGTACGGCTTTTCCTTCACCGACACCACCTACCACACCTGCAAGGTCACGAGCGACGTGTTTACGAAGGACCTGGAGTTCTTCTCCCGGGTCTGCCGGGTGGTGCGGGGCCTGACCCACGCCCGGATCGGACAGGTGGGCGCCCGGCCGGTGGCTTTCAACACGGTGCGGGCCAGCGAGAAGCTGCTCCAGGCTACGGGCATCACCGTGGTTCCGGTTGACATGTCGGAGATGTTCGCCGCCGCTCTGAAGCTCAAGGATGAGGAGAAGGCGGTGAAGAACAAGGTGGCGGAGATGCGGGAGTACGGCTCAATTCCCGGGGAGATCCCCGACGCCAATGTCCTGCGCAACGCCAAGTTCTGCGTGGCCTTGGATCGCTGGATCGAAGAGAACAACATCGACGCCTGCGCCGTGCAGTGCTGGACCTCGATCCAGGAGAACTACGGCTGCGCCGCCTGCACGGCCATGAGCATGCTGGGGGAGCGGCTGATCCCCTCGGCCTGCGAGGTGGACATCGCCGGGGCGGTTTCCATGTACACCCTGAGCCTGGCTTCGGGCAATCCTTCGGCCCTGACGGACTGGAACAACAACTTCGGGGAGGATCGGGAGATGTGCGTGGTCACCCACTGCAGCAACTACCCCAAGGGCTTCATGGGCTCATCCATAGAGATCTCGAACCTGGACATTCTCGGGGCATCCCTGGGCTACGATCGCTCCTTCGGAGCCATTAAGGGCAAGGTGGCAGCCGGGCCCATGACCTTCTTCCGCATGGACACCGACGACACAGCCGGAGAGGTGCGCGCCTACATCGGGGAGGGGGAGTTCAC
>Ga0180438_10009593_pt1 | contig 12030 bp, 4 predicted proteins | sample SS_ome_12_FD_132455 | JGI IMG/M metagenome (GOLD analysis project Ga0180438, IMG submission 132455) | Hypersaline lake sediment archaeal communities from the Salton Sea, California, USA - SS_3_D_2 metaG | ecosystem: Environmental > Aquatic > Non-marine Saline and Alkaline > Hypersaline >...
ATCAATTATATAGTCAACGGATTTAATTATTTCCATATTATGTTCAATAATAACAACGGTATTCCCTTTATCTACTAATCTCTGCAAAACTTTGAGAAGGAATTGTATATCGTGCATGTGAAGGCCAGTTGTGGGTTCATCGAGTATGTATAGTGTGTTTCCAGTGCTCATTTTCCTCAACTCACGAGCGATCTTTAACCTTTGAGATTCTCCTCCACTAAGCGTCGTTGAGGACTGGCCTAGCTCTAAATATCCCAATCCCACATCCACGACTGTCTTTAGAGTTCTCTTGAGCTTAGGAAAACTATCAAAAAACTCAAGAGCTTGATGGAAAGTCATTTCCAAAACATCGGAAATAGTTTTACCTTTAAATTTGATTTCAAGGGTTTCTGTGTTAAATCTTTTTCCCTTGCATAGATCGCATTTAATATATACATCAGGTAAGAAATACATTTCTTTTAGGATGTATCCCGTACCTCTGCATTTCTTACAGTGTCCGGATTTGGTATTAAAACTAAATCTTCCTTTTTTATAACCACGTTCACGAGAATCTGGAAGTTTAGCAAAAATATCACGTATATAATCCAATGCTTTCGTGTAAGTGGAAGGAACCGACCTTGGAGTTCTGCCAATTGGTGATTGATCGATATTAATTATTTTATCGATTTTCTCAAATCCTCGTATTTCATCGAATTCCCCAGGAACTATACGATTGCTACGTGTGTTAACTATATTATGAAGTCCCTTATACAAACAATCGATAATAAGACTAGTTTTTCCCGCACCTGACACCCCTGTAATGCATGTGAACACTCCTAAAGGTACTCTTACATCAATATTCTTTAGATTATTTTCTCGAGCTCCTATTAGTTCAAGGTACTCACCATTTAAACGTCTTCGCTCTTTTGGAAGGTCAATCTTCTTTTTTCCTGAAAGATATTTTCCTGTAAGTGTTCTTGATTTGATTATAGTCTCGAGAGACCCTTGTGCGACTATTTCACCCCCACTTTCACCCGCTAGTGGTCCAAGATCAATTATGTGATCGGCATTTCTCATGATCTCATCATCATGTTCCACTACGATGACAGTATTTCCTAGATCCCTTAACTTTTTTAGCATTGCTATTAATCGAGAAATGTCTCGCTGGTGAAGACCTACACTTGGTTCGTCAAGTACGTATAAAACTCCAACCAAGCTCGAGCCAAGCTGTGTTGCGAGATGAATTCTCTCTGCTTCTCCTACCGATAAAGTGTGCGATTTTCTACTTAACGACATATAATCTAAACCAACATTGTCTAAAAAGGAAAGTCTATCTAAAATTTCTTTTAAGATGTCTTTTACTATAACCTTCTGGGTCTCATTTAACTGCAATTTTCGAAAGAACTTTAATGCATCTTTCACCGAAAGATCGGTCAATTCAGCAATATTAAGTCCATTGATGGTCACCGCAAGACTTTCTGGCTTTAATCGATAACCATTACATTGAGGACAATCAGCTTGTTTCATAAAACTTTCATAAACGCCTCGAGCCCATTCTGAGCGAGTTTCCATATATCTTCTATGAAGCATCGGAATTATTCCTTCAAATGGACGAGTCACTTCATAAGAAGCCTTAGTTTCACTTTTACTATTGTTATATCCGTTATTATCACTTTCAAAATGGAAATCGATCGCTTCTTTACCAGTTCCAAATAAAACCTTATGCAAAAGATCAGGGTTTATATCTTTAATTGGTGTTTTATTTGTATTAAATCTATAATGTTTTGCTACTTGAACTATTGTCTGCCAAGAATATCCAGTATCAGAACCAAAACCAGGAATATCCCTAATAGGCGTTTCTTGCAGAGGGACTTCTAAATCATTACCTAGAAGTAAAGAATAATCAAATTCCATAACATTTCCTAAACCATTACAATATTTACAACTTCCATGAGGAATATTAAATGAGAACATTTTATGATCAATTGGTGGAAAAGAAATACCACAATCTACACAAGCTAGATGTTCGGAAAAGATTTGCTCACCTTCATCGACAACATCAATAATCACAATGCCATCAGTGAGTTCTAAAGCAGTCTCAATTGAATCAGCTAATCTTGTTTTAATATCTTTTTTCATAATCAATCGATCGATGATAACGCTAATGTTATGCTTAATATTTTTTTCCATAGAAATCTCTTCATCGAGAGTATATTGAATGTCATCGATTTCGACTCGAACATAACCTTGTTTCTTTAGGTCTATAAGAAGATCTTTATACTCTCCTTTTCTATCTCGTATTATGGGAGCTTTTACAATGAATTTCTGCCCCTCTTTCAATGAATCTAATACTTGCTCGATAATTTGCTGAGGAGTTTGGGGTTTAATTTCTTTCCCACAGTTTGGGCAATGAGGGACGCCTACGTTAGCATAAAGCAATCGATAATAATCATATATTTCTGTTACCGTTCCAACCGTACTTCTTGGGTTCTTTGAGAGAGGCTTTTGTTCGATAGCGATAGCTGGAGATAAACCTTCAATAGAATCGACATCAGGTTTATCCATTTCTCCTAGAAATTGTCTAGCATAACTTGAAAGGGATTCAAGAAATCTCCTCTGCCCTTCAGCATAAAGAGTATCCATAGCGAGGCTCGATTTCCCACTACCACTAATCCCAGTGACCACAACCAATTTATTTCGAGGAATAGTAACGTCAATATTCTTAAGGTTATTTTGCCTAGCACCTTTGATGATTATCGAATTTTCGCTCATTATTATACCTACAAATCTTAATATTTAATAAAACTAAAATTTCATGCTTTTATTTTATAATCGTTCTTGAACTCCATTATTTTGTCTCTTAGATAGGCTGCATCTTCAAATCTAAGTTCTTTAGCAGCTAAAAGCATTTTATTTTCAAGATATTGGACGATAATATCAATATCTCCTTGCTTTTCTAACTCTATAATTTTATCTTTGACATTCTTTTTTAGCCTTTTAATTTCTTTTTCTTTAATTTCTTGCACTTCTGATAGGGATTCTAAGATATTCTTTTTGATAGTTTGTGGTGTGATATTATTTTCTTCGTTATATTCAATTTGCTTCTTTCTTCTCCTATTTGTTTCATCAATAGCCTCTTTCATAGCCCTTGAAATCCTATCAGCATACAAAATAGCTTTTCCATCAATATTTCTGGAAGCACGTCCAATTGTTTGGATTAAAGAGCGAGTATCTCTTAAAAATCCTAGTTTGTCGGCATCTAAAATTGCAACTAATTGAACTTCAGGTAAATCTAATCCTTCTCTAAGAAGATTTATTCCCACAACCACATCATATGTTCCATCTCTCAACTTCCTCAATATTTCAAATCTTTCAACAGTATCTACTTCACTATGCAGATATTCGATCTTGATGCCGAGCTCAGCATAATATTCAGCAATATCTTCTGACATGCGCTTCGTTAACGTGGTAATTAAAACTCTTCCTTTATTAGAAATCGTTTTTCTTATTTCACCTAATAAATCATCAATTTGATTTTTAGCGGGCCTAATTTCAATTTGGGGATCAACAAGTCCAGTCGGTCGAATTATTTGTTCAGCTGAGATACCTCCAGATTTCTTTAGTTCATAAGAACCAGGAGTTGCACTCATAAAAATTATATACTTAATCTTACTTTCCCATTCTTCAAATGTGAGAGGTCTATTATCAAATGCACTTGGTAATCTCCATCCGTATTGAACAAGATTTTCTTTACGAGAACGGTCACCTCCTATCATTCCATGAATCTGTGGAACAGTTATATGTGATTCATCCACAACAATTAAGAAGTCTTCCGGAAAATAATCAATTAAGCACATAGGAGGTGTTCCAGGGGCTCGCCCGTCTAAATGTCTCGAATAATTCTCAATCCCTTTACAGTATCCCATTTCTCGCATCATTTCAAGATCAAATTTTACTCGCTTTTCAATTCTTTGAGCCTCAGCATACTTCTCTTCTGATTTAAATTTAATAATCTGTTCTTCTAATTCCTCTTCAATAGAATCTAGAGCTTTTATTTTATTTTCTTCGGGGATAATAAAATGTGTAGCAGGAAAAATACGAATATGGGGTGTTTCTTCGATGATTTCATTTGATAAAGGATGTATCTCATGAATACTCTCAATTTCATCTCCAAATAGTGAGATTCGAATCGCAGTATCTAAGTATGCTGGATAAATATCAACAATATCTCCTTTGACGCGTATATTACCGGGTTTAAACTCTATTTCTTTCCTCTCATAATTCATCTTAATTAAGGCTTTAAGAATTTCGTTTCGTTTGATATTTTGTCCTACTTCCAAATTTAAGGAAACTGCGGTCCAAACTTCTGGATCACCAATGCCATAAATACATGAAACTGTGGCTACAATAATTACATCATTTCGAGTTCTTACTGCATGAGTTGCTGCAAGACGGAGGCGTTCAATCTCTTCATTCACACTAAAATCCTTCTCAATATATAATCCTGTAATTGGTAAGTAAGCTTCTGGTTGGTAATAATCATAGTATGAGACAAAATAATGGACTGCATTATTAGGAAATAACTCCTTTAGTTCATTATAAAGTTGAGCCGCAAGAGTTTTATTAGGGGCCATAACTAATGTGGGCTTCTGAATTTCTTGAATAATATTCGCAACAGTAAATGTTTTTCCTGTGCCAGTCGCTCCTAAAAGTGTTTGGAAACGTTTTTTACGGTCAATACCTTCTTTAAGAGCTAAGATCGCAGTAGGTTGATCTCCACGAGGTGTAAAATCAGATTGTATCATGAAACTAACGTTCATATTAGATATCACAACGTAACAGACTATTGGAAGATAGGGTTAAAATGAATTTATAAGCCATAAGACTACAAAAATTCTAATGAAACATAATTTATGATTTTTACGACAAAATAATTAAATCAGAATTAAAATTAAAATGAAATAGAAAAAAGAAAGTTATAAGTTTGATAAGTATTTCTCTTAGGGGATCACATTTTCTAAATGTGTATCTTCAGCACCCTCAACAGTCCTTACTGTAATTTCAAGATCATCATTAGTATCAACAGTTCCAATATACGTTTCTAAATCATTCATGCTGATCGTAAATTCTACAAAACTGCCAGTACCTATCTCATAGATGTTTTCCATAAATGCTCCAAGTGGAATGTATGTACCATTAATATAAATTGAGTCAACCGTCACATTAAGCGCTCCTTCATTATCTATACGTATTTCCACGTTAAATGAGTTTCGCGCGATGGTTTCTGAACCGTCGATCTCAATATCATAATAGTATGAATCTACAGTTGCGGAGAATTCTTTATATGCCATAGCAGTAGTATTGGTGGTCACATTTATATTAATTTGATTCGATAAGTTTACTTTAAATCCAGCTATATCAAAAGAAATTAACGCACACTCTTGAATATCTAATGTTGCATCACCATAGAGAAATTCAACATCAGTGTCAATATCCAATATCGTTGTTGAATTGATATACACTTCTTCAATGCTTATTGGTTGGTTACCAGTATTCTTTATCAGAAGTTGTCCTGTTTCATTAGCTGATATGTACGAGAGAGTATCTCCCTCAACATTCTTAAGTATCTGAAGATCCGAATCATCACTAATTATATGGACATATCCAATATCAGATGCTTTTGTTATCCCATCAAAGTTACCTGTCGCTTTAATACCAATCTCATCATTAACATCTGGATCTATCCCCTCTGGAAGGACGAATGAGAGATATTTAACATCTCCAATCATGAATATTGGCTCTATTGTGTCAACAGATTCCCAGTCCTCGGTCGAAACGGGACTCGACCAGTCCAAGTCAGTAACATATACCGAATCTAATCCCAATATTTTATTGCCTGTATTTGCGAGTTTGAGGTAGACTCTTGTAGTACCGTTGCTATATTTATAGGCATATGTTCCACTGAATGAGACAGGAATATGTTTTCTAAATTTCAAATTTCCAGCAACTTCCGCTTCAGGTGATATTATCCTATTTCTATTGATTATAGAAAACTCAAAATTCTCGAATTGAGAGGTTAATAAGACTTCATCTTTAATATCATTGGGTGTTATTACTCCGATTTTGCGTTCTTTTCCTACAGGATAGAAGGAAATGGTATAGTTATATACTTGTACAAATGCTTTTTCTCCAGGCGCTAATATGGGAGAACCACTTAAATATTCAAATACTTGTAATTCATTACCCCATTTATCAGCATAAAATTTTTCTAGAATAACTGTAGAATCACCAGTATTTTCTACTTCAAGAAACACTCTTGCTCGAACATCATCAACCTGCTCTACATAACTATTCTCTTTATTTATTTGTATTTTTCCTTCTTTAGCTTCCTTTACAAAGAAATTGCTTGTATAGTTTGTAAAAATGTAATCCTTCCCTTGTAATGCTTCTGATTGAGCCTCAACTTCAATTCTCACCACATCATTAGGTTTATAGACTCGTCCTGAAGATTTAATATCTACCCACACATAATCATCGTCACCAGCTTCCAACACATTTGTGTTGATTCCTTTACCGAGACTAAAACTATGACTTACATTATTAACTTTTACTTCTGTTATTGTTAGATTCTTTTTACCAGTATTCTCTAATCTGAAAGTAGAATATCCTGAATCAAATACTTCAGGCTCTTTTATTTCAAAACTGGATTCCAATGCGGTATAGTCGACTTTGAAAAGTTTTACCAAGCCAGCTGAGGAATAAAATGTAGGAATAAACACAGCGGAATCATAATAATCTCCACCTTCTGGTATATAAAAGCTCCATTTATTATTATCATCTGCTTTTCTGTTACTAATTTGTTGTCGATAATATTCCTCAAAAGTTTGAGGGTTACTGCCTGTGTACGGATCAGTAGGTACATCCCAAAACATCAACTTTACTAATTGACTATCAAACCATAATGGTTCTGCTCGTCCTGATGTTGCATTATAGAGAGCTGATTCGTCAAAAACAGAATTTCTTGCCCAGTTATCCTCTTCTAATCCCCAGTTCTTATATTTAGTATAGTGGTCGTTTGCGATCCGAACCATCCAAGGCCATTTTCCCTCGTCTCCACCTAAGGGGTCAAAGAGATATCCAAAATATACTAAAACATAATCTGCTTTTAAGATTTTGAATATTTTAGCACTATATATTTCATTTGTTTGCATTAAGGCCATTCCCGTTAAACCTATTCTTGTTGAGTTAATAGTTCCGTTATCATTTACCGTTGTCATATTACCGATGGGAGTGAGCCAATAACCATAATCCCACCAACTTACTACAACCGTATCACCTGGTAGGTTGGTTTTCATCCAAGTTAGGGACTCCTCCCAATCATGATATACTCCCCCCGGAGCAATCTGGCTAGTACTTAAGGATCCGGTGGCAATCTCACCAGCATGCATCACTTGAGCAAAACACATAAATCCAATAATGAAATAAACAGCAGCGATCTCAGATCTTCCGACCATTCGTTTTAATTGTCTTCTCCGCTTTCTACTTACGCCTGTGCTTTTTTCCGTATAAAAACTTCCGAAAATTTTTAAGATATTTGATAAACCATAAGCACCTACTAAACATGCGGCAGGAGCAAATAACAAAATAATACGAATCATGCTACCTGTAAAGTAGAATAATGTTAACATAAAAACGATTAGCAAAATATCAGCAGCATTGCCCCTTCTAAATAAAAAGAATAAACCGAGCGGGAGAACTATAAGAGGAATTAAAGTATTATAATAGAAAACACTCCAAGAACTTGGCATGTGTTCTGCAACTGAAGCAGTGAGATGCATTTGATCTCGAATCAATGGACTTAAAATGCTTTGTAATCTGCCCCCAAACCCAAAAGGAATGAGCTTGGGATCAATCCATATAATCACCGCTAATATAATAACAATGGGTATAAGCCCCCATTTGAGAAAGCTCATTAATCCATTATAAAATCGCGGTAATGTTTCTTTCTTTGAATAAATAAGGTGATATATTGCTAGTAGAATTGAGAAGATAAAAATACCTCCAATATTGAGCGAAGTAAAGAGATCATTATAATCAAATCCAAAATATAAGGAAAATATAAGCAATCCCGTCCCCATAATTCCTCCATATGCGATTAATACATTGGTGTTATACTTTTTAATTAAAACCAATATTCCGACTATGATGGGTAAAAGATAGAATACAAAATAATATCCCCCCCAGCTTAGTGCTAAATATCCAAGAAAGAAGCCTCCCAATACAGAATCGAGAACTCTACCAGTTCGAATAGTTCTTAAGAAGAAATAAAAAGTCATCAAGGTGGCGAAAACCCCTATCGTCTCGTTATCGAAAAATCCAGCAGTAGTCCGTTGCATGAATCCCGTATTAAATGCCATAAAAAATGCTGCTATTAATCCACATTTTCTATCTAATGCTTCTTTTCCCACGAGATATGCGGCAAAAACCGTTAATCCCCCCATAAATGCAGGAAAGTAAAAACAAATATCATAGAGAGAGACAGGAATTCCAATTGCATTTATTGCTTGAAATATAAATACTACTGTAAAAGTTAAACCAGGACGTAGATTTCCTCTTTGATATCCTTCTGGAAACCAACTTTTAAAGTCATGCCAATTAAAGTATTCGAAAAAGGAGTGAGTGGAAAGATATTCCGCGTTATAATATTGAATCCAAGGATCAAAAGCTTTAATTAAATAATTATTAACAGTAAGCGGAGACAATCGGATGAGGATAGCGATGAAAATCACTAGAAATAGAGCAGAAAAGAACAATAGATTTCTTGATTTTATGTTAACACTTGCTCTCGTGCGATCCCTTAGATTTCTTATCGAAGAAGTAATTTTAGACATTTTTAATTCAAAAATTTTTTATTAGATCGTGATTAAAATTTTTAATAAAATTTAGATATTAAATTTAGCTTATCATTAAAAGATTATTAGTCTTAAAAATAATTGGACTTGATATTATAACATGAGCTGAGTATGTTTTAATATTCTAACAGAAAAATGGTTTAATAAAAGTCATGGAAAAGAAAAGATATTTAATTAAATTTTATTATATTGGCTCTACAAAATATTTTGGATCGCAACGACAGATAGGGCACGATACGATTGAAAAAAAGATTACAAAGAGTTTATTTGAAAAAAATTATCTAAATGATATAAAATCTGCGGGATTTGAAGTTGCGAGTAGAACAGATAGATTTGTGTCAGCTCGAGGGGCATGTTTTTCTTTTCTAACTGAAAAAACTCCCATTTTGATGGAAATTAATTCCATTCTCCCACGTGATATTGGATTATGGGCATTCTGTGAAGTGGATAAAAATTTTTCATCCCGATTTAATGCATTGATTCGACATTATAAATATATATTTCCTTTTCCTAATCAAAATACTCAATCTGAATCGTATAATTCCAATTTAATGAAAAAAGCATGTAAAAAACTTGTTGGGCGCCATGATTTCTTTAACTTTTCGAAAAGAGAAAAAAAAAAAGTTAATACCACGAGAGACTTGCTTTTAGCGGATTTTAGGATTGAGAATAAATTCATCATATTTGAATTTAAAAGTAGAGCTTTCTTAAGGCAACAAATAAGAAGGATGGTTGCGAAAATACTAGAGGTAGGGAGAGAAGACCTTAGCATTAATGAATTTATTAATTTATTTAATACTGAAGAGTATATCTCTTACCAACCTGCTAATCCTGAAGGCTTAATTTTATGGAATGTCGAATATGGAGAGCATATTCAATTCATAATTGATAATAAATCTTATCACAGAATGTTGCAATATTTTTCACAAAAATACGTTAAATATTCTACTAGACAGAAATTATTCGATATCCTTCAGCATAACGATATTAGCTAATAGAGCTTTTAATTGTATCTCCTCTGTTGCTCCTTGACTTAATCTATATTCATATTCTGCCAATAATTTAGAAATTTGTATTTTTATTTCTTCTGAAGTATCTAGGCTATAGATTTCTCGATGAATATTTTTTATGATATTAATTCCTGAGAGGCCATAATCCTTAATTATATCCTCTAAAATTTTGATTGACAATTGAAGTTGTCCTTCTATCGCATTAAGAAGTATTTCTTTTATTATTTCTGAAGGTACCTCTCCTGCTACTCGAAATACGAGGTCCTCATCGATTTTTTTCGAGACTGTTCCGCAAGATTGTAAATAGTTAATAGCCCTTCGCGCGTCGCCTCTTGAAACTTTGACTAATGCATTTAATCCACCAGTGGTAATGGTTAATTTTTCCATTTGAGCAATGTGTTTTAATCTATCACTGATGTCTTTATCATTTAAAGTTGAAAATCGAAATACCACACAACGAGATTGAATTGGGGGGATAATTTTATTAGAATAATTACATATTAAAATCATCCGGCAGTTTTTAGTATATTTTTCCATTGTCCTTCTTAGAGCTTGTTGAGCAGCTGAAGTCATATTATCAGCTTCATCCAAAATTAGAATTTTAAAAGGAATGTCTGTTGGAGGTCTAGCTCTTGCAAAGTCCTTTATGTAAGTTCTAATAACATCAATCCCACGAGCATCACTTGCATTCAATTCTAAATAAGTAGAATTTAGAGCCATTTTTCTCCCATACAATTCTCTAACCATAGCTAAAGCGGAAGTAGTTTTTCCCGTACCCGCTGGACCTGCAAATATAAGATGAGGCATAGAAGCATCATTAACAAATTGTTTTAAGCGCTTAATTATTCCTTTTTGATTTACAACATCGTCTAAATTTCTTGGTCGATATTTTTCCACCCATGGTCTATTCTCTATGGACACAATGACACCTGCCTTGGAGACTATGTAATAATTTATTTAAAAAAATATTAAGAATAAATATGTCTTAATTCTTAATTAATTATTTAAACCATAATAAAAACTATGATAAGAAGTTTATGACTGATTTTAAAATAACTAAGATTCGTTCCCGTTGGATATTGGATTCAAGAGGAAATCCAACTGTAGAAACTGATGTATATTCTGGAGAACATTTTGCGCGAGCAGCAGTACCCTCAGGAGCATCGACTGGTGCTTTAGAAGCTCTAGAATTACGAGATGGTGGAAAAGCTTTTCTTGGAAAGCATGTTACAAAAGCAGTTGCAAATGTTAATACAATATTAAGTAAAAATTTATTGGGATTTGACGTTAGAGATCAGAAAGTACTAGATCGAGGCATGATTACTTTAGACGGCACAAAAAATAAAGCAAATTTAGGCGCAAATGCTATTTTGTCAATTTCAATTGCAGTTGCCAAATTAGCAGCAAAATTGACCAAAAAGAAACTCTTTGAATATATTTATGAATTAGCATATAATAGCTCACGCAAAGATTTTTTGATGCCTATTCCATGTTGCAATATCGTCAATGGGGGAGAACATGCAGGTAATGATTTAGCAGTTCAAGAGTTTATGATCTTACCTGTTAAAGCTATGAGTTTTTCGAAAGCAATTCAAAATGCAGTGGAAGTATATCATACGTTAAAAAGCATTTTAGCGAACAAATATGGAAAAACAGCTATTAATGTTGGAGATGAAGGGGGGTTTGCTCCTAATTTATCCACAACTAGAGAAGCTTTAAATGTAATAGGGATTGCAATTGAAGAGGCAGGTTTTATTTTAGGGAAAGATTTCTATATTGGATTAGATGCAGCAGCGAGTGAATTTTTTCAAGATGAATTGTATTATATTGATAATAGTAAACTTTCAGAGGGAGAATTAATAGATTATTATCTAGAACTCCTTAATGAATATTCCCATGTGAAATCAATTGAAGATCCTTTCAATCAAACCGCATTCCAAGGATTTGCTGAATTGACGCGTAAAGTTGATAATTCAGTTCAAATTGTAGATGATGATATAACCGTGACAAATATCGAAATCCTTGAGAAAGCAATAAAAGAAAAAGCAGGAAATGCATTACTTTTAAAAGTGAATCAAATTGGTACTCTAACAGAGGCTCTGGATGCATCTAAAATGTCATTTGAAAAT
>Ga0180438_10009595_pt1 | contig 12029 bp, 12 predicted proteins | sample SS_ome_12_FD_132455 | JGI IMG/M metagenome (GOLD analysis project Ga0180438, IMG submission 132455) | Hypersaline lake sediment archaeal communities from the Salton Sea, California, USA - SS_3_D_2 metaG | ecosystem: Environmental > Aquatic > Non-marine Saline and Alkaline > Hypersaline >...
CAGCGACCGACATCGCGCCAAAACCAACTGCCTTCAAAAAATCACGACGGTCCAAAGCTCGCTCCATACCACCGCTCCTTCTGTCAATATCCGCCGGTGCTCACTATATCTCGTCAAAACTGAACATAATATAGAAAATTGTTCGCCGATACTCGGCAGATACTACCACATCGCAGGGGATTTTGCCACTGTTTTCACGGCCGACTAAACGCCGGAAGCACCGACTAGCCGGGCTAATCAGGTATGTGCCATCTGATTTTCTCTGGGGTGCGCGTGTGTCTGCCCATCGAACCGGCATTGACCGCCGCTGCGATTTGCATCAGCCTCGGCACGGCATAATCGAAGAAATGTCTGTAGCCCTCACAAAAATAGCTCTCATGGGCCGGTGGGGCATCGCTCACACGGGCCCTGTCCTTCATGCAGCCGCCCCGACAAAGCTCCAGGTGCGAGCACACAATGCACCTGCTGCAAAGATTCTGCTTGGCCCGTGCAAATGCCTGCCGCGTCTCACAGGCCGCAAGCTCCCCTATCGGCGTATGCAGGATGTTGCCCAGACGCCACTGCGGCTCCATAAAGAACTCGCAGCAAAAGGCATCTCCCGTATGCTCGATAACGACAGAGCCAGCGCACTGCTTCTGGTAAGCGCAAATAGTCTGCCTGCCCATAACGTAGTACGTCAGTATCGAGTCAAACTCGCGGATATTCAGCCTCTGCGGGCCGTAATCCAGCCAGCGCTCGAATACCCGACACAGGAAATCCCCGTACTGTCGCGGCGTGATTGAAAAGTCCGCAATGCCCCCGCTCGAAGCGTCACCCTCAACACACGGGATAAACTGCAAATACGTCATATCGTTTTGGACGAAAAAATCAAACAGCTCATCCGGGTGCCCCACGTTTCTGTCGCTCAGCAAAACAAGTGTATTAAACTCAACGCCATATTCTTTGCAGCATTGGACGCCTTTCATTACCCGCTCAAACGTACCCGCCCCGGAATGGTCCACACGGTAGTAATCGTGATACTCCTTCGGGCCGTCGACGCTGATCCCCGCAAGAAACTTATGCTCGCGCAGGAATCGGCACCACTCGCCGTCAAGCAGAATCCCGTTGGTCTGCAGTTTGTTGCTCACCTGCTGGCCGGTACTGCCGTATTTGTTCTGCAGTTCAACCACCCTCCTGTAAAAATCCAGACCCATCAGTGCTGGCTCGCCCCCCTGCCAGGCAAAACCAACGAACGGAAAACCCAATCCCATGTAATCTCTGATGAGCGTCTCCAGCACTTCCTCGCTCATTCGCTGCCTGCCCTGCCCGAACTGCGGCGCTCGCCCCTTGTAGAAGCAGTACCTGCAATCAGCGTTGCAGTCTGAACCGGATGGTTTGATAAGAACAGTAAAAGGCTCCATGCATACACGCGTCCGGTTAACCAGGCCGCTATTGTTCAAGCGTCTTTCGCTTATCCAGCCAGTTTCTCACCCAATCTTCAGCATCCGAGACCGTCTGCAAATTCCCTTCAAGCTGAGCGATATACATCTCTTCGGCCAACTGGCCCAAAGCCGGCCCGGGCGCCGCACCAAGCCGAATAAGGGCGTGACCATTCAGCAGCGGCTTCGGCTTCAGTTCGATGTCACCAAGGTCTCTTATCCTTCGCCGCAGCTTTTTCAGCGGTGCCAGTGTCTGTCGGCCCGCCTTCTGAACCGCCCGCTGCAGCTCATAGAGGTCCCAGAAGTACGCCCCCGCCAGAAGCAGCTTCAACCGCGCCAAAGACATTGCCTCGTCAAGCAGCACGCCTCTGTTGGCCAGCAGAAATCTTATGTGTTTACTCCGGCTTCGGCTCAGCTTCAGAATCCCGCAGCTCTTGAGCGCAAATTCCGTCGGGCATCCTGCGAAAAATCCCGCCATAGCCAATGCAAAATCCACCTTCTTGCGCAATTGAGCAAGCACGCCAACCACACACCTCTGCTGCTCAGGCGAAAGCCCGGGGAAAATCTCTCCGGCCAGGCCCGTCTTAAACAACAATTTCGCGCCCTTCGCACGGTCCGGATGTACGAGGATGCCCTCCAGCTCCATGGCGATGCGCTCGCCGCTTATACCGGTTATCTTGCCGGCGTTGCTGCAAACGGCCGACTTGGTTCGCCCCTCAATTTCAAAGCCAAGCTGCGTCGCAAACCGCACGGCCCTCAGCATACGCAGATAATCCTCACCGAACCGCTCCTCGGCTACACCGATAGTCCGGACCACGGCCTTGCTAAGGTCGGCCTGTCCGCCAACGTAGTCTATGACCTGCTTCTTCAGAGGGTCATAAAACATCCCGTTGATGGTAAAATCCCTCCTCTTCGCATCCTCGACGGCATCGGCAAACCTAACCCGCGTGGGGTGTCTGCCGTCAACGTAGCCGGTCTCGCTTCTGAACGTGGCGACCTCCACCTGCCTATTATCGAGTAGCACAATCACCACGCCGAATTTCGCTCCCACCTTCACGGTGCGCCTGAACAACCGCATCACGTCCTTAGGCTGGGCATCGGTGGCAACGTCGAAGTCCTTGGCCCTTCGACCTAAGAGCATATCGCGCACACACCCCCCCGCCAACACCGCCTGGTAGCCGTTACGCCGCAGCCGTCTAATTATTTTCACCGCCGCCTGTCTGCCTGTCATCCTCTTGTCTCTCTAATATAGTCACCGCCATCGTGCCCCACTCCCGCCGCTCCACAACCCCGAGGGCGCCGTACATGCCCGGCAGCTCCGTGCTCCTGCGAGTTCTGACAACAACCAAACCTCTGGCAATTACCTGCTCTCCAATAAGACTCAGCACACCAGCCAGAGGCGAGCCTGAGGAGACATCCGCGGTGTTTGCATAAGGCGGGTCAACAAAAACAACGTCATATTCCCGCCCTTTTCGAGCAGGCGGCACACCCACCTTGAAAGCATTGGCAGCAATCACCCTGGACTGCCTGACGAAGCCTGCTTTTTCAATATTCTTTTCCAGCACGGCAACAACACGCGGGTCCTTCTCCACGAAGGTAACAAAACTGGCCCCCCTGCTCAATGCCTCCAGTCCCAGAGAGCCGACCCCGCAGAACAAATCGGCCACGACCTTGCCTTCCGGCACGTTGTATTTGACAAGTACGCTAAAGAGCGACTCCTTGACGCGGTCGATAATCGGCCGGGTGTCCCCGCCCTTTGGGCTAAACAACTTCATACCTCTTTTGTCGCCGGCAATTATCCTCATATCAGTCAAAATCCGGCTCCAGGTGCAAATCCCGCAGCATCTGCAAATCCTCTTGGACCGCACGCCCCGCGGTGGTCAGGTAGTTGCCGCTCAGAATCGCATTTGCCCCGGCATAAAACATCCAGCTCTGCATGTCCCTCAGATTCAGCACCCGCCCCCCCGCTATCTTCAAAGTCGTCCGCGGCAGAATGAAACGATACATAGCGATAATCCTCAAAATCTCTCTGGGCTCCAGTGTTTCAGCCTCGCCCATCGGCGTCCCCTTTATCGGGTGCAGAAAATTCATCGGCACCGTATCGACGCCCAGCCCTCGCAGCTCCAGCGCCATTTCCACCCGGTCCTCATCAGTTTCACCGATGCCGAATATGCCGCCCGCGCATACACGCAGCCCCGCCGCCTGAGCCGCACGAATCGTCCTCACCCGGTCGGCGTACTTATGCGTTGTCACTATGTCCGGAAAATGCCTCTCCGACGTTTCGAGGTTGTGGTTGTATCCCGTCAGGCCCGAATCCGCCAGGCGCTTCGCCTGCTCCCCGGTAATTGTTCCCAGCGACGCGCATACGCTCAATCCGAAACGCTCCCTGATTTGCGCTGTCAGGTCTCCAAGCCGAGCCACTCCTTTCTCACTGACCGCCCTGCCGCTGTAAACAATCCCGAACCTGCCCACGCCGTTCGATTTGGCCTGCTCGGCGGCGCTCAGAACCTCTTCATCGCTCAAAGTTTTCGTACTCGCGTAGCCGGCGTTGTACCTCGCCGACTGCGCACAGAACTTACAATCCTGATTGCACCCGCCCAGTCGTCCCGGAACAATCGAGCATATCCTGATTCTATTGCCGAAGAACTTTTCCCTTATGACGTTCGCCCAGTACAGCAGGTCACAAAATGCTTCTTTTGCCCCAGAGAGTAAAATATCTATCTGCCGCCGGTCGATTTCACCGCCCGACAGACACCTATCAGCAATCGCTCCGATCTTCTCGTTCATATTCAATCTGTTCCGTGTCAAGGTATCCGACGCCATTTTGACGCTCCAACTTTCGCCACAATATACAACAATCCACGCCTTTTTGCCACCGCCTTTTGCCCCCCTCAGGCTCGGGTCGATTGCTCCGAAACAGTCACTGCGAGTAAGGCAGTTCACCCGCGGGCAAGCAAGACTTGCAGCAATGCGACAAAGGAATATACTTGGCAGCACTCCGACACAACGGAATAACTGTTGGCCGGACAAAATCGGGAACTATTTGGCGACTAACCGAGGTTCATTATGGACTATCAAAGAAAAATACCCGTGGCGGACTCAGAAAAGGCAGTGGACGCAGCAGCAAATGTCTTTATTCAACATAGCTTTCAGATTGACCAGAAAAGCGAAACCGCCTTGGAGCTGACAGGTCCCGGTATGATTAGTTCCAGGCAGAATCCGCTGGTGGGAATTTCAAATATTCGAATTTCCCAATCGCGCGGCAGCCTCTCAGTCGAGGCGCAATTCGATTCTATCCGCAGGCTGATCAAGTATCTCGCCGTGCTTATCATTGTCATGGGGGTATTCTTCGTTATTCTGTTTGGGATTTTGTTCACGAGGCAGGGACAGCCAGTGGGTACAGTGGTCCTAATCTCTTTGGCCCCGCTGGCGCCCTGGCCCGTCTTATTGCCTCTGATAATGGCATGGCTCAAATGCAGAACCGCACGGGCGCTGGACGTCCTGCTAAGCAACGCAGCCCACCTTGCAGGCGAGTAGACATCCTCCTAACCACGCCTCCACCCCGCAGCCACCTTCTTCCTGAGTCATAAGCGGAGGCCTAAACTGCGAACCGGGGGAGAAAATGCGATCGGCCGGTCCGGCTACAACAGAAGCTGCTGCGTCTGCACCGCGCACCGCCGAAAATCCTCCGCGGGCAGCGTCACCGTCCTCCACTTCGGGCTCCGGCGCACCATAAACTTCCGATAATCATCCAGCCTGACGCCGAAGAATATGTACCGCCGGCCCGCATAGTCATAAATGTCCCTGCCGTCAAAATCAACGTCGATATTCTTTATCTTGTAGGCAAACACGAAAAAAGCCGCATGGCCGGGGCCCAAAAGTTCCTGCCACCTCGCAAGGCCTTCCACATCGCCCGCAGTCACCCAGCACTCCAGACCGGCTAATTTGACCAGCGTCGTCCCCTTGAACGACCGCCCCTTTACCTCCGCGATTATCTTAGGCTGATTCGGCGGATACAGCAAAAAATCAAAACTCTTGACCTTCAGCCGTGCAAACTCGCTCTTCTTGTGCTCCCGCCCCGAGACATATTTAACGTGACTGTCAATCAGCCAGTTCTCAAACGCCCGCTCATACTCGTTCGGCGAAAATCCCCTCATCTCAGCCATCCCGAACTAACTAACCGATGCAATTCCATATCTTACGATTAGTCAAGCGACATACACTGCCCAGGCATTGCTCCAATCCAACTAAGTGATTCTCACTCAAGCTTGGGAAAAGGATACTTTTTGTAAAGACTCTCAAACTGCTCTTTGGTCAAGGTTTTCTTGTGACCATACAAATTTTGGGTCAACGTAAGATCTGCGTGCTGCCACGAAAGCACTTGCTCAAGTGCTTTTGCCAAAACATCATTGAGATACTCCTGCTCAAGAGAATCCGCTTGTGTCATATGTTCTTTTTGTCCCGTGGTAGATGAGTCGTAATCATAGTACTGCCAGCCAGCTACAATGACAGGTCTTTCGCCCTGGTATTTCTGAAGAATAATTGCTCCCCTGCCGCCTTTCGGATGCCTGAATCGGAAGCTGATAGCGCCGCTGTACTGACATGTTTCAAGCATCAGGTTGTGAGCATCGGCGAACTCTTCCGAAAATGCCCCCATTCCACCAAGAAATGCACGGTGACTTCGAAGGCGGCTCTTGCGCCGGAGCCAGTGCGCCAAAGCAACCAGCGCCAACAAGCAAGGCCACAGCAAGATATAGTGCCACATCCGAAGTCCCCCCCAGAACCATTTTAGCAAGAACCAAAACAGGACCGGCATCAGCACAACACTTATGACACTCCCACCAATCACAAGCTTCAGAGGCCAAGGAAATCTTGGTCTTTCGCCTTGTTTAAGGTTTTCCGCTTTCACGGTCTCTCCCTGTCAATTGCCACACGCCCAAACGGCTCTTCAGCGGCCGGACGCTCACTCGGTTCAAGACCTCGGCTGCGACAGAAGCTCATCGGCGTCGACAAGTCTCTGCTCGCCGGTGGCCATATTCTTAACGGCGAGCCTGCCTTCTTCAAGCTCGGAGCCGACTATTACACATTCCCCGGCCTTTTGCGCCGAGGCCTGCTTCAACTGCTTGGCTAAACTGGTGTCCTTGTAACCAAAGTTGGCCGACCGTCCCGTCCTCCGCAATTTCATGGCTATCTCGATGGCCTTTTCTACAAACTGACCGTCGGCAAACGCGACGAAATAGTCAGGCTGCAACGAAGGTAATTGTTTCTCCAACAGCCCTTTTTCTTCGAGCAGTATGCCGAGGACGCAGTCGCCTATGCCGAAGCCGGTGGCCGGTATGTCCGGCCCGCCGAACTGCTTTAGCAGGTCGTCGTATCTGCCGCCTCCGCCAATGGCGCGAAGCTCGCTGGCCCTGTCATAAATCTCAAACACAATGCCCGTGTAGTATGCCAGCCCTCTTACGATCCCTATATCGAACCGACAGAAGTCAGCCACTCCCATTGTACCAAGCAGCTCGAACAACCGGCGCAGCTCATCAACCGATTTCCGGGCACCTTCGACCAGCTCAACGCTCTTGCCAATATCCTCGATAGATTCCACCGCCATCAGCTCAATTATCTTGTCGCGCTTGTGTTTCTCGGCGACCTTTTCAGAGAGCATTTCCTCAAAAGCCTCGTCGGGCAGTTTGCCGCGCTTATCGAGAACAGCGTAAAGCGGCTCCAGGTCGTTGGCAGCGACACCTATCGACTTCAACAGCGCCGCCAGCATCTTACGGCTGGATATTCTCACCACAACATCATCGCTGCTCAGACCCGCTTCCTGAAGGTAATCCACCGCACAGAATATAACCTCAGCATCAGCAAGCACGTCGTCAACACCGATGATATCGATGTTCCACTGGAAGAATTCGCGCAGCCGGCCCTTCTGCGGACGCTCGGCGCGGCACAGTCGCGGCACGGAGAACCACTTGATGGGCCGCGGCAAAGAATTGATCCGCTGATTCACCATTCTGGCCAGCGTCGGCGTGATTTCCGGCCGGATCGCAAGCTCCCGCCCGCCCCTGTCCTTGAGAGAGAAAAGCTGCTCGACGATTTCATCGCCGCTTTTCATCTGGAACATCTTTAGATATTCGAAAATCGGCCCGTCGTATTCCTCGAACCCGTTGCGCACCGATACTCGCCTCCAGCCGTCGATTATCCAGTTGCGAACGGCCATATCCGACGGGTAAAAATCCCGCGTACCTTTTACTGGCGGTATCTTCACTTTCTCTTCCTGACTTTCGCCTTCGCCTTGATTCTCCTGCCCATCCTTTTGGCCTTCGCTTTGGCGTTGTTCTCGAATTTCGCCTTTATGTACTCTTCCATTTCCTTGTCGTTCGTAAAGTGCAGCGGGTAGTCGTATGTACCCTCGACATAATCGCACTTGCTGTGCCGGTACTGCCTGCAAATCCTCGGCCTCTTGTCGTATATCCGGCAGAGATAGTCTTTCTCCGACAGGTGTCTGCACTTGTTCCTGATGCTGATATACCAGTCGCCGTCCTCCACAAACACCGATATGTCCTTATGGCACAGAAACCACCTTATATCCTCGTAGTCGCCCTTGTCCTTCGGAGTATCAATCGGCAGCGCGAAGTACCGGCAGCACATCCCCGTGCACTTGTCACACTGATTGTCCTTTGCCATTACCACAAAACTCCTGATACAGTCTTGAACTACACAACCGGCAGCAGATAATATATGCTATAGCTTATATGCCGTCAAGAAAGACCAAACGCACGTTCACCCTTTTGCCCGTTGTGCGATGATTTTATGCGAAAAACTATAGTCGAGATAATATATCAGGACCAGGACATTATCGTCATCAACAAGCCCGCCGGCGTCTCGGTCACCGCCGACCGCACCGGCGCCCCTGAGCTTCTCGATATACTCGCCCGCCAATTAGGCCCACAAGTGTCTGCTCAACTGCGGCTGGTTCACAGGCTCGATAAGGACACCTCCGGCGTTATGATTTTAGCCAAGAACGCCCCGACACAATCAACCTTTTCAGGTTACTTCGGAAACAGGCAGGTCCGCAAGACGTATCTCGCTCTTGTAACCGGCGCCGTTCCCGGCCGAGAAGGCACTGTCGATGCACGGTTGACCCAGGACCGTAAGAACCCTCAGCTTATGCGCATCACCCGCAAGAAGGGCAAGCAAGCGATAACCCATTGGCGGCTGCTCGCTGATTTCGGCGCCATCGCCCTGTTAGCCGTTAATCCTGAAACCGGCCGAACCCATCAAATCCGTGTTCACTTGCCCTCCATCGGCCTGCCTTTGGCCATCGACCCGCTCTGCGGAAGCTCGAAACCACTGTTCCTCTCCGAGTTCAAGACTGATTATCGCCTCGGCAAAGGCCAAATCGAAAAGCCGCTCATCGACCGCCTGACATTGCACGCCTACCAGATTGACCTCCCAAACCCCCCCACAACATCTCCTGTCATTCCTGCGAACACAACGCCCTCTGTCATTCCTGCGAAAGCAGGAATCCATCCCGAAGGGCAACCAAACCGGCCCGACTGCTTCGTCGCCCGCCTCGACAAGAAATTCGCCGCCGCACTCAAAATGCTCACTAAATACAACCCAAAAGGACCGAACGCCTTCCTCAATCCTGATGCGTACAAGAGCATAGCCGAACACCGGAGGCTGTCCTGACAATTCTATTTGCTTATAGTGCATATTTCGCGGTTTTTAGTTGACCGCAGAAAGCGAATTGACTAATGATTATTGAATTCATAGACCACGAGCTGTAAATTACGATATACGAAATACGAGATACGAGATGCGAGATACGAAAATATGGCAGAACAAAAGGTAAAAGTAGGACTGGTTGGCTTCGGGACGATAGGCTGCGGCGTGGCCAGGCTCATAATCGAACAGGCTGATTCGATAGCGGCCAAGACGAACCTGCGCCTCGAGCTTGCCTGCGTTGTGGATATCGATACCGAGTCAGCCCGCCCCGTCAGGCTCCCCGAGGGCGTCCTTACTGATGACCTGAGCAGGCTGCTCAACGACGACACCATCAAGATAGGAGTCGAATTGGTCGGCGGAACCAACGCCGCTAAGCAAATCCAGCTTCAAATGCTGGCCGCCGGCAAAGACGTCGTCACCGCCAATAAGGCCCTGCTGGCTGAATACGGCAGCGAGCTTTACGATGCCGCCCATAAGCACAATCGCTGCATCGCATTCGAGGCGAGCTGCGCCGGCGGAATACCCATTATCTCCGGCATCCGAACCGGCCTGGTCGCCAACAATATCACCGCGATGTACGGCATCGTAAACGGTACCTGCAACTACATCCTTTCGAATATGACCGCCCACGATGAAAGCTTCTCCGAAGCCTTGGCACAGGCCCAGCAAAAAGGCTATGCCGAAGCCGACCCGACGCTCGACATCAATGGCCTCGACAGCGCACACAAGCTCGCCATACTCGCCTCCATCGCCTTTGGCTGCGAAATCAGTCTCGAAGACATTCTCATCGAGGGCATAGAAGCCATCTCCAAAGACGACATCCGCTACGGAGGTGAGATGGGTTACGTACTCAAACTGCTGGCAATAGGCCAACGGACCGACGACAACAAGGTCTCACTGCGCGTGCACCCGTCTTTCATCGGCAGGGGCAACCGACTGGCCGGCGTCCACGGTCCTTTCAACGCCGTCAGCGTCTTCGGCAATGCAGTCGGCCAGGTAATGTTTTACGGCCGAGGAGCCGGAATGATGCCCACCGCCAGCGCCGTCGTAGCTGACATCATCGACGTGGCCCTCGGCAACTCCCCCACCACCTTCCGACATTTGCACATCCGGCCCAGAGACAAAGCAGCCCCAATGATCGCAAAACCGGGCGATTTCGTCAGCAGATTCTACGTCCGCCTGATGGTCAAAGACCAGCCCGGCGTCTTCTCGCAGATAGCTAAAATTCTCGCCGATAATGCCATCAGCATTTCCGGAGTACTCCAGCACGAAGGCACCGGACCCGATAACACCGTGCCCGTCGTGATAGCCACACATCCCACCCCACAGAGCAGGGTAACCGCCGCACTGCGAGACCTCGACAACCTCGCGACCGTCTGCACCACACCGGTCTGCATAAGGATAGTCGATATAGCGGAGGACGCAGACCAGTGACAAAGTACGCCATCATAGTCCCCGACGGCGCCGCAGACGAGCCAATCGAGCAACTCGATAACAAGACCGTTCTTGAAGCGGCCAATACGCCCAACATGGACAAGATAAGCAGCCGAGGCAGACAGGGCATTGTACGCACCATCCCCGAAGGATTCGACCCCGGCAGCGACGTCGCCCAGATGAGCCTGCTCGGCTACGACCCACGACGCTGCTACAGCGGACGAGCACCCATCGAAGCCGTCGCACGAAATATCCAGTTGGCGCCCGACGATTGGGTCTTTCGGTGCAACCTTGTCACTATCGCCGACGACATAATGGCCGACCACAGTGCAGGACATATCGCCACCGAAGAAGCCGCAAAGCTCGTGGCAGACCTCAATGACCACCTCGGCAGCGAGCGAATTCGCTTCTATCCGGGCGTCAGCTACCGACACCTGCTCGTGTTCAAAGGCATTGATTTCGACGTCCTGACCTATCCGCCCCACGATTACATCGGTACCACCAAAGACAAGATTCTGCCGCGAGGCAGAAACGCCGAAATGCTTATCGATTTGATGGCACGCTCGCACCAGCTTTTCGTCAACCACGATATTAACAGGGTCAGAAGCGACCTCGGCGAAAACCAGGCCAACTCCATCTGGCTCTGGGGACAGGGCAAAAAAACTCAAATGGAGAGTTTCGAAAAAAGATTCGGTATAAAGGGCCTGGCAATAACCGCCGTGGACCTCGTCCGGGGCCTGGCCAAGCTCATCGGTTTCGACCTCAAGGAAGTCCCCGGCGCCACCGGCTTCGTCGACACCAATTACGCCGGCAAAGCCGCAGCCGCCATAGAGGCGCTTGACAGGTACGATATGGTCTTTGTCCACGTCGAAGCCCCCGACGAAGCCGCCCACACCGGCAGCGAGAAAGCCAAGAAAAATGCCCTTGAACAGATTGACAAACACATTGTCGGCCCCATTTTCGAGGCCCTTCAGACATTCGAAAGCTGGCGAATACTTGTCGCACCAGACCACCCCACACCCGTTCGGACCGGCGCCCATTCGCCCGAACCCGTCCCCTTTGCAATGGCAGGCACAGCAGTCACCGGCATTCTCCACACAACCTTCAGCGAGGCAAACGCCGCCAAATCGGGATTTAGGATAGACAACGGCTTCGAGCTGATGGAGTATTTCCTCAAGAGCTGAAGGAGTTGACAGCACGGGCCGAATTAGGTAAAGAGTATGTAATTCACAGCCGCTAACATAACTGGCTTTGCAGCGATGTCGAGCGAAAAGGTCGGCGACAAGGCCGCTGGCGCCAAATGCCCGCAGGCTTTCCTTGCACCTGGTCGTCGAGGAAATTTGACGCCGAGAACGCCGACGCCGATTTTTGCAGCCGACCGCAGTAGAAGTTAAGTTGTGTTACAGGCTCTTGGAATTCGTTGTTCCGGAAGGTTTGAGTATGGCAATAATC
>Ga0180438_10009596_pt1 | contig 12029 bp, 13 predicted proteins | sample SS_ome_12_FD_132455 | JGI IMG/M metagenome (GOLD analysis project Ga0180438, IMG submission 132455) | Hypersaline lake sediment archaeal communities from the Salton Sea, California, USA - SS_3_D_2 metaG | ecosystem: Environmental > Aquatic > Non-marine Saline and Alkaline > Hypersaline >...
AGGGTAGCCCAGGTAGAAGGGCAAAAGGCCAACCCCAGAAACTTCCTGCTGATGCACGCCATGGGTCCTAACACGGCGGGTTCCATCGCCACGGCAGTGGTTGCTGGCATATTCATATCTATGGTTTAGCTAGATTTGACAGCTATTCTCACAAAAGCTATATTCTGGCTGCCGGGGGCCATTAGCTCAGTTGGTTAGAGCACGGTCCTGATAAGACCGGGGTCTGTGGTTCGAGTCCACAATGGCCCACTATCCCAGCGTCACTAGATCATCTGCTAGCTAAGCAGAACACTATTTTATACCAAAAAGCCTTTTCGCATTACCGCAGAAAATCTGCTCTTTCTCTTCTTCTGATATAGCCAGGCTTTTGACGTATTGTACGCCATTTAGCACCCAATCCAACCTGACCGGGTAACTGCTGCCGTAAAGGATATGGTCAGCTCCGAACTCTCTAACTGCGCACTCAAGCTGAGATTTGCTCCAAGCCAATGGGGTTGTAATATCAAAATACAAATTTTTGCGGAAGAAATCTTTGTATTTAGTGACCTGTGGGGTAAACCTCTCGATCTCTTCTGTTTCTTTGGATTTCCGCGGAAGGATCTGTTCCGTAAGGGCAAAGATACCGCCTCCCAACATGGTATGAATCAACTTCAAATTGGGACATTCTTCAAAAAGATCGCTGAAAAGCTCACGACCTACTGCTGTCATCTGGTCTATACAGCGGCCGATGGAACGGCGAAGATTATTGTACTCATAAAGAGTATGGTACTCCACAGGTAATGGAGTATGATGAACTACCACCGGCACATTGAGTTCATTGAGTTTCTTGAAGTAGGGCCTGAACACGGGGTCGTCCAAGTATAGATTTCCGTAATGGGCTGCCATTTCGACCCCGACGAAACCCGGTTTATCCAGACATCTTTCCAGTTCCTGGAGACAGCCCTTATCGCCCCAGGGTGGGATGGCAGCCACAGCCAGAAGTTTATCCGGATGTTCGTTCACAACTTTGCCCAGACTATCATTAACCTGACGGCATGTCTCTAGAGTCAGCCATTCCTGCCAGCAGGGCGTTCTCAATATTGCTTTATCTAGGCCAGCTCTTTCCATAATGTCCAGACGAGCTTTCGCATCTACATTGTTATAGCTGAAATTCAGATTTGCGTAGCCCCTGGGTTTCTCGATCACGATTTGCTTCTTGTCAGTCCCCGGTACAGTGATTAACTTGGAGAATTCTCCATAAGCCCGGGGCGGTGTTCGCAGGAATATCTCCAATAGCGCCTCATCCTGGAAAATGTTCTCGGGCAGTGCATGCATGTTGATGTCAATAATCATGTTTGACCTCCAATTATCAATAACATTGACGATCTGGATGAGCCTAGTATAAATCAACAAACAGAGGATGGCTATAGGAGAAAAGAATAGATCTACCCAAAAAGACAGATCATATTCCTACCAATGACTTCCACGGCAATGTATTAAGGACTTGACAAAATGTAAAGGATAGATTACTATATGTCATGAATAAGATACACAGAACAACCTCAAAGACCGAAAGGAGGTAGTGATGTCACCGAATCAGAAAATGGCTTGGGGTAACGTAGTAGTCTGGGGATCCTATTTGGTTGTCCTGACTATAGTTCTGGCTGCTAACGGAACGATCCTGTTTTGGGAAGAAGACTCTCTCAAAAATGCATTCTTCACAATCACAGGGGTGGCAGTCGCGGCATTCATCACTATGATGTTATTCGTTTGGATAAGGGCGTCTAGGGCCAGAGCAACTATCGATGAAAGAGATCATAAGATCATGAATCGGGCAAATGCCCTGGCAGGTCCTGTAGCTATGACTGCCCTAGCAGTCACCTCACTAGTACTCGGTTTAGTCTACATTGAAGATAAGAATAGCGTTATGTCTCCGTATTTTCTTATGTACGTCACTCTAATCAACGTGGTTGTATATTGGCTCGCTCAAGCTATTCACATTTTAGTCGCCTACAGACGGGATTAGGATCATTCCGAATGATGACTTGCTTAATGAAAGGAGGATGGAAACTATGGCACCGCTACAAAAGAGAGCTCTAATTAGTCTAGTGATAGGCCTTGCTCTTGCTATTGCTCTTATCGTGGTTTTCGTTACTAGAGACATTAACGCCTATGCAACTGATTTGGGATTCAGATTGATTGTGTATGCGTTGTGGGTTGGAGTGCCAGTAGTGTACCTTTTATTGATTAATCTTACCCGTCTTACTAAGTTGAAACAGGTTGATGAAAGGGACAGATTGATTATGGACCGAGCTCCAAAAATACAGTGGCTGTCGGTAATATTCACTCTGGTAGTCTGGTATACAGTACTGAATGACCTTTACTGGGATCAAGGGCAATTACCCGTCGTTTACCTGACTCTTATTCTCATATCTACTCTGGTTATTAGTGCGCTTGCTGAGTCCCTCGGTATCCTGATTGGTTACTGGAGAATGAACCGGAATGGGTAGAATAGAGAATCGGATTAGAAGGCTGCGTTTTGACCATAACGAGATGACGCAGGAAGAACTGGCCAACAGGGCAGGCTGCACCCGGCAGACTATTATTGCCTTGGAGCAGAACAAGTATGTTCCTTCTATCGAGTTAGCCTTCAAGATTGCCAGGGCATTTAGTGTCCCCCTCGAAGAAGTCTTTCAATACGAGGATAGCTGAGGAGGGTAAGAATGAACGGAATCATGTTTGTGGGAGGACTATGCATAGCGATAACACTGGCTCTGCTATTCTTAGCTGTCTGCACAGAAGAACTGCTGAGTCCGCTTACCGTATGAAGACGGCACTGCTGTTTTCCTATATAATTGTGATATGCCCAAGGCCTAAGGTTTGAGGCGCTGCCAACTGGAGGATATCATGGCAGAGGATTATGGAATCGTCGATGTCTGGATGCAGCACCCAACACCTAAACACCTGAACCAGCCCATGTTTGATTCTCTTCGCAGATGGACAGGCCAGGAGAAACGGACTGAGGATATTCCGGTAGAGTTTACAGTCGGTGCCATGGATGAAGCAGGCGTTCAGATTGGCCTGATATGTGCCTGGTGGGGCCCTCAGGGACCAACCATATCAAATGACGAGGTGGCAGCTATTGTCAAGCAGTATCCTGACCGCTTTGTAGGCATCGCGTCGGTTGATTTGTACCGCCCTATGGATGGCATTCGAGAGCTTAGGCGCTGTGTGCGGCAGCTTGGCTTCAAGGGCCTGAGAATAGTCCAGTGGTACTGGAACCTGCCTCCGACTGACAGGCGCTATTATCCGCTCTACGCCGAGTGTATCGAACTCGGGATCCCATTTTGCTGCCAGGTCGGCCATACCGGCCCTCTTTGTCCTTCCGAACCGGGACGGCCTATCCCTTATATTGATGAGGTAGCCCTTGAATTTCCCGAACTCAAAATCGTGGGGGGACACATTGGATACCCGTGGACGGTGGAGATGATAGCGGTGGCAACAAAACACGAAAATGTCTATATAGACACCTCAGCCTATATCGCCAAGCGATTTCCGGTGGAACTGGTGAATTACATGAAGAAGAATGGCAAGAACAAGGTCATGTTCGGAACGAATTTCCCGATGGTTACGGCAGCGAGGTGCTTGCAAGACCTTGATACCCTTGAACTCAGTGACGATGTGAAGAGACTATTCCTCTGCGACAACGCCAGACGGGTATTTGGACTTCAGTAGGGACTGGTTTACAGAGCCAGCCTCATTCGAAGCTCGCTATTGACAAACCGAAGGGCAGCCTTTATATTGTAAGCAATTGAATATGGGGAAAGGCTGAGAACAGGACTAGTACAGCCTGAGGCGGAGTTCAGAGAGTCGGGGAAGGTGTGAGCCGATACTTGCGCAAGGTTGGAATGGACCTGGGAGCCGCAAACCGAAAAGTCCAACTGAGTAGGCTTTGCCGCAAGGGCAGCGTTATCAGAGCCCAGGGTATAGCCAGATTAGGCTGTACCTAGAAAGAGATGGCCGAATAGGCCGAAGAAGGGTGGCACCGCGAAGGTCAAACCTCTCGCCCCTGGGTGAGAGGTTTTTTGTATTGATTATTTTGAAGTGATATGTATTATCCTACACTGGAAGACGTTCGCCGGCTAAGAAAGCACGGCAATCTGGTACCAGTCTGCCGCAACATTCAGGCTGATCTGGAGACGCCAGTGTCCGCCTACCTTAAGATAGCCCGCGGCGACTACTCCTTTCTGCTGGAAAGTGTCGAAGGCGGTGAGCGAATGGCCCGCTACAGCTTCATTGGCACCGAACCTCTTCTTGTCTTGCGGACAGGAGATGAGAACCCCGTTGACCCGCTAGGCCTGGCGGAAAGGGAATTAGCTCGCCTTCATCCTGTGTCCATCAGCGGACTTCCTCGGTTTCACGGCGGGCTGGTTGGCTATTTGAGTTACGAGGTCGCCCGCTACTTCGAGAGTTTGCCCTGTCCTGGGCCCGATCCTCAGGGGCTCCCCGAGTCTATCTTCATGCTGGCAGATACCTTGCTTGTCTTCGACCATCTTACGCATAGAATCAAGGTTGTCTCCCATGCCCATCTGGACGGGGATGTGGACGCGGCGTATCAGGAGGCAACCTGCAAGATTGACGACCTGGTGAACAGATTGGAGCAGCCGATGCATTCGGAAGCGCCTAAGAATGCGCCACCGGATAAGCCTGAAGTGTCATCGAATGTCACTCGGGCGGAGTTCGAGGCCGCAGTATCTCGAGCCAAGGAATATATCTATGCCGGCGATATAATCCAGACTGTCCTATCGCAACGGCTGGCAAGGCGTACTACTGCCGATCCCTTTGCCATATATCGGGCGTTACGCTCTATTAACCCCTCTCCTTACATGTACTACCTCCACCTAGGTGATTTCTATATCGTCGGAGCCTCCCCCGAGCTTCTGGTGCGAGTTGAGGACGGCACAGTATCTACCCATCCCATTGCCGGCACTCGCCACCGGGGTAAGGATGCTGTTGAAGACGCGGCTCTAGAAGAGGAGCTCAGGCACGATGAGAAGGAGCGTGCTGAGCACATCATGCTTGTTGACCTGGGGCGCAATGATATCGGCAGAATCAGCGAGCCGGGCACAGTCGAGGCAACTCAGCTTATGGATGTGGAGCGGTACTCACATGTTATGCATCTGGTATCACATGTTCAGGGTAGGCTCAGGCCCGGACTTTCGCAGTTTGATGCTCTCCGCGCCTGCTTTCCGGCTGGCACCGTTTCCGGCGCTCCCAAAATTCGGGCCATGGAGATAGTGGCCGAACTCGAAAAGGAGAAAAGAGGGCCCTACGCCGGCGCAGTGGGTTACTTCGATTTCTCGGGCAATCTGGACACCGCTATCACAATACGTACCATCGTCATCAAGGACAACGGCGCCTATATCCAGGCGGGCGCCGGCATCGTCGCAGACAGTGTCCCTGAGCGTGAATATCGGGAGAGCTTAAACAAGGCTCAGGCGTTGCTTTCAGCTATCGAACAGGCAGAGGCCAGCCAGCATGTTTTCACGCGTTAGTTTTGGTCGTGATCAACTAGGAGTGAAGCGAACAGGGAATTGTTGAACAGTCTTCCCGGCAAGGAGCAGAGAGGTGATTAAGGAAGCCATCGAGACTGTGGTTAACGGTCGCTCGCTCACCTTCGAGCAAGCGGCATCCATAATGGAGGAGATAATGATTGGCGAAGCCACGCCAGCACAGGTTGCCGCCCTCGTCACTGCCCTGCGCATTAAGGGGGAGACGGTAGACGAGATTGCCGGCCTGGCCACCGTCATGCAGGCCAAAACAACACCGGTAGAGGTCGCTTCACCGGTTGTTGACACTTGCGGGACAGGAGGAGACGGTTTTGGCAGTTTCAATATCTCCACAACTGCCATCTTTGTTGTCGCTGGCGCCGGACTCAAAGTGGCCAAGCATGGTAACAGGGCGATGTCCAGCCGCTGCGGCAGCGCTGATGTCCTGGAGGCGCTTGGGGTGAAAATTGACCTTGATGCTGAGACCGTCGCTCGATGTGTTGAAACAGTTGGCATCGGATTCATGTTTGCTCCCAATTTCCATCCGGCGATGAAATATGCCGCCGCACCCCGACGCGAAATCGGCATTCGTACTGTGTTCAATATCCTCGGCCCCCTCACTAATCCTGCCAGAGCCAAGTTCCAGGTCATCGGCGTTCCTTCAAAGGAGCTAGGAGAGAAGATAGCCTCCGTCCTCCACCGTCTGGGCACAGAGCATTCACTGGTGGTACACGGCACGGAGGGCATGGACGAAATCTCCATTAGTGGGAAATCGCTGATATGGGATGTCAATCGACATCGAGTGTCCCCACCTTACGAAGTCCTCCCTGAGGATTTGGGGTTTATGAAGGGCAGCGTCACCCAGATAAGGGGAGGAACAGCCAGGCAAAATGCCAGGATACTGCGGGGCATACTAGGTGGCGAGGTGGGAATCAGACGGAACGTAGTCGTTATGAATGCTGCTGCAGCGTTGGTGGCTGGCAACAAGGCATCGGACCTCAAAGAAGGTGCCTGTATCGCTGAGAAGACTATCGACGGCGGACAGGCTCTGGCCAAACTCAACGAATTAATAGAGTTCAGCCACAGTCTGAGCAAGAAGAAACAATAACCAGGAGTCAGTAGTCAGCATTTGATTTGGCTGGAAAAAAGGAAATGTTGGACAAAATCATCGCCCAAAAAAGGGAAGAGGTTGAGCAAAGAAAAAAGGCCGCGCCCCTGACCTATTTGCAGGAGCGTATTGTCGACCAGAAGCTGCCGCTTGACCTCGCCCCGGCTCTCAAGGGCGACCATATCCGCCTGATTGCCGAGGTCAAGAAGGCCTCTCCATCGCGGGGGTTGCTGAGCCCCAACCTCGATCCCACTGAACTAGCCCAGACCTATGTCGAAGGTGGTGCTGCTGCTATCTCAGTGCTCACTGAGGAAAGCTACTTCATGGGCAGTATTGAGCACCTGGCAGCAATCAAGGAAGTGGTTGGGCTTCCGTTGCTGAGAAAGGATTTCATCTTCGACCCTTACCAGGTATATGAGTCCCGTGCCTATGGCGCTGATGCTTTACTGCTAATCACAGCCATTCTAAGCCAAGGGCAGCTTAAGGAACTGACCTCACTGAGCGACGGTCTTGGTTTAAGATGTCTGGTTGAGGTGCATAACGAGAACGAGGTGGAAAGGGCAGTTCTTAGCGGGGCGGAAATCATTGGAATCAATAACCGAGACCTCAATACTCTCGCCGTTGACATCAATACAGCCCGCCGCTTGCGGCCGCTGATCCCTGAAGAGAAAACCGTGGTTGGCGAGAGCGGCATCAAAGGTCGAAAGGATATGGAGAAGCTGATCAAATGGGGAGTTGATGCCGTACTTGTTGGCGAGGCTCTGGTTACCGCGACCGATATCAGGGCCAAGATGAAGGAACTCCTTTCATGACTCGTATCAAGATTTGCGGGATTACGGATGAGACCAATGCTCTGGCAGCGGCTGACGCTGGTGCCGACTTCATCGGGTTAGTCTTCGCTCACAGCAAACGGCAGGTAATTCCAGCCCGGGCCCGTGAGATAGCTGATGCCGTAAAGAAAAGCAGCGCTGCTACCAAAGTGGTGGGTGTCTTTGTCAATGCACCAGTCTTTCAGATAAATGAAATCGCCGATTTCTGTGCTCTAGATGTGGTCCAATTAAGCGGCAATGAATCCTGGGAGGATTGTCGCAAGATTGCCAACCCGATCATCAAAGCAATTCGAGTAGGCCGACAACCGCTCGAGGACATCTGCGCCGAACTATCCGCTGCCAGCAGATTACTTGCCCGACGAAGATTTATCACCCTACTCGATTCGGAAGTTGAAGGCAAATATGGTGGAACGGGAGAAAGCTTCAACTGGGACCTGGCTAAAGAGGTAGCCAAGAAGTATCCGGTCATTATCGCCGGTGGGCTCGCTCCCCAGAATGTAGCCATGTTAATCAAGAGAGTGTCGCCCTGGGGAGTTGATGTCTCTTCGGGGGTAGAGAGTAATGGTGTCAAAGATGCTTCAAAGATTAGGGCCTTCATCGAGGCAGTTAGGTCAACAAAGTAAACTGATAGATTATCGACACATAGGGGGAACGGTCAGATGCTTGTTGTTATGAAAAACGATGCTACGGAAGTGCAAGTACAAGCCGTCATTCGTGAGATTGAGAGCTTGGGCTACCGTGGTATTCCAATGCCGGGCGCCCAGCGAACTGCTGTTTGCATCGTAGGAAACACAGGGCCGGTTGAAGATTCGGGGTTACTTTCGTTGGATGGCGTGAAAGAGACGATCCGTGTAACTAAACCTTATAAACTTGTCAGTAGAGAGACTCACCCGCAGCCTACGATTATCGGTATTGGTGATATCAATATTGGTGGAGAGGAACCGGTAATAATGGCCGGGCCCTGCGCCGTGGAAAGCGAAGAACAGGCACTAACAATCGCACACCTAGTGAAGCAGTATGGCGCACAGATATTTCGCGGAGGTGCCTTCAAACCTAGGACATCACCCTACAGTTTTCAAGGATTGGGAGAGGAAGGATTAAAAATACTGAAGAGAGTCCGTAGTGAAACAGGCCTACTAGTCGTATCCGAGGCCACTGACCATACAAATATTGAAGTTGTCGAACAGTACGGTGATATTATTCAGATCGGGGCTAGGAACATGCATAATTATTCGCTGCTACGCCGTGCCGGCCGTGCCTCGAAGCCAATCCTGTTGAAGAGAGGTTTCGCCGCCACAATTGGTGAGTTGTTGATGTCGGCAGAATACATTATGTCTGAAGGGAATACACAGGTCATTCTGTGTGAGCGCGGAATCCGTACCTTCGCTGACAATACTAGGGGCACCCTCGACCTGAGCGCTATACCTTCAATCAAAGAAGTCAGTCACCTGCCTGTGGTGGTCGACCCTAGTCATGCCGCCGGACGAAGGGAGTACGTTATCCCCTTGTCAAAGGGAGCCATAGCTGTAGGTGCCGATGGGCTCCTAGTTGAAGTACACCACGACCCTTCGCACGCCTTTTCCGACGGAATGCAGTCCTTGTATCCAGAGCAGTTTGAGCAGTTAATGAGAGAGATACAGAGTATGCGCAGGTAATGCCTGTAATGAGAAAAAACGATTAAGATTCGGCTCAGGCAGAACGAGGTGTATGGTGCTACCTGATAATAAAGGCTACTTTGGAGACTATGGCGGCAAGTTTGTGCCCGAAACTCTTATGCCCGCTTTGCACGAACTGGAAACAGCCTACAACAGGGCAAAGCGCGATCCCTCTTTCTGGGCTGAATTCAATTCCCTATCCCATGATTACTCAGGAAGGCCGACACCCCTTTATTTCGCGGAAAGGCTTACCAAGCATTGCGGCGGAGCGCGAATCTTCATCAAAAGGGAGGACCTCCTTCATACCGGAGCCCACAAGATAAACAATGCTCTGGGGCAGGGTCTCCTGGCCAGGAGGATGAGGAAACAAAGGATTATCGCGGAGACTGGCGCTGGGCAACATGGGGTAGCCGCTGCCACCATCTGTGCCAAGTTGGGGCTGGACTGTATCGTCTATATGGGCGAGGAAGATATTCACCGTCAAGCCCTCAACGTCTTCCGTATGAAGCTGCTGGGAGCCGAGCTGCGTCCCGTCTCCTCGGGCACGAAAACGTTGAAAGATGCCATCAATGAGGCAATTAGAGACTGGGTAACTAATGTAAGAGATACGTACTATCTTCTGGGGTCAGTTGTAGGTCCTCACCCCTATCCAGTAATGGTGCGCGATTTTCAGTCGATCATAGGAAAAGAAGCCAGGGAACAGATTTTGGCTAAGTGCGGTCGCTTGCCTGACTACATCGTCGCCTGTGTGGGCGGAGGAAGCAATTCCATCGGGATATTCCATCCCTTTGTGAATGATAAAGGCGTCAGACTTATCGGCGTCGAAGCAGCCGGCAGAGGAATCAGGACAGGGAAACACGCCGCCACTCTGGTTGCCGGCACGGTAGGGGTCTTGCATGGAGCGAAATCTTATGTCCTTCAAGATGATGCTGGACAAATTCTGGGAACTCACAGTATTTCTGCAGGCCTGGATTACCCCGGAGTAGGACCTGAGCATAGTTACTACAAGAGCATCGGCCGCGCCACCTACGTGGCAGTAAATGATAAGGAGGCGCTGAAAGCCTTCCAACTTCTCTGCCGAACCGAAGGCATTATTCCGGCGCTGGAGCCAGCCCACGCCATATCCTACGCGACCAGAATGGCAGGCTCTTTGGATAAGGAGCAAATTATGGTAGTCAATCTGAGCGGGCATGGCGACAAGGATATGGATATTGTGCGCGACGCATTGGGGGTGAACCTTTGAGCCGCATCGCTTCAGTTTTTGGCAAGGGCAATCCGACTGCCCTCATTCCTTACATCACAGTAGGGTATCCCAGCATCGAAACAACCTTAAAGGCGGTGCCTCTTTTCGCCGGCATCGGATGCGATATCATTGAGCTGGGCATCCCCTTTTCCGACCCCCTGGCTGACGGTGCTACCATCCAACGAGCAAGCTACGAAGCACTCAGGCAAGGAGTCACCACTAGGATCTGTTTTGAAGTGGCGCAAGAGCTAAGACAGCAGGTAGGAATTCCCCTGGTGTTTATGACCTATTACAACCCTGTGCTTAAGTCCGGGCCAGAGCAGTTTTGCTCAAAGTGCGCCGAGGTGGGGATTGATGGGTTGATTGTACCTGATCTTCCACCCGAGGAAGGAAAAGACCTGGAAGAATCAACCAAAAGGCATGGTCTCGACCTTGTTTATCTTCTCAGCCCGGCTAGCACTGAACAACGCATCAGGCTGGTGACCAGCAGGTCCAGCGGCTTTATCTACTTGGTTTCGCTGACCGGTGTCACTGGTGCCAGAGATAGACTCCCTGAGGAGCTAGAAGGCTTTGTGGCAAAGGTAAGAAGAAGGACTGACAAACCTCTTTGTGTTGGCTTTGGAGTCTCGACTCCCGAGCAAGCGCGGAGAGTAGCCAGGGTAGCCGACGGCGTCATCATGGGCAGCCGTATTATACAGTTGCTCGACGAGGATAAATCACTTGAAAATGCCTGCTCTTTCATTAAATGTGCGAGAGAGGCCTTGTTGTGAAAAGGAGGTTGACATGTAGGATATTCAGTTTGAAATCATAGCCGAACGAAAAATCGAAAGGAGCGAAAATGGAAAGAGCAATGTATTTTCTTGACCAAAAGGATATGCCCACTCACTGGTACAATATTATGGCTGATATGCCCGGGGACATGCCGCACGTGTTGCACCCGGGAACCGGAAAACCTGCAACTGTAGATGATGCAGCCGGGCTATTCGCCAGGGCGTGTGCCGAGCAGGAACTCAACAGGATAGACCGCTATATTGAAATTCCCGAGGAGCTGCAGGAGATCTACCGCACCTGGAGGCCCACTGTGTTGCATAGGGCGTATCGGCTCGAGAAGGCCCTGGATACACCAGCCAAAATCTTCTATAAGTATGAAGGGACGAATCAGGCTGGTAGCCACAAGCCTAACACCGCGACGGCTCAGGCGTACTATGCCAAGAAACAAGGCCTCAAGGGCTTAAGTACTGAGACCGGTGCCGGCCAATGGGGTAGCGCGCTAAGTTTGGCGGGGGCATTCCTTGGTCTGGAGATCAAGGTGTTTATGGTCAGGATTAGCTATAACCAGAAGCCATATCGCCGCATCGCCATGGAGACCTGGGGAGGCAACTGCGTCCCCAGCCCCAGTACCGAGACCAAGTCAGGGCAAGCTATGCTGGAAAAATGGCCTGATTGTCCTGGCAGTTTAGGCCTGGCTATTAGCGAGGCAATAGAGTACATGGCAACCCGTCCGGACTACAGGTATTCGATCGGCAGCGTACTTAACCATGTTCTGCTTCATCAGACCATCATCGGGGAGGAATGCCGGAAACAAATGGAGATGGCAGACGCCTATCCTGATATTATCGTGGGTAACGTTGGCGGCGGTTCAAACTTCGCCGGGCAATTCTTCCC
>Ga0180438_10009598_pt1 | contig 12026 bp, 7 predicted proteins | sample SS_ome_12_FD_132455 | JGI IMG/M metagenome (GOLD analysis project Ga0180438, IMG submission 132455) | Hypersaline lake sediment archaeal communities from the Salton Sea, California, USA - SS_3_D_2 metaG | ecosystem: Environmental > Aquatic > Non-marine Saline and Alkaline > Hypersaline >...
CGATCGGCCGCGTGACGTATCGCGATCCGGCCATTCCCGTCGAGGCGACGCTGGAAGCATTTTCGCCCTTCATGCCACTTTCGGCCGACGATTCCTCGCTGCCCGCGACCGTGATGAGCTACCGCATCAGGAACACGGGCGGCCGGGCAGTCGACGCCGAGGTCGTCGGGCATCTGGAAAACGCCATCTGCCTGGAGACGGCCGAGCTGTCTTCTCAGAGAGGCCGCCGCCGCAACCGCGTGGTCCGCGATCGTGGGCTGACGGCGATCGAATGCTCCGTCGAGCCGGTCGATGACGAAGCGATCGAGCCCCGGCCGGACGTCCTCTTTGAAGATTTCGAAAAACCCGACTACGAGGGCTGGACCGTTGAGGGCGAAGCCTTCGGCGACGGGCCGGTCGAAATCAAGAAGATGCCCGGCTACCAGGGCGACGTGGGCGGGCAAGGCCAGCGGGTGGTCAACAGCCACGCCACGGCGCCCGGCGGGAGCGTGGTGGAAAAAGACAGCCGCTTCGGCACGCTCACCAGCCGGCCGTTCAAGATCCAGCGGCGATTCGTTCGGCTCTTGGTGGGCGGCGGGGCGCATGTGGGCGAAACCTGCGTCGAAATACTCGTCGAAGGCGAAGTGGTCGCCGCCGTCACCGGCCGCAACAACAACCGCATGCAGCCGGCCGTGCTCAGCGTCGGCCGCCACGAAGGCCGCCAGGCGCAGATCCGGATCGTCGACCGCCACGGCCCCGGCTGGGGCAACATCGGCGTCGACCAGATCGTCTTCACCGACCGACCGCCGCTGGAGCAGCCGCTCAGCCAACAGCGAGACTTCGGCACCATGACGCTGGCATTGATCGGCTCCGGCGACGCCGATCGCGCTAAAGCCCGCCGCGACGCCGACGAACCGCTGGACGACGCCACCGCCGAGATGAGCGATTCGCTCGTCGGCTGCGTCGGCCGCAGCGTCCGGCTCGAGCCGGGCGAGGAGGCGACCGTCGATTTTGTGATCACCTGGCACTTTCCCAATTTCTACGCCCGCGGCGTCGCTTCGCGGGGCAGTCCGCCGCCGCGCGTGGGGCACTACTACGCTTCCCGCTTCGACTCGGCGCTGGCCGTCGCCCGCTATCTGGCGACAGATTTCGACCGGCTGGCCGGCGCCACCCGCCGCTGGGCCGAGACCTGGTACGACTCGACGCTCCCCTACTGGCTGCTGGATCGCACGATGGCCAACACGGGCACGCTGGCCACCACGACCTGCTACCGTTTTGCGGACGGGCGTTTCTGGGCGTGGGAGGGGATCGGCTGCTGCCAGGGGACCTGCACGCACGTCTGGCACTACGCCCAGGCCCCGGGACGGCTCTTTCCCGAGATCGAGCGGCTGGAGCGGCAGCGGGTGAATTTCGGCATCGGCTTGCACGAAGACGGCGGCATCGGTATGCGGACCGGTCTGGATCAGTCCAACCACCCGGCCGACGACGGCCAGTGCGGCCGCATCCTCGGCGTGCTCCGCGAGCACCAGACGTCGACCGACGGCGCGTTCCTCAGCGAGCTCTGGCCGAAAGTGAAGCTGGCGCTGGAGTACATGATCCGGCATGACGCCGACGCCGACGGCATCCTCGAAGGGGCCCAGCCCAACACACTCGACGCCGCCTGGTACGGCAAGATCAGCTTCATCAGCTCGCTCTACCTGGCGGCCCTCCGCGCAGGTGAAGCGATGGCCCGCGACGTGGGCGACGACGCCTTCGCCGAGCGCTGCCGGACCATCGCCGAGGTCGGCGCCCGCAATATCCTCGAGCTGTTCAACGGCGAGTACTTCATCCAGATCGAAGATCCGTCGCGGCAGAATGAAATCGGCGTGGGAAGCGGCTGCTACATCGATCAGGTCTTCGGTCAGACGTGGGCGCACTGGGTGGGGCTGGGGCGGCTCTTCGACCGCCCCAAGCAGCTCTCGGCCCTGCAGTCGCTTTGGAAGTACAACTTCGTGCCCGACGTCGGCCCTTTGCGCGAGCAGTTTACCCAAGGCCGCTGGTACGCCCTGGCCGGCGATGCCGGACTGCTGATGTGCACCTGGCCCAAGGGCGGCAAGCGCGACGGCTGGCAGAAGCACTGGCAGTACAAGTACTTCAACGAGTGCATGAGCGGCTTCGAGTACCAGGCGGCCGCCCACATGGTCTGGGAAGGCCACGACCAGCCCGACCTGCTCCAGTCGGGCCTGGCCGTCGCCCGCGCCATCCACGATCGCTATAGCGCCGCACTCCGCAACCCGTACAACGAGATCGAGTGCTCGGACCACTATTCGCGGGCGATGGCCAGCTACGGCGTGTTCCAGGCGGTCTGCGGCTTCCATTGCCACGGTCCGAAGGGGCACATCGAGTTCAGCCCTCGCCTGCACGCCGAGAATTTCCGCGCCGCGTTCACCGCCGCCGGCGCATGGGGCACGCTCTCGCAAAAACAAGCCGCCGGTGCCCAGACCGTCGCCGTGACCGTCCGCTGGGGCCGCCTGCGGCTGAAGACGCTGGCAGTCGACGTTCCCGAAGGCCGCACCGTTGCCGCAGCCGCCGTGACGATCGCCGGCAAGCCCGTCGCCGCCGCGCACACGAGCGACGGCCGCCGCGTGACGATCGCCCTGGACGCGGAGGTCTTCTTGGACGCGGATCAGTCCGTGGAGGTTGAATTGAGGATCGCCTGAGCGCAGGATACAGGGGAATCCGAGGCCCACACCGATGACGCCCGTTGGATACGACTTGGAGAAAAGCATGTTCACCCCGTCTGATTCGAAAGCCCAGGCCGCCGCCGTCGCGGCGCTGTTGATCCTGTGGCCGGTCTCACTCGCTCCTGCAGCGGACGCCCAACGGCCGCCCCAGGTCCACACGTGGCAGATGCACCAGATCGAGCTTCGTGCCGAGGATGACTACTCCAACCCGTACACGGAGGTTTTCGTCTGGGTCGATCTCACGGGGCCGGACTTCTCCGAGCGGATCTACGGCTTCTGGGACGGCGGATCGAGCTTCAAGATCCGCGTGGTGGCGACGGCGCCGGGCCGGTGGCAGTGGCAGAGCGGCTCCAACCAGCCGGACGACCGGGGACTCAACGGCAAGCAAGGCGACTTCGTTGCCGTTGCATGGACGGAAGAAGAGAAGCGACAGAACCCCAACCGGCGCGGCTTTCTGCGCCCCACTCCCAACGGCCACGCCCTCCAATATGCCGACGGCACGCCCTTCTTCCTCGTCGGCGACACGTGGTGGGCCGCCTCGACGTGGCGGCTGCCGCTGACGGGCAAGAAGCCTGCCCCCGACTACACGCCCGCGGCGGGCATCACGTTCGAGGAAGCCGTCGCCTTTCGCAAACGGCAGGGCTACAACTTGGTAAACGTCATCTCGGCCTTCCCAAACTGGGATGCCGACCACTTCCCCAGCAGCTTTCAAGACGCGGGCGGCGTCGTGATTCGCTCCGGCTGGGAGAAATTCGGCGTGACGCTGCCCGACGGCCGGTGCACGATCAAGGACATGCACGACCAACGCGGCTATCGGCCCTTCGAGCTGCTGCCCGGTCGCCAGCCGCTTTCGGACTTCGACCGCGTCGTGCCGCAGTATTTCAAGAGCCTCGATGAGAAGGTGCAGTACCTCAACGACCAGGGTTTCATCGCCATGCTGGAGACGGTCCGCCGCGACATCGCACCGTCGTGGAAGGCGTACTTCGACTTCAACGAGTCCTACGCCCGCTTCATCCAGTACATCGCCTCCCGCTACGGGGCCTTCAATCTCATCTTCAGCCGCATCCACCTCGACGCCGTCACTGAGAAGGCCGGCCTTTCGGCGGAGGATTTCAACGCGGCGATCACGCACCACTTCCGCCGCTACGGCCCGATGCCGTTCGGCCAGCCGGTGACCACACTGATCAATGAATCGACTTACATTCGCTTCGGGCACGGCGAGCAGTGTCCCTGGCTGACGCTACACAGCCAGGGCAACCGTCCCCGCGACCACGGAGCGTATGCCAACCTGGAGGAGATGTTCCACCTCGAGCCGCCCTACCCGGCGATCAACCTCGAACCCTACTACGCCGGCTGGATGACAGGCGGCAACAGCCCGGCCGGCGAGAGACCCCCGGCCGACTGCGAGCGCGACGTCTATTTCGCCCGGGCGCAGATGTACGGCAACGTTCTCTCGGGGGCGCTGGCGGGGCACGTCTACGGGCATGCAGGCTACGACATGACGGCCGCTGGCGAGCCGGAGGGAGTGCCCGGCGCGAGGCCCTTCTTCTGGGAGGCCCTCAACTGGCGCTCCGGGGCCGAGATGCAGCACCTCAAGACATTCGTGCTTTCCGAGGGCGGCCGGTTTCAGGATTTGCTGTTGGCCTCCGACGACGTCAAGCCGCGAAGGGCTCCCGGCAGCCCCGAACGGGGACTCGACGGCTGGGCCTTCATGATGCGGGCCGCCGAGAAGGATTTCGCCCTGCTCTACTTCGAGCGCGCGGCAAGCCGCGGCGAGCTTGAAGGCATGGCGCCGGGCGCGGTGTACGAGTGGCGGTGGTTTGACCCGCGCGAAGGGCGCTGGAGCGATCCGGGGCCGCTGCAGGCGTCGGCCGATGGCCGCCTGGTGGTGCCGGCTTTCCCCGACGGGGCCGATGTCGCCGACGACGACTGGGCGGCAAGAATTGTCCGCAGGTGATTTTCCTCTGTAAGCAGGCTCGCCAAACCTGTAGACGCGAAGCAAGGAGATATGCGATGTCGAGCAATTGGCGTGAGAAAGCCAAACAGCGGCGGAGAATATCCAGGCGCCGCCTTCTGGCGGGGGCGATGGCCGCCGTGCCAGCTCCGCTACTTGTGCCAGGCCGGGCCCTGGGGCTCGGCGGGCAGATGGCACCCAGCGAGCGGATTACCATCGCCATGTTCGGCGTGGGCAATCGCGGCTCCAGCTCGCTCAGGGCGATGCAGCCGCTGGCGGACCACCAGGTCGTGGCCATCGCCGACTGCCGCCGCAGCCGCGCGCTGTTGGCCCAGGAGCAGGTCAACCGCTTCTACTCCGAGCGGTTGGGCACGGAGAGTTTCAAGGGCTGCCGCGTCTACAACGACTTCCGCGACGTGCTCGCCCGCGGCGACGTCGACGCCGTCTGGGGCTGCGTGCCCGATCATTGGCACGGCGTGGTCTACAGCCGTGTGATCGAGTCGGGCAAGGATCTTTACGGCGAGAAGCCCGTCACGCGGTGGATCGCCCAAGGGATCAAGGTCCGCGACGCCGTGCGGCGCTACGGCTGCGTGTTTCAGACCGGCACGCAGCAGCGGAGCTCGCCGCACTTCCGCCACGCGTGCGAGCTGGCCGTGAGCGGCTATCTCGGCAAGGTCCACACGGTCTACGTCGGCGCGCCCGGCGGGCGCAGCTATCCGGTCGAGCCGCCCTGCGATCCGCCGGAAGGATTCGACTACGACATGTGGACCGGACCGGCGCCGTACCTCCCCTTCGACAACAAGCGGTGCGAGTGGCTTGCGATGTACATGATCTCGCACTATTGCGCCGGCTTCATCACCAACTGGGGCGTGCACCACCTGGACATCGCCGGCTGGGGCTGCCCCGAGATCTTCCGGGAGCCGTTCGAGGTCGAGGGCACCGGCGTGCTGCCCGAAGATGGCATGACCGACACCTGGATCTGGTGGCAGATGACGCTCCGCTGGAAAAGCGGGCTGGTGATGAGCTTCACGAACACGGGCAATCCCAACGAGCAGGGCTGCAAGTTCGTCGGCGACGAAGGCTGGGTGCACGCCAACCGCAAGGGCATCTGGGCCGAACCGGCCTCGCTGCTGGAAGTTCGGCTCAAGCCCGGCGACACCCGGCTGCACGCCAGCCCCGAGCACGACAACCCCTACACCGCGCACACGGCCGACTTCTTCCGCTCGATCCGCACGCGGCAGGACCCCGTCTCGCCGGTCGAGGCAGGCCACGCGGCGAGCACGCTGGGCAACGTCTCGGACATCGCCCTGCGGCTGGGCCGGAAGCTCAAGTGGGACCCCCGGCAAGACTGTTTCATCGGCGACGACGAGGCCAACGCGATGCTGTCGCGAGCGCTGCGGAGCCCCTGGACGATTTAACTTACTCCCCTCTCCCGCAAGCGGGAGAGGGGCTGGGGGTGAGGGCGGCAAATGCTGAAACAACCCGTGAAAACTTACTGCCTGACGACCAAGAAAGACATGACCATGTCTCCAACAAACAGAAGCACATTGCCCATCGTTCTTCTCGCACTCTTGGCCGCGGCCCTCCCGGGGCGGGCTGCGGAAACGGCCGAAGAAGACGCTTGGAGAGCTCTGCCGCGTTACGAGTATGGCGAGGACATGGCCCCGCTTCTGGCGATCGATCGGGCCGTGATTCGGGCGATGGCTTCGCCCGACCAGCGGGCTGCATGTGCCGCTCGGCTGGCCGCAGTGCTCCAAGACCCGACGGCCACGAAAGCGGCCCGACAGTACGCCTGCCTCCAGTTGCGTCAGGCTGGAACTGGGGTTGAAGTGCCCGTGCTGGCCCGACTGCTTGCCGGAAGCGACGTTGCCGAGTCCGCTCGGCACGCATTGGAAGCCATTCCGGGCGAGGAGTCGCTTGCCGCGCTTCGCAGCGGATTGTCTGCCGTGGAGGGCAACCTCCTGGTGGGCGTGATCCAATCGCTGGCGGCCAGGAGAGATGCCCGCTCGGTGCCGGCCTTGATCCGGCTGGCCGATTCGCCGGAGCAGCCCGTCGCCGAGGCGGCCGTTTGGGCCCTGGGAAACATCACCGGCGACGAGGCGGCGGAGTTTCTTAAACGCCGCGCCGAGGCTGCCGAAGTGCCGACGCCGCTGGCTTTGGCCGTTCCACTCTTGCGATGTGCCGATGCGATGGCCGATGGCGGCGAGGCCGCATGGGCCGAGGCGGTCTACACCCTCGCTCAACGCGAGGGACAGCCGCCGGGGATTCGCCGCGCAGGCTTGGAAGGCACCCTCCGGCTCCGGAAAGGGCGCGCGATGGAAACCATCGTCGAATGGTTCGCGGATGCCGACCCCGACCGCCGCGTCGTCGCCGCCGCGCATCTGGGAAAGCTGTCGGACGAGCAACTCGAAGGGCTGCAGGCACGGCTGGCCGACCTGCCTGCGCCGTGCAGCGGCACCTTGCTCGAAGTACTGGCTTCCCGCAAGGGCGCCGACGTGCTCCCCTTGGTGCTTGAAGCGGCGCGGAGCGAGAAGCCGGAGCTGCGGCTGGCCGGCATTCGCGGACTGGCGCTGGTCGGCGACGCCTCGACGATCCCGCTGGTGATCGACGCGCTGGCCGCCGGCGACGAGCTGGCCGAGGCGGCCGCGAGGGCGCTCGTGGAGCTTTCGCCCAAAGACGTCGGGCCGGCCTTGCTCGACGCGCTCGAGTCGCGCCCCGAGATTCGCGTGCCGGTGATCGACGTGCTCACGCGGCTGAAGTATTACGAGGCCATCGACCCGCTGATCGAAATCGCCGCCCAGGAAGATCCGGCCGTGTACGGGCCCGCGCTCGACGGCCTGCGGGGGATCGCCGACCCCGACAAGAGCGACGTGCCACGGCTCGTGCGTCTCTTGTTGCGCGTCGAGCGGGGACGGCACGGCGACGAGGTGGAACGGACGATCCTGATCGTCTGCCAGAAGCAGCCGCCCGGGAGCGATCCGGCCGGGCCCGTTCTGGATGCATTGGCGAAAATCGGCACGGTCGAGCTGCCCAAGGTGCTGCCGCTTTTGGGCCGCCTTGGGGGGCCAAAGGCGCTCAAGTCGATCGAGGACGCACTCGCCAGCCCCGACCCGGCCGTTCAAGAGGCGGCCGTTCGCGGCCTCTCTAACTGGCCCGATGTGACCGTCGCCGAGAGGTTGCTCAAAGTCGCAACCGATTCGCAGAAGGAGAGCCATCGCCGTTGGGCCTTGAGGGCGTACGTCCGCGTGGTCACGCTGCCGGCCGATCGCCCGGAGGCGGAGACGCTCGCTATGCTCCAGGCGGCGATGAAGCTAGCCGGCGTGCCCGAGGACAGGCAGCTCGTGATCGAGCGGGCGGCGACGGTCCGCACGGTGGAGTGCGTGCTGTGGATCGCTCCCTATCTGGACGATCCGGCCCTGGCCCAGTCGGCGTGCCGATCGATCGTCGAGCTTGCCCACCAGCGGTTCCTGCGGCATCCGAACATCGACAAGTTCGGCCCGCTCTTGGAAAAGGTCGCCAAGATCAGCGCCGACGCCGAGATCGCCGAGCGAGCCAAGCGTTACCGGCTGGGGCTTTAGCTACAGATCGGAGGGAGAACTACGAAAACGGGAAAGGGCGAAACCGCGTATGCTCCCTCTCGTTCCCAAGCTCCAGCTTGGGAACGTCAGGCTGAACAGCGAGAACCATCACACATACGGATGTCGACGCGATGCATCTTCAGTACGTCAAGGAGAGACTGACGTGCGCTAGAGCCGCGTCGACAGGATACCGAACGTGTCGCGAATCTCGCCCAGCAAGCCAGCGGCGGCGGTCAGTAGTAGAAGACTCCCGACAAGCAAGTTGCAGACGAAAAGGAGAAAACAAAACTCTTGCTTGAAGTTGGACCCGTAATAAAAGACTTTTGCCGCAGCAAGGAGTACTGCCGGAACAAACGGCAGCGAAATCCACTTGAGGGCGAAGATCACGAACCGTTCTGGATTCTCTGGAAGCCCCCCCACCGCAACCATAGCAGCCAGAAGACTGCACACAGAAAACACATTGAACGCCGTCGAATACCAAGGGAACGTGCACAGTGGCACACTCTCGGTTGCCGAACCGGGTTCGTGCGGGCTAAGGTCTTGGTCATCAATCACGGGCAGATGGTCGATGCTCTGGCAACGGAACGGCCTAGCCGTCAGCCGCAGGCTGATCGCACGAAGCGGAACTTTAAGGCTGGCCGGTATTGGCGGCTATTTCCTTGGGGCGTTGTCGCAATCTGATCGCCCAGCGAATTGCACCGATGCCGCCGACCGTGCCAATGACTAAACCGGATACTATTAACCACTCCCCGATCGTCAACAGCGTTGTGTCGATCCGGACTTCGCCAGACGGCAGCGTTTTCACAAACATTTCCAGGGCAAGCATTCGATGGATCAGCAAGGCAGTCGTGCCCAGCGCTGCTGAGAACGAGCCAGTTGCCAATGCCAGTAGACACCAGTGTCGCGTTCGTTGCCAGTGCAGGAAAGCGGCTGCAAAGAGGTTTACGACGCACACCAGTAGTGGCCAGAGCATGAGACGCGTCACGACGGACACAGGGGCTGTGTGAATGGGCGGCCGCAATACTAGATCAGCAAGGATCATCATGCCGAATTATCTGGATGATCGGCCAACAAGGTTCTGGCGGACACGCTGTTGCAAAGACGGGTCCGGATGATAGATTCGGCCCCCATGCGTAGCGGCTACGCCGCGTGTGCCGCCCGTATGTTACCCCTAAACGCGGGATTCCGGCAAGAGAGGGAAGGAAAAGGTGACAGCCAGCAAATCTGGATAATCTAGACGTTCTGTATTGCGTCATCTCTTCCCAGTTTGTCTAAATTCGGCGGGTGTCACCTTAACGTTCCCGCCTACGACGCGCGCTGTACCGCATGACGGAGGTCAAACAGTCCGCCGGCGGCTCCGTCAACAAGCGGGTGAACTTCACTTATCGCACCGGCGGCGGCTACCTCACCGGCCAGGGCAACCGCCTGCTCTCCGACGGCACCTACATTTACCAGTACGACGCCGAGGGCAACCGCACGGCCCGCTTCGTCGATGTCGATCTCGACGGCCAGCTCAGCGCGGGCGACACGGATGTCACCGCGTACGCCTGGGACTACCGCAACCGGCTGGGCGAGGTCACCGAGCGAGCCGTCGAGGGCGGCGCGGCCACGCAGGTGGTCGCGTACAGCTACGACGCGTCCGATCGCCGCATTCAGAGGACGCTCGACTCCGACGGCGACGGCACGCCGGAGGACTATCGCTACCAGCTCCACTGCGGCGGCGAGGCGGCGCTGGAGCTGAGCGACCCCGACGGGCTGGAGGGCGAGACCTACGCGCCCGCCCTGGCCCATCGCTACCTCTACGGTGCGGCGGTGGACCAGATCCTGGCGGTAGAGGACGACTCGGGCGACGTGCTTTGGGGCCTGGCGGACCATCAGGGCACGATCCGCGACGTGATCGACTCGGCGGCTTTCCTCGTCCAGCACCGCAAGTACGACTCCTTCGGAAATGCGGACGTGACGCCTGTTGCCGATTTCCTCTTCAGCTACACCGGCCGCCCGCTCGATCCCGACACGGGGCTTTACGATTACCGCGCTCGCTGGTACGATGCGGAGGTAGGGCGATTTGTGAGCGAGGACCCGCTCGGCTTCGCCGCCGGTGACATGAACACCTACCGCTACGTCGGCAACAGCCCGCTCGATTACACCGACCCCTCAGGCATGTCGTCGTTCAGCGGGGTCGGCAGCCTTGCTCCAAGCATGGATTCGCTTTCGGATCACGGGCTGCGATACACGTCCGACTCGACGTGGACCCGAGGATACTCAACGTCGCCGATTGCCTCCAGCGTTCCCGCGGCCACGAGCAGCGGTGACTCGACGTGGATGTGGGAGTACTCAGCTGCCCCGACGATTGGGATAGACTCCACGACACCGGTCTTTAGGTCGTCCAGCGCTCCCGAATTGCCGCTGGGCCTCGTGAAAACGGACGTTGGATATGTAACCGTTTGGTCCGACGGCAAGGCCACTTTGGACTCGGGAACCTCAGGCCGGATCGATAGTAATCGTCATTTTATTCCCGATGATCCCAATGTCATTTTCCCCGTCGAGCCGAGTTCGGCGACCATCTGGGCGGGCCTTTTCACGTCGGCCAGCGTAGGCGCGGCGTACCAAGCGGCGGGCGGCGGCGTGAAGGGCCTCGGTGCGGCGGGCGTACAGCTAGGCAAAGAAGCCTTTGAGTACGAAACCGGGATTCCGCTGGATCTCATACCGACGCAGCCCACCCGCATCCTCAACACCGTCGATGATTTGCCGGCCGGAATGGTCTCCAGGCCGGCAAGTGCTCCAGGTGCAGTCTCCGGAACCACCGTCATAGACACAGGTGTCTATCCCAAGGTGCCAGGCACCGGCACCGCAGATACGCTCCCCACGCGCGCACCGAAGCCGTCGCCCAATTATCAGCCGCCGACGAACGCTCCCCAGCTTCCCCCATCCCAGATTCCTACAGGATGGCGAATCAGGTCAATGCCGCCGACACAACAGTATCCCAACGGATATTGGAGATTGGAGAAACCAATGCCCCACGGAGGCTGGCAGGGCATCGATCCATCCACAATGAGGCCGGGGCCACAGCCTCAAACGCATGTGCCGTGGCCTGACCCCAATAGCTGACAGCTATACACACGGAGATTGACAACATGTACGGACTCCCGGAAGACTTTGATGGTTCGTTCTTTATCGGACGTGTGCTTGAGGCCGTATCGTACACCAGCAACTCCCTTGTTCTAGGGTTCGATAACGGGGTCTCGATAACCATCGAGTCTACCTTCGAGTACCGCGCCGCTGTCAATGAAGCACACGTTGAGCGACAACGTGTTCCCGTTGCCTCTTCGGCGGTCATGCAGTTGCTGGGGCACTCGGTCGAAGCGGTTGAGGCAGTGAGTGAGGGAACATTGACACTTCGCTTCAACGGAGGGCATGTTTTCATGTGTTTCGACGATCAGCCAGACTACGAAAGCTATCGGATTGCAAAGGGCAGCGACGAAATCTTTGTGTAGAGGGAAGGAAAAGCTGCCATGTGAGAGCGGAGCACGGAAGAGGGAGCATCACTGGTTTTCATCAAAAGGGCAGAAACAACGAGTGATGCTCCGTTTTCCCGCCTCCCCTTTTCCCGCTTTTCGGCAATGCGGACGTGACGCCCGTTGCCGATTTCCTCTTTGCCTACACCGGCCGGCCGCTCGATCCCGACACGGGGCTTTACGACTACCGCGCCCGTTGGTACGATGCGGACGTTGGGCGTTTTGTGAGCGAAGACCCGCTCGGCTTTGCCGCCGGTGACATGAACAGCTACCGCTA
>Ga0180438_10009599_pt1 | contig 12024 bp, 5 predicted proteins | sample SS_ome_12_FD_132455 | JGI IMG/M metagenome (GOLD analysis project Ga0180438, IMG submission 132455) | Hypersaline lake sediment archaeal communities from the Salton Sea, California, USA - SS_3_D_2 metaG | ecosystem: Environmental > Aquatic > Non-marine Saline and Alkaline > Hypersaline >...
CCTGCCCGCCCAATCGTGTGGGACCGCGGGCACCCTGCCCGCCCAATGACTACGCTGCCCCGCCGCAAACGGCGGGGTTTCTGACCCAGGATTCTCCATATGAAGCGACGAGGACGACTGCGCCACCATTGGCCCTTGGCCCTCACTTTGGTTGCCTACCTGGCGCTGGCCGGTTCGTACAGCCTGGCCAATCCGCTGTACGAATCCACCGACGAACTGCGCCATTTTCGCTACGTGCGACACCTGATCGTCTACCGCACCCTGCCCGAGCAGCAGCGTAACGCGCCCCGCGCCCAGAGCCACCACCCACCGCTCTACTACGCTCTCGGGGCGCTGGCGAGCGGGTGGGTGCCCGTCGAGCAAGACATCTACTACGCACCCGCCGAGAACCCGTTCTGGGCCTACCGGTACTGGGAGGTCGGCGTAGATAACAAGAACCAATACGTGCACAGTGCCGACGAACGTTTCCCATTCCACGGCGTTGCGCTGGCGGTGTACCTGGTCCGCTGGCTCACCGTGCTGATCGGGGCCGGCGTCGTGTGGCTGACCTACCGCATCGGGCGCCAGATTCTCCCGGACCAGCCCGCACTGGCGCTGGGCGGGGCCGCGCTCGTCGCCTTCAACCCCCAGTTCCTCTACCTCAGCGGCGCGGTCAACAACGACGTCCCTGCAGCGCTGTGCGGCGCGGCGGTGTTGCTGGCGTGCGTCCGCCTGGTGAAGTCAGGCCCCAGCACGCGCACCGACGTAAGCCTGGGCATCCTCTTCGGCCTGGCGCTCCTCACCAAGTTCAATCTCCTGGCGCTGCTGGCGCCCATCGAACTGGCCTACCTGATCGTGGCCTGGCGTGCCCGCAGGCGGGGCGAGGCCTGGCGCGTCCTGCTGCGCGGCAATCTCTGCATCCTGGGCCTGGTCGCCCTCGTATCCGGCTGGTGGTTTCTCCGCAACTGGCGGCTGTACGGTGATCCCACGGGCATGAACAAGCTGAACGATCTGTGGGCCGGTCGCCCGGCGGAAGGAAACTGGTGGGTCATCCGGCAGAGCCTACCCTACCTCTGGAGCAGCCTGTGGGGACGCTTCGGATACGGACAGGTTCCCCTGCCCGAGTCTGTCTATCGGGGGCTGCTGGTCTTCTGCCTGGCCTGTCTGGGCGGGTACCTGTTCCCCCGCCGGAGACAGCTTCCCACCACCACGTGGCTGATCCTGGGGACGACGGCCCTCGCCTTCGCCGCCGTAGTGTTCTACTATATGCTGATCCAGCCAGCCGGTGCGATGGGCCGTTTCTTCTTCCCCGGCCTGCCCGCATTCGCCCTTCTGCTGTGCCTGGGGCTGATCCGCCTCTTCCCCCGCCGCACCACCTGGGCGGCGGGCGTGATTGTGACCGCCGGGATGCTGATGCTTGCCATCTATGCCCTGGTCTGCGTGCTCTCTCCGGCTTTCGCCCGCCCTCGCCCGCTGTCGGCGTCCGAAATCGAGGCCGTGCCCAATCCCACCGACGTCGAGTTCGGTGAGGTGGCGCGGCTGTTGGGCTACCGGGTCGCGCCGGACACCGTCGAGCCGGGCGGCGTGGTGGAAGTCGCCCTCTACTGGCAGACGCTGGCCCGGAACGACCAGAACTACGCCGTCTTCGTCCACTTGCTGAGCGAGGTAGGCACAATGGTCGCCCAGCGCGACACCTACCCGGGCCTTGGCCGCTACCCCACCACCGCTTGGGAGCCCGGCATCACCTTTGTCGATACGTATCGCGTAGTCGTCCCGGACACTGCCTACGCGCCGGACGAGACTCACGTGCAGGTCGGACTTTACCTCCCCAACGGGCCGCGCCTCACCACCTCCGATGGACGCGACGCACTACGCTTGGCATCCGTTGAGGTCCAACCTCGGGAGGGGGAGGTCCCCAATCCGCTGTACGCCAACTTCGCGGATCAAATTGCACTGGTCGGGTACACGCTGGATCGGCGGATCGCGCGCCCTGGCGAAACCGTCCAACTGACCCTGTATTGGCAGGCCACGGCCCCGAGAGACACGGATTACATGGTCTTCGCCCACGTCCTGGGTGTCGAGAACCAGGTCTGGGCCAACAGCGACGGCGCCCCGGCCAGAGGCGCCGCGCCCACCAGCCGGTGGCAGCCCGGACAGATCGTCGAGGACGTCCGGGATTTGAAGGTGGGAGAGACGACGCCTCCGGACGTCTACGACGTCGAGGTCGGCATGCACGTCCACCAGGGAGACCGGCTGCCCGTCGTCGCAGAGGACGGGCACTGGCTGGGCAAACAGGTCCTGCTGGGCAAGATCCGAGTCGTGAGCGATGAATGAGCAGGCCACAAGCAGAAGGACTGAGTGGATGGCGATCACGCTGATCCTGCTCCTGGCGGCCGCGCTTCGCCTGTGGGCGTTGGGCGACGTGCCGCCCGGGCTGGCCCACGACGAGGTCGCCAACTGGCTCATCGCGCGAGACATCCTCGCCGGCAACCACGCCATCTACTTCACGGCAGCCTACGGCCACGAGCCGCTGTACCAGTACGCACAGGCCACGGCCGTCGCGCTCTTCGGCGACCACTGGCTGGGGCTGCGCTATCCCTCCGCCGCGTTGGGCGTGCTGGGCGTTGCCGCGACGTACGTACTGATCCGCCGTCTCTTCGGTACATCCATCGCCCTGCTGGCCTGCGGCTGGCTGGCCCTGTCATTCTGGCCGCTCTTTTACGCCCGCGTCGCCCTGCGCGCCATCTTCCTTCCCTTCACCGCCTCCCTGGCCGCCTACTTCCTTTTTCGCGCCCTCAACCTGCCAACCGACCACTCGACCAACCGACCACTCGACCAACCGACCAGTTGGACCCATTGGCTGCTCGCAGGCCTCTTCCTTGGCCTGAGCCTATATACGTATATGGCCGCCCGCATCCTGCCCTTCATCGCCATCGCCTTCCTGATCTACTTCTTCCTGTTCTGCTCATCAACCGCCATCCCTTGGTCCCGGCTGCTCCTGTTCTTCCTCACCGCAGCGCTCGTATCCGCGCCGCTCGTGGGCTGGCTGGTGAGCCACCCGGGTGCGGAGTACCGCATCGCTGAGGTGCAGAAGCCCCTCACCCGGCTGCTGGCGGGAGATCCGTCACTGGTGTGGCAGAACTTCATCGCCAACCTCAAATTCTTCACCCTCTCCGGCGACCCATGGCCGCGCCAGAACCTACCCAAGCGTCCGGTCTTTGCCGACCCGGTCAGCGCCACGCTGTTCTACGCCGGTCTGCTCATCGCCCTCTACCGCTGGCGCACGCCTCGGTACGGTTTCCTCCTCATCTGGCTGCTGGGATCGCTGGCACCCAGCATCGTCACATCCGTCGCGCCCAGCTCCATCCGCGACATCCTTGGGCTGGTGGTCGCTTTCGTCTTTCCCGCCCTGGCCGTCGTCGAAGCCGGGCGCTGGCTCGCGGCGCGGCGCGCGCTGACCACGCGCCGCATCCCCTTGATCGCCGCCCAATGGACATTGGCCATCCTCCCGCTCGCTCTGGCAGGCTCCCTCACCGTCCGTGACTACTTCGTCCGCTGGCCACGCCACGAGGTGGTGCGCTTCGACTACCACACAGACCTGACCGCCGTCGCCCATCGGCTGGACGAACTCCCAGCCGGGACACCGGCTGCCGTCGCGGGCCTGTCGGTGCACACGATGGACGGCCCGGGCCTGGATCTAGCCGCCCGGCGGAACCTTCAAGACGTCCGCCTGTGCGACACCCGCGAGACGCTCGTCGTCCCCGCCGGGCGTGACGCATGGCTCTTCGTCCCCCAGGTCGTCCCCTTCGACACCGATCTGCGAGAGCGACTCCTGGCATGGGGGACGGTGGCGGAGCCGGGCCCGCAGGGCGCGTTCACCGCCTATCGCCTCGCCAGCGACGAGGCCTTGTGGCGTGACGTCCAGCGGCTGAACACGACGGCGGCCCTGCCCGACGGGACAGAGGTCGCGCTCCCCGTCTCCTTCGGCGAGCAGTTGGATTTCCTGGGCTACGAATGGACACGCGAGAACTTCGCCCCTGGCGATTCACCCGCTTTGCTCACCTACTGGCGCGTCGACTCGCCTCCAGCCGCCCCCCTCAAGGTCTTCGTCCATCTCCTTGGGGAATCGACTGCGCCGTTGGCACAGCACGATGGGCTGGGCAGTCCACCGCGCGGTTGGACTGCAGGCGACCTGATCGTCCAGAAACACGTGCTACCACTACCCTCCAGCATAGCACCAGGGCTTTACAAGCTCCAGCTTGGCGTTTATAATGCGCCCGCTGGGCCACGGCTCACCGGCGCCGGCGTCGATAGCTTGCTCCTGACTCCTGTCGAGATCCAAACCCGGTGAAACGTCCCATCGAACGCACAAATTCCGTACATCCGTAAATTCGTACACTCGTGCATCCGTACATTCGTCAATTCGCTCATTCGCTCATTCGCTGATTCGCTCACTCGCAGGAGGATAACACGGCACACACACAATCCCTGACAAGCCTATGGCAACGCCGGTGGTTTCAACACTGGGCCATTCCCGCGCTGCTGTTTCTACTGGCTTTTCTCCCACGTGCCATCTATCCAGTCTCCCGCCCCACGGTCTGGTCCGATCGTGCCGTCCGCTTCAGCGACGCCGTGCTGGTGCGGGACTGGGCAGAGACGTTCCACAGCTACCACCCGGGTGTGACCACGATGTGGCTCTCCGGCATCGGCCTGAAGCTCTTTGCCTGGCAGCGGGGACTATCGTCGGATCAACTGCTGGGCGTCGCGCCCACCCAGCCGGGGACGATGGACGCCGCGGTAACTGCCGGCGTGGTCCCAATGGCGCTGGCCATCGCGCTGTGCATCGCCATCTCCTACTCGCTGCTCAGGCGCATCACCGGCCGGAGAGTGGCGATCATCGGCAGTTGCCTGCTGGCTATGGATCCCTTCTACATTGCCTATAGCAAAGTACTTCACGTCGACGCCCTGCTGGCGGCATTCATGGCTGTGAGTGTCCTGTTTCTGTTCAACTACCTGCATCAGGACCGGTGGTCGGACCTGATCCTGAGCGGCGCCTTCGCGGGATTGGCGTTTCTGACCAAGAGCCCCTCGATTTTCCTCATTCCATACACCGCGTTGGTCGTGGGCGTACATGGGCTGGCGCCGCTCCGGCATCCACCGGACGCCTCCACGGGAGGGCGCAGGCCTGTCCGCCGGCTGTGGCCATATGCCCGCATCTTGCTGATCTGGGGCGCTGTGGCGGTCGTCGTCTTCTGCGCACTGTGGCCCGCCATGTGGGTGGAACCCGCCAGGACCGCGCGCCGGGTGGTGGAAGGCGTCTTCTTCCACGTCGAGACCATCCACGAAAACCCGATCTTCTTCAATGGAAAGGCCGCGATGGGCGATCCGGGTCCGCTGTTCTATCCGGCGACGATCGCATGGAAGACCACGCTGGTCACCCTGCCGATGGCTTGTGCAGCGCTGGTGTTTGCGCTGCGCCGCGGGAAGCGCGGACGGACGGTTTGGCTGCTCGCCGCCTACGTCGTCTGCTTCACTGCCCAGATGTCGCTGGGCGAATGGAAACAGATCGCGTACATCGTGCCGGCCTTCCCCGCGCTGGACGTGATCGCAGCGTTTGGCCTGACGTGGAGCGCGGAAGCGCTCGGCCACATCCGCCGGTGGCGGGAGCGGCGCTGGGTGCCCACGGCTTTCATCGCCCTGGGGTTGACGTTACAGGCCGGCGTCACGCTCCCCCGTCACCCCTACTACGGAGCGCACTACAACGCCCTGCTGGGGGGTGCGCAGGTGGCCCAGCACATCCTGCCACTGCAGGATCAGGGCGAAGGGCTCGACCTGGCGGCCCGATACCTCAACACGTTGCCCCGCGCTCAGCGCGCCAGCGCCGTGATCCATCAGCGCAGCGGCATCGTCTTCAAGCGCATCTTTGAGGGCAACACCGCCTACGACCGAGTCCCGTGGGCCAGCTATCGCGTCTATTACGTCAACCAGGTGATGCGGCATCTCGGCGGCGCGGAATGGGACGTCGCGTGGGAAGCCGACCGGCAGACCGATCCCCTGTGGTCGGTGGCCTTCGACGGCGTGACCTACGTCTGGGTCTACGGCGCTCCGCCCGCCGAGCCGGCCGCAGGTGGTCCGGAGGTTGAAATGGGCGTTCGCCTGGGCGAGCACGTCCAGTTGAAGCGCGTTCGCCTCAGCGCCCGGACGCTCGCGCCGGGCGAAACGTTGACAGTCGTGCCCATTTGGGAATCCGACGGCCAGACGGAGAAGGACTACCGCGTCTTCTGCCACCTGCTGTCCACCAGCGGAGAGCTGGTCGCCCAGCGAGATGATCCGCCCGTCTACGGTTTCCGTCCCACAACCACCTGGAGAGCCGGCGAGATCATCGAGGACAGCTACGATATCGCGCTCGGCGAGGATCTGCCCCCTGGAGAGTACGAGCTGTCTATGGGCATGTACGACATCGAGACAATGGAGCGCCTGCCAACCTACGACCCAGCCGATGAGCACTTGCCCGAGGACCGCATCGTGGTGGGCACGCTGCACATTGAGGTGCCTGGGGCAACCGAATGAGGCTGTAAGGTGGATGGGGTGTCTTGGTTTTAATGGCCCTAATGGCACAAATGGCACAAATGGCACACAAATCGGCAAGTCTGAAAATCTGCAAATCAGCAATAGGCAACCGAAGGTTGCACCGAGTCAGCGAACTGGCGAATTGGCGAGTCGGCGAATGGACCGTTTGAGCCGAATGTCGCCCGGAGTCCCGCTTTTCGTCGGGAATAGCTGCCAATTGATACTACCACAGGGAAACCAGTGTGTCACGGACTCGCCGACTCGCGCATTTGTAGATTCGTACATTCGTGCATTCGTAGATTCGTACATTCGTGCATTCGTAGATCCGTACATTCGTGCATTCGTAGATCCGTACATTCGTGCATTCGTAGATCCGTACATTCGTACATTCGTAGGAGGATAACACGGCACACACGCGATCCCTAACGCGCCTGTGGCAGCGCCGGCGGTTTCAACGCTGGGCCATTCCCGCGTTGCTTTTCCTGCTGGCCTTCTTGCCACGAGCCATCTACCCGGTCTCCCGGTCGATGCTGTGGTACTACCGCGCCGTACATTTCAGCGACGCACTGTTGGCGCGGGACTGGATGGACACCTACCAGAGCTATCACCCAGGCGTGACGACGATGTGGCTCGCCGCTCTGGGCCTCAAGCTCTTTGCCTGGCAGCGCGGGCTGTCGTCCGCCCAACTGTTGCGCGTTGAGCCCACCCAGCCGGGGGCCATCGAGGATGCGGTCGCGGCGGGCGTGGTTCCGCTGGCTCTGGCCGTCGCCATGTGCGTCGCGCTGTCCTACGTGTTGCTCCGGCGTATCGTCGGCCACAAGGCAGCGCTCGTCAGCAGTCTGTTGCTGGCTCTGGATCCGTTCCACATCACCCACAGCAAGGTGCTGCACGTCGACGCGTTGCTGGCGACGTTCATGTTCATCAGCGTTCTTTTCCTGTTCAACTACCTCCGGCGATCCCGCTGGCTCGACCTGGTGCTCGGCGGCGTGTTCGCAGGGCTGGCGTTTTCGACCAAGAGTCCCTCCCTCTTCCTCGTTCCCTATGCCGCCCTGGTCGTGGGCATAGATCGGTTGACCCCGCTCTGGCCGGGCTCGAAGACACAGCCAAAGGGAAGTGGGTGGGTTCGCCCGCTGTGGGAGTGCACCCGCGCGCTCCTGATCTGGGGCGCGGTCGCAGCACTCGTCTTCGTCGCGCTCTGGCCCGCGATGTGGGTCGAGCCGGCCGTCGCGTTGGGCCGGATGAGAGAACGGGTCACCTTCCACGTAGAGACACGGCACTACAACCCGGTCTTCTTCAACGGCCAGATTACCTTCGAGGATCCCGGCCTGCCGTTCTACCTGGCGACGATGGCCTGGAAATCGACGCTCATCACGCTCCCGATGGCCTGCACGGCGTTGGCGGTGGCACTGCTTCGACTCCGCCGGGACAGGACCAACAACAAGATAGTGGGGCTGCTCGCAGTGTACGTCATCTGCTTCACCCTGCAGATGGGATTGTCCGCGCGCAAGGAACCGAGGTACCTGCTGCCCGTGTTCCCCGTGCTGGACCTGCTGGCCGCGTTGGGCCTGGCACGCTCCATCGACGCGATCGGCCGGACCCGCCTGGGGCGGGCGTGGCGCCATCTCCCTACAGCGCTCGTCGTGCTGGCGCTGGTGCTCCAGGCCGGCCTCGTGCTGCCCCATCATCCCTACTACGGCACCCATCACAACAAGCTGTTGGGCGGCTCCCGGGTGGCGCAGCACATCCTGCCCCTGCAGGACCAGGGAGAGGGGCTTGATCTGGCTGCCCAGTTCCTGAACACGCTGCCCCGCGCCCAGCAGTCCCGGGTCTGGATTCACGCGCTCGGCGGCGAGTTCTTCGACCGCCATTTCATCGGATTCACCGGCACGGCCCCGGACCCCTGGATCAACTATCGGGTATACTACGTCAACCAGATTATGCGCAATCTCGATAGCCAGGAATGGATGGAGACCTGGAAAGCCGACCAGCGGACCGATCCCCTCTGGACGGTGGCCTTCGACGGCGTCACCTACGCCTGGATCTACGGCACCCCGCCCGAGCAGCCGGCCGCAGGAGGCCCAGAGCACGAGGTCGCCTATCAATTGGGGGAGCACATTCAGTTGAAGCGAGTTCGCCTCAGTTCCGACACCCTCGTGCCGGGAGAATCGCTGACCGTCGTTCTGATCTGGGAATCAGACGGCGAGGTCGCGGGGAACTACGCCGTCTTCTGCCACCTGCTTTCGGCCGACGGCACGTTGGTCGCGCAGCGCGACGGCCCGCCGATCTACGGTGTCCGTCCCACACCCGGATGGCGTGCTGGTGAGATCATCGAGGACAGCCACGAGATCTTCTTGGAGGGCGATCTGCCCGCCGAAGAATACACGTTATCTGTAGGCATGTACGACACAGAGACCATGGAGCGTCTGGCGGTGTACGATGCGACTGGACAGCGTCTCGCCGAAGACCGCATCCCATTGACTTCGCTGAGCGTCCAAGCAGCGGGCACTCACGACCAGTAGGCAGTCAGGAGGAGAGCCACGGGAATGAAGAAACGATGGGTGAACGTCCTGCGCGTGTTGATTAGTGTAAGCGCGCTGGGATTCCTATTCTGGCAGATCGGCCTGGGCGATACGTTGGCCGTCCTGGGCCAGGCGGACTGGCGCTACTTGCTGGCGGGCTTGCTGCTCTTCATCATCAGCCTGGTCATCCGGGCCTACCGCTGGCTTGTCTTGATCCGCAGCCTCGATCCACAGGTCTCCTTCGCCCGCCTCTTGCGCCTGTACTTCGTTGGCCAGTTCTTCAACACCTTCCTTCCCTCCGCCTTTGGTGGTGACGTCGTGCGGGCGCTGGAATTGACGCAGGACACGGACTCCTCGGCCGCCATCGGCACCGTCCTGCTCGACCGCATGACCGGCCTGCTGGTGCTCTTCGTGATGGGATTGGGCGCGCTGCCCTTCCACGCCGCCCGAATGGAGCCCTGGCTGATATGGCTGCTGGTCGGCGTGGCCGGCGGAGGGTTGATCGTGGGCGCGCTGGTGCTGCAGGGCAAGATCCTGCGCCGGCTCACGGAATGGCTGCCTGCGCGGCTCTCGCTGGCCGGACAGGGCCCCCTGGCCAAGGTCTACGCGGCGGTGACCGGCTGTGGCGGACGGGCGGTGACGAGCGCATTCGGGGTCTCAGTCGTGTTCAACCTGATCAACGTTGCCATCAACTGGTTGTGCGGGCGGGCGGTGGGGGCAGGCGTGGGCCTGGGCTACTTCTTCGCCGTCACACCGATCCTCTCTGTCTCCGGCCTGATCCCCTCCATCGGCGGATGGGGGGTGCGGGAGGCAGTCAGCGCGGCACTCTTCGCGCCCACGGGCGCAGGGGCCAACGTGGCCGCTGCGCTGGGAATGGCATTGGGCATCATCACGCTGACCGCCGGACTCGTCGGCGGGTGCATCTATCTCTTCGAGGGGGTGCGCCAGATGCTCGCCAGGCGTGGAGGCATCTGAACCGGCGTGGGCAGGGGTTGAGCGACACGATGAGCAGCGATCGCGGGGCATTCCGGAAGACTGGGACCCTGGTAGCCATTCTCCTGGCCTACGCCGGCGTCGCCGTGGGGATGACCTGGCCGCTGATCCTCCGGATCGCCACGCATCTCCCAGGCGGCACGTCGGATGCACTGGTCCACTACTGGAACGGGTGGTGGATCCGGCAGGCTTTGACGACCGGCCAATCGCCCTTCTATACGTCCTACCTTTTCCACCCGCGTGGCATCAGCCTGGCATACCACAACTTCGCCTGGTTGAACATCGCTGCATGGTTGGTATTGCAGCCATTCACAGGCGGGTTCGTCGCCTACAACCTGTCCCTCCTGGCCAACCTGACCCTGTGCGGCTACGCCGCGTTTCTGTTGGCCCACGAGCTGACCGGCGATCGGCGCGCTGCTTTTCTGGCCGGCTTGATCTACCAGTGCTGGCCCTTCCGCCTGGCTCAATTGGATCACCCAAACCTGATCAGCACCCAGTGGATCCCCCTTTTCCTGCTGTTCACGATCCGTGTCCTGCGTCACCGACGGTGGCAGGACGGCCTGCTGGCAGGTGCATTCCTGGCGCTGACGGGCTACACCCGATGGCAACTGCTCATCCCGGCCGCCATCTTGGGTGGCCTCTACCTGGTCGGCACACTGCCACGCTGGTGGCCCTGGAGGCGCCACGTGGCGCTGCCTCTCCTGCTCGCCAGTATCGTTGCTGCACTCGCCCTGGCTCCACCCGCCCTGTTCCTGGCGCGCCAATGGCGCACGGCGTCCGCCGATTTGCTCGTCCAGGGAGAGGAGCGCACGATGCAGACCGATCTCCTGGCCTACGTGACTCCCGGCCGCTCCCATCCCCTGTTGGGCGCCTTCACCGGGCCGGCCTACGAACGCTATTACGCCGATCGCAGCGAGGGCCGCCGCTTCCCCGCCTACGTGGGCGCCGTGACGCTGATCCTGGCCCTGGCAGGGATCTGGAAGGCCCGGCGGGCCTGCGCTCCCTGGGCGCTCATGGCACTCGCACTGATCCTGCTGGCGCTCGGCCCGGTTCTGCGCGTGGGTGGCCAGCTCTACCCGGCCGTGCCGATGCCCTACATATTGGTGGCGCGATCGTTCGTCGTGCGCCTGCTGCGCTTCCCCGATCGGTTCAACATGTCGCTGGCACTGCCGGCAGCCGTGCTGGCGGGACACGGCATCGCCGCCCTGCTGGCCCGTCTCCGGCGGCGGGGCCGGGGCGGCGCTGCTGCGGCCGCCTGCCTGCTGGGGGGCGCGATCCTGTTCGACTACCTGGCAGCTCCCGTCTTGCTGCAACACCCCCAGCCGTCGCCGATCTACGCCCGGTTGGCGGCAGAGCCAGACGAATTCGCCGTGCTGAACCTCCCCATCAACCCCCAACACTCCAAACTGTATATGTTTGCCCAGGTCATCCACCAGCGCCCTATCCTGCAGGGCAAGACGGCCCGTTTTCCGGAGGGAACGTACGCCTATCTGGACGGCCAGCCGTGGCTGCGGGGGCTGCGCCAGTCCGACGAGATGTCGCCCCAGCTCACCGACGTCAGCCGCCAACTTGCAGCCCTGGCAGATGACGGCGTACGGTACGTCATCTTGCACAAGGACCTGGTCGACGCCGGCCGGCTGGCGCGCTGGCAGCGCTATCTGCTGACCACCCCACGGTTCGAGGACGAACAGATCGCCGTCTACGCCACGCACCCGTTGGCCGGCCGCGATTTCAGCCTGGCCGACCCGTTAACCCCCGACCTCGGCCCCATCCGCGTGATACCCTCGGCCGACTGCCTGAACCCCGGCGACGTGCTGGAGGTGGACGTAGGCTGGGGTGCAATCGCATCCCCAGGGCGGGATTTCGACGTGAAACTGGCGCTGGCGGCCGAGGGGGACGTCGTGCACCAAGAAGAGACCTTCCCCCTATCCCCGTCGTGGCCGACCGGCGAATGGCCGGCCAA
>Ga0180438_10009602_pt1 | contig 12020 bp, 6 predicted proteins | sample SS_ome_12_FD_132455 | JGI IMG/M metagenome (GOLD analysis project Ga0180438, IMG submission 132455) | Hypersaline lake sediment archaeal communities from the Salton Sea, California, USA - SS_3_D_2 metaG | ecosystem: Environmental > Aquatic > Non-marine Saline and Alkaline > Hypersaline >...
CGCTCGCCTGGATGCTGGCTAAAGGGATTGGGTACAAATTTTTCTGCTGTTAAATCTGGTCGATTGTGGTAACCTCGCGCCAAACCGATTCCGCCAATATACAACTCACCCCGAATGCCAACCGGAACGGGCTCAAGACTGTAATTTAGCACATACAGTTTTGTATTATGAATTGGCTTACCAATCGGAATCGAGGTCGCCTCTTTTGGTAATTGGTTCAAGAGATAAGTCGTAACAATAACTGTGGCCTCGGTAGGGCCGTAAACATTGTAATATTCCCGACCCGGTGCCCAACGGGCGATGATTTCGCGAGTGGTACTCTCTCCGCCTGAAGCCAGCGTCTGCAAATCAGAAAGCCCTTCTGCCGGAAGTACCGCTAACGTGGAGGGCGTAAACACCGCGGATGTAATTTTTTGTTCACGTAAAAACCGGGTTAATTCATTCCCTGGCAACTGCCGCGCTTTGTCGACAACCACTAGCGTAGCACCCGAGAGCAGGCTCATAAAAATATCAGCGACGGAACCATCAAAGCTATAAGAAAAGAATTGTAAAACCCGGCTAGATGGATCAAGCTTTAAAAGATGGATATAATAAGTTGCCAAGTTGCATAATCCATTATGACACAACATGACCCCTTTGGGTTGGCCGGTTGAACCTGAAGTATAAATCATGTAGGCTAAATTGTCAGTAGTCACGCCACTTTGTAAATTACTTGCATCTTCTTTCGCAATGTTTTCCCAATCGGTGTCCAAACAAATAATCCGGGCTGCCTGCCGAGGCAGTTCATTTACGAATCGCTGCTGGGTGAGTAAGATGGAAGCGTTTACATCTTCCAGCATAAAAGCGATTCGATCCTTCGGGTAAGCCGGGTCTAAAGGCACATACGCGCCGCCAGCTTTCAGAATTCCCATGATGCCGATAATCATTTCTAACGAACGCTCGACACAAAGCGCGATTCGCTGTTCCGGTCCCACGCCTAATTTAGACAAATAATGCGCTAACTGATTCGCCCGTTCATTCAGCTCACGGTAAGTAAGCTGCTGATTTTGAAAGACCACTGCCGGCCAATCCGGATTTTGCGCGGCATGTTCTTCGAAAATTTGGTGGGTACATTTTGTTTTCGGGAAATCAACTTCAGTGATATTCCATTCATTTATAATTAAACGGCTGTACTCTTTTTCAGTCAAAATCGATAAAGCTGAAATCCGTTGATCTGGATTAGTCAGAATGCTTTTTAACAAGTTTTGATAATGTTCAAGCATGCTCCGAATTTTATCGGGCTTCAAAAGCGCGGTATTATATTCAAGTGAAAGCGCTAAACCCTTCGAAGTTTCCGCAATGAGCAGGGAAAGATCAAAGGGGGAAACCCGTTCATTTACGGACATCGAAACCAGGGGAATGCTGCCAAAATTGATTTTACCACCGCCTTCGCCAATCGAAAACAAGGCCATCCCATCGCCATTTACCGACCGCGTCGTCTTTTGAAGAGAAAATACAACTTGAAAAATAGGAGATCGACTTGAATCCCGTTCCGGTTGTAATTCCTTGACTAACATCGAGAAAGGCAAATCTTCGTGCGCAAACGATTGCTGCACGGTGTGGTGCATTCGTTTTAAGAAATCAGGAAAAGTAGGATTTCCGGAAAGATCAGCCCGTATCGCGACTGGATTGACAAAATAGCCCAGGATTTTCATCGTCTTGCGTCTTCGTCCCGCCTTGGGAGTGCCCACAATGATATCTTCCTGTCCGGTGTAACGATAAAGTAAAATGTGAAAGGCCGCTAATAAAATTGTGTACAGGTTCGTGTGCTGGTTTTTGGCCAACAAGCTTAGTTGTTGACTTCGTTCAGCATCAATCCAGTCAGCTTGGGATGCGCCCTGATAAGTTTGAACGGGTGGCCGCGGGTAATCGGTTGGTAAGTCTAACACCGGTAATTCGCCTGATAACTGGTTCCTCCAGAATTGCAACAGTTCCTTCCCTTTCGAACTCTTTAGCATTTCGAAATGATCTTGAACAAAATCAAAATAAGTCATCGTATGCGGGGAAAGGGAAGGTGAAATATTATTTTTTTCGGCATCGTAAATTTCGCCCATCTCCGTTAAAAAAATGGCCAGCGTCCAGAGATCGGCAATAATATGATGGATATTAAACAGCACATAATGTTCTTCCGGCGTGCGCGAAAAAATGTGGATTCGAAGCAGCGGTCCCCGTTCCAGATCAAAGGGCATTTGGGCGGCCTGATTGAGACGCTTTTTGATCAACGCCATGCTCCAGTTTGAAGCATCTTCCACTGCAAAATATGGTGCTAAATAGGGGTGAAGCTGTTGCACCGGTTCACCATTTTTGAGGTTGAACGTTGTTCGGAGCATTGGATGCCGCTGGCTAAGTTTAATAAAGGTTTGCCGAAACGCCGGAATGTCAAGTTTATTCGGGATTTGAACGGCGCGTACAATGCTGTAAACGGTGCTTTTCGGATTTAATCTTTGGAGAAACCAGAGCGCTTCCTGTCCGACAGAAAGGGGATAAGTAGCGATTACTTCGACTTCCTTTGGCGAAGGTTTAAGATCCGGGTGGCTGGAGGTTAATAAGTGGGCAAGGCATTCCGAGCCAAGTGTTGAAATATTTTTTCCATTAAAAAAGGATGCTAGTGGAATTGAAATTCCAAACGCATCCTCAAATAGCCGTTTAATTTCAGCGGCTGTGGATTGATCAATCTCATAAATTGAGAGTGGTAAGTTAATATCAATCTCATCCGGCGCTTTTTTAATTCGCGGCGCCAGATGAGAGACAAGCCAATCAATTAATAGCTTAGAATTCACTGGCTTGAGCTGCGCTTCTTGCAGACGAGCTGCACTTTTCCCATTCACCATTTTTATTTTCCATTCCTTTTATCGTCCTGAAAAAATTTTATTCGATTACAGAATTATCGCTAACAAAAAATCAACGGATTGATGTTTTCAAAGAAACATTGTTAATCATTTGATTGTAATTGATATTGAAATGTCAATTCTATCTCAATTTTTCCCGTAATCGAATACATTTAAAAATCGATAATGCTTAAATAATTCTCTCCTCACTCCATAACGATAAATAAGTTTGAACCCCTTCAAATCATGATCAAGCAAGCAATAGTTTTTTTTATTCGATATAAATTCCCTCCGCTTTTAAGTCTCAGTTTTTTATATTTCTCGGAATTAAAATCAAATGAGAATCAATATTTATTTTGCCGATTCTTAAAATTTTGACAAAATGCACGCTTAAGTCGGTCTTTTAATTTCGTCACACAAGAGTCCCATTTTTAAAATATCATGATATTCACCGTCAATTAAACATTCATTTCTGAGAATCCCTTCAACCCGAAAACCCAGTTCCTCATTTAATTTGATATTTCGAATGTTGGTGTCAAGCGTATTTAAATAAATTTTTTTCAATCCCAGTGAATAAATACCATATTCAATCCATAGTTTCGTTGCTTCTTTGGCTAATCCCTTTCCCCGGAATTCAGGTTCGCCAATTAATTTCCTCAATTCAGCCTTGCGTTGAATCTGATCATTGTTCAGAAAAGCCATCATGCCTATTGGTTGAGAATCAGGTAAGGTAATTATTCCCAGAATGTTTGATTGATCACGAACCAGCTCGGCGATATTAGCTTTTTTCGACGTCAAACGGGATAGTAGGAAATATCGTCCGTTTTGATCGGTCAGCCATTTTTTAAATAACCTTCGATCAGCTTTATCGTGGTATCTTCTAATCTGAATCCGTCCACCGACAAGGGGAAAGTCAGATGAGTTTGGCTGCATAAAGGTAATTGGCGTTGACGGTTCCTGATCATGAAAACCGTTATTTTGTTTCATCGATAAATCAAGTAAAAAATTGACAAATCGAATATAATCTAACTGGTTGAAACCATAATACATTGTTTCTTTAAATAAACTTCTGGCAGCGATTTCGATGACTTCCTGCGGAACCACTTTTTGGGCAGCATTCATTTGAAACATCCTCCCGAACACATCAAAAATTCAAATTCTATAACGGACTCCTGCCTGCGACTTTTCTGGTCAAGTATATTCCTGACTACAATCATCACTACTCTTTAATCCGACCATTTAAAGTCTTGAATTAAAAATGGAGTCTTAAAATCAAAAACCCGTAAAACACCTGTTGAGTGTACTTAAGGTTCATAGTACCCCCTTTTATTAAGCTCAAAAATGGGCTCATCTTAATAAAGCTTGAAAATGAATTTACAGAATGGAATCAAGAAGTAAAAAAGTAAAATCAAAGTTGCGGAAAAGCCAAGATGCATACTGTTAATAAGAAGATGTCCTATCTTCTATCACTGAGAAACAGCTTAGGTAGTTCTCAATCACGCAGTATTTGCAGGGACATGAAGCAAGCAGAAAAAGGATGTCACTACTCATGCTATTTCTTTTATTTTCAATCAGCAGGTACCAATTTTCAGAATTCACCCGCCTAAAATAATCATATAAATGCGTTTTTCAGAAAGAAATAAACAATCTTCAAACACAGATTGTTCCTTCAAAGATTAATTTTTTAAGGGATTGAGAATAAATAAAACATTTTGCTGTTCTACTTTTCATACAGAAAAAGCCATTCCAATAATTACTGGTTATTTTTCTCAATCCTCAACTTACTCGAATGCTTAGGACATAAATAAAGGCAGAGTTTTGTGATAGGTAAAATTCAACGCAGTTTCAGTTGCAGATTTCAATTAGCAGAAGTGGCGTTTCAACTGTATTCCTTCAGTACGCTAAGAAAATTAGTAATTATTGAATTTTCCTTTATGGATTCTGAATATGATTCACTATATTACAATAAATTAGTTAGAGCACAATTCTTATCCGCCCTATCACAACAAAGAAGTACAGAATTACTTCTTTTTAAGCATCAAAGATAATATAATATCGCTTGTTACATTACGATTACAAATGATTGACTATTTTCAAATAATTCACACAAGTTTAAATATAGCAATAAAATGTCTGATTGTCAAGGAAAATTTTAAATGCGTAATTTTACTTATTTCAAGTTTTATTTGAGTAAATCATTAAAAAATAACTTAAAAGCTAACAATAATTCTTGCAACTCCCATCAATAAATATAATTATTTTATTAAAAAAATGCAAGAAGTTATTTGTATTTTTTATAAGCGGTAAAACCTCACTTAGGGCTGAAGCGCTGCTGCCATCGCCTGCGCGATTTAAAAATGGTTTTGATGGCGCTTAAACCTTTTTCATTGGTCGATCTTTTCCGTCGATTGAAAGAAAGAAGCCAGTTGCATCGGCTTATTTTTCCGTCTGTAACTGAGTTTCATAAACGGGTCAAATTAATACTTGATTAGAACGAAAAAATTGTTTTATTTTATAGGTGCATTTTTTAAAAATGAAAAATCAAATTGAAGTGGCTGCCGGTTTAATCTGGAAAGAGAGCCAAATCTTAATTACCCAACGTCGGCCTGATGATAGTTTCGGCGGCTTGTGGGAATTTCCGGGTGGCAAAAGAAAACCTAACGAAACCCTGACTGACTGCCTGATTCGAGAAATTAAAGAGGAGTTAGAAATTGAGATTGTGGTGGGGGAACTCATCATTCAGGTGAGTCACCTCTGCCCTGAAGGTGTTCCAATGACCTTATTCCTGTTTAATTGTCAAATGCTGGCCGGCAAACCACAGACCATTGGGTGTGCTGACTGGCGCTGGATTGGCGTTGATGAATTTAAATTTTATCACTTTATTGATCTGGACCAACAAATCATTCAGAAATTATTTACCACTAGGCCTTTAATTCCAGGACATCTTAATTGAAAAACTCGACGCTGGTGCTGGCCCGGCTGGCCATTCTATTAGCACTCACACTGATGGTAGAAATGATTGGCCTGCCACAGCCGGTTACCGGACCTTTGATTAACATGTTTCTTTTTTTAACGGTATTACTGTTAAATATAAAATCTGCGGTGTTATTGGGCTGTGTTACCCCTCTGGTAGCACTGTGGCGCGGACAATTGCCCCCATTATTGGCACCCATGATTCCCTTTATCATCGGCGGAAATACCTTGCTGGTGATTACCTTTGGTTTAAGTCGGCGGCAATGGTACCGATGGTTCAATTTCAAAATATTTTTAGTTCAAATTTTGGGCGAAACGTTACCGGTTGTCCTGAGTGCGTTCCTTAAATTTCTCTTTCTTTACAGCGCTGCCCGTTTTCTGATTCCGCTAATTTTTGGGAAACAATTACCCGAAAAACTATTGGTAATGATGGCGCTACCACAATTTTTATCGGCACTTTTCGGCGGAATTTTCGCCATCATACTAGTAAAATTTTTTATGCGAATTCAGGAGGTGAGATAAAATAATTTACTCATACTAAACCAGTAAAGTGTTATTTTTATTTGACACCGATATTTCATAAGGGAACGTTATTTAATTTCACCTTCTAAACTATTTCTGAATGGGCCTTATGAATCAAAATAATAATGCTCAAACCAAACTCAAGATCCTGATTGTGGATGATGAGGCCGTCATGCGCAACTCTTGTCTGGCGTTTTGTGAAAAAGATGGTCATCAGGCAATAACTGCCGAGAATGGCCAAAAAGCGCTGGCCTGGCTGGAGAAAAATGAATTTGACCTGGTGATTACCGATCTCAAAATGCCCGGCATCGACGGTATTGAATTACTGAAGACAATCAAACAAAATTACCCCCACACCGATGTGGTGATTATGACCGGTTTTGCCACGATTGAATCCGCGGTCGAGGCCATACGGCTGGGGGCTTACGATTACTTCTCCAAACCATTACTGCCGGGCTCCATCCGTAAAATTGTCGCGAAAATTGTGGCCAAAAAAAAATTGCTACAGGGCGTCGAACCCGGTGAACTGACCATTGAATACGAAAGCGGTGAAAAAATAATCGGTCAGAGCCGGGCCATGCAGGAAATTTTTCATTTAATTAAAAAAGTAGCTCCCACTGACAGTACGGTACTGATTACGGGTGAAAGTGGCACGGGTAAAGAGTTGATTGCCAAGGCCATTCACTACAACAGCTTGCGGCGGGAGCAGCCCTTTCTCACCGTTGATTGTGGCTCGCTGGTGGAGACACTTTTCGAAAGCGAACTGTTCGGGCATGTGAAGGGTTCGTTTACCGGTGCTATCGCCACCAAACACGGCAGTTTTGAGCTGGCCAACGGTGGCACTTTCTTTTTTGATGAAATCGGGAATATTTCACTGAATATACAGGCTAAAATTTTGCGGGCGATTCAGGAAAAGGAAATTAAACGGGTGGGAGATATTAAAACCATTAAAGTCGATGTTCGAGTCATTGCCGCCACCAACCTTGACTTGCGCCACAGTGTGCAAACTGGTAAATTCCGCGAAGATTTATTTTATCGCTTAAGTGTCATTCCGATTCACCTGCCTCAGTTAAAACAACGCGAAGAGGATATTCTTCCGTTAGCCGAGTATTTTTTGAACAAGTTTAATCAACGCCGTCGCCGTAATATTTTGGGTTTAAATGAACCGGTGAAAGGAAGATTTCTTAATTATGACTGGCCTGGCAATGTCAGAGAGCTGGAAAATGTGATTGAACGGGCAGTTATTTTTGAGGAAGGGCCGTATATTTCCCTTTCCAGTTTGCCGGCCCATTTGCGGAGAGTGCCATCGTCGCCCATGGAAATCCGCTCCTCAAATGATACAATTGACAGCCTGGAGCAGGTTGAAATCACGCATATCAAAAATGTCCTGGAAAGAACCAACTGGAATCGCAGCAAAACGGCCCGTCTGTTGGGAATTGACCGGAAGACTTTGTATGATAAAATTAAGAAATATAATTTAAAGCCTACAAAGAGGAATTAGTTACTATTATCGATATAGCTAGCTTTATTTTCTGATGAAAGGAGTCTCAAATGCGGATGCTTCAAATGATGGTTGTTCTAAAATTTTTATTTATTTTAATCACCAGTGGTTTCGCCACTGAAAAAGGCTCACTTACCGGCCGGATTGTCGATGGGACCACCGGACAGGCATTATCAGACGTGAACGTCATTATCGTTAATACCCGACTGGGAACCGCTTCCGGCACAAACGGTGAATATCGTCTTGAGAATATTAATCCCGGCCACTACACATTGAAATTTTCGGCGATCGGTTACCAAGCCGTTATTAAAGATTTGGTGCTGGTTGAGCCGGGCAAAACGAGTGAAATTCATATTCAGCTCGAACCAACCGTGATTAAAATGGATAAAGTCGTGATCACCGCCACCAGACGCCCCCGATTATTGGAGCAAACACCAGATATTACCATCATTCAAACGGCGGATGAGATACGAACAATGGGTGCCGTTCAGGTCAATGATGTCATCGAATATATGCCCGGTATTAGCAGTATTGGCGGGACTGGCAGCGGACAACCCTTTAAACGGACGATTTCCATCAACGGCATGCCCGCCTATTACAGTCTGATCCTGCTGGACGGAACCCGTGTTTTAAGTTCACATATTCATACCGGTGCCAATGTGAATATGATCCCGCCGGAACACATTGAGCGGATTGAACTGGTAAAAGGGGCAATGTCCGCCCAATATGGCACCGACGGGATGGGAGGCGTGATGAACATTATCACGCGCAAAGGAACCCACAAGAAAGGCCTTTCTTTCGTTTCTTACGGGGGTAGCCAGAACACCTATCATAACGGGATTTCAATTACCGGATCATTGGGAAAATATTTTTACCACAGCATCTGTAGTAGCTGGGAACAGTCTGACGGAGTACCAATTTTAAAACCGGTTCACCGTAAGAACCGACTCGATTATACTACATTCCATTTTTTAGACCGGATTGATCTAGAGCTTCCTGAGAATTTTAAAGCCAGTGCTTCGCTGCATTACCTGAATGCGGCATCACCGTACCAGCACGATCCGAAGGCATCCTGGCTGCTTACACCCGGGCTTAAACTGGAGTACGCGTTTGCCCCCAATATGCGCCTGCAAGCTTCCGGCTACTACTCAAAATGGAGTAGTCAAATAAACGAGGAGCTTAACGAGATCGCCTCCCCTGAACTGATTTTTAGTTACGGTGGCTGGAAGAATCATTATGTGCTGTTGGGTACCGAATATATATATCGAAATTTTGCTCGCCGGCGCGTGGCTGAACATGATCAGCGGGGTTTTGGCTTATTCCTGCAGGATGAAATTGCGATTGGCCCGGCCTGGCAGTTGCTGGCAGCAATTCGGCTGGATCAAGTGGAGAACATCTCCCCTGTGTTGTGTCCTAAATTATCTGTCCTTTATCGCTTTCGGGAGAATCTTTCTTTTCGTTCTGCCGTCGGTCGCGGTTTTCGGGCACCGACGGTGCAGGACCTGCATGAGACATTGTACACTCATCCCGGCGATATCCATTACCGCGCGGGAAATCCTGATTTGGAACCGGAGTTTTCCACAACCGTGAGTGCCGGCATCGACTGGAAATTGGCTGAGGCTTTTTCAATTATCTTGAACGGCTATTATTATTCGATTGACAACATGATTACGCCCATTGACCACGGACTTGAAGACCCCACCGGTTATTTCTCGCCCGAACAGATTCCTTTCGTCACCGATAGCCTGGTTTATATTTATCGACGGGAAAATATCCATCAGGGAATTATTGGCGGAGGCGAAATTAAAATGTTGTGGCATATTTTAGCGGGATTTACTTTCGAAGGCGGATTTCATTTAGCTCACAATAAGAATAAAGATACTGGTGAATCCTTACCGTATTATCCGGGTAAAAGTCTTTCCCTCAAGCTTCAAGGTCGCCAATCGATTTCCCGAGGAATTTCCCTGGGCGGTTTTATTGGTTTGAATGCAACGATGGGACGAAAAATCTGGCGCTTTAAACATGATGCCGAACAAGAATTAAGTCTTGATGATTACCAGAAATTGGATGCAGGTTTACACCTTCTCTTTCAAAACGGATATGAATTATTTTTCAATGTTAATAACCTGCTGGGGCAAGAGCTACATCTTTATGAAGATGTCGATCTGGTAATTGAAGGATTACGCCTGTTTCGAGTGGGTTTGAGACTGCACACGAATTAAAAATATCCTCTCAAAAACGTTAGGCAATACCTTCGAGGTTGTGGAATCAGAAACCACGAAACGTGAGAAATCTCGAAGGTCGCGTATTCTGGTGGCTGAACCATTCCCCAATTTTTATTAAACCGGCAGACAATTCGGATTTTATTGGCTGACTTCAAAAAAACTGTATTTCAGGTTCCATTCAAAGGAACTATCGGGTGGGAGGTGCATTTCCAGAAATGGTTCAGGACAAATCGCGGTTTTCGCGACATAAAAATTAATTTTAACCGGAGCCTTATCCCCTTCAATTTTAAGGCCGCCGCCCGTTTTTAGATTTTCAATAATTATGTGGCCGTCTTCGGGCGTTCCCTTCAGGCCGTCAATTTCACTGAATAAGGGCTTTTCTTCAATATTCTTTTCAAAAATCATCACGCCATCTTTGATCACGGCGATTTGGTCCAGGCCCCGTCGTGCGCGAGCCGGGAAGGTAAATCGCATTTGGTAAGACTTGCCAATGGTTGCCTTATCAATCATTACAAAATTATGATTGTAAAAATTGGTTTCAATGGTTTTGCTGCCAATGTTTTTTAAGCGATGCTCAATCGCAAAGGCCGGCTCACCCGTTTGAATCTGTATTTTTTTGGTATAAAAATAACCCCAGCCACGTTGATCCTTCAATTCCTGTTGAAATTCAATCCAATCGTCACCGTGAGTAATGGTCCACTGCGCCGGTTTCACCAGGTGGTAAGCTTTCCAAAAACCATATTCTTCTTCCTGCACTTTTTCAATATGTCCGATTCCGATTTTAATAAAAGTTTCGCCAACCTGGGCTTCGGGATAACCCAGCGGTACTTGCATTCCGAATTCTTCGCAGGGTCCAACTACATCATCGTGATTGGTAGGATTATGCGGAGTAAGCCATTCCCCGAAAAAGGTGTGATCCTGATAGTCAACGCGGGAAATCATTCCTGACCAATCGAAACGCGTCCCGCGGTAAAATCCTTTTTCAGCATCCGGTAAATAAAGGTGAAGTTTGATTTGATCATTTTCAATTGACATTTCAGGATAGTCGACAGGCTGATCGGTGGCAAGCACAATAAAAAATGCACTTAATAAAAAAAAGCTAAAAAACAATAAACACGTATGAACAGATATTCCGGACATCTTAATTCCCTCCGAATGAGACCTGAAAATACAGGTCGGTTTAATATACTCACTAAGGATTAACATTTAACATTCAATTGATCGAGTACGCTCTATTATAAATTTTGTGCTTAAACTGACAATTCAAGACTTGATGATTTTTCATTATTTCCGCTGGCAGAAAAATTTTATTTTCAGACTCTCATTTTCAAATGGAAAAGTTATTGAATCTCACTTCCTTAATGAATAATTATACAGCAACAATTCCGTTTGAAAATCAGTTCGGAATGGGCAGAATGACTGGTGATGTTGACTTCATATTTTTTTTACAAGGAGCAGCGGAGCGCGCGGAGTTTCACGGAGAAATAATTATTCTGCCATTAATCATTCTGCCAAAAAAAATATCCTCCTAAAGAGAATCTTCATGTTCCCGAAATTATACCTTTCCGCCCGCTAACAGGTTAATTTTCCCTTTCCTTATTCAATAACCAAAATCGCGTGAATTTTTAAGTCCGACACCGTTGTTTTGATTTGACCATTGACAAATTTAAATGCCAGATTTTTACCCTCTGGTTCGAGCGTCACTTTTTCAGGTCGAGTTGACACACGGACCGCGATTTCTAACGAGCCGGTGGAAGGTATTTCATCAAAAACATATACTTTTTCATTGGCGTGGGGCCCGGCGGTATTCACCAGATTAATCATCAATTTGCCATTTTTCCGATTCACGGTCACGTCAATCTGGTGCGAACCTTTTATTTCTACCACCGGTTCCGGGAAAAGCGCCTGCACCAGTCCCGCCAGAAAGTCCCG
>Ga0180438_10009603_pt1 | contig 12018 bp, 6 predicted proteins | sample SS_ome_12_FD_132455 | JGI IMG/M metagenome (GOLD analysis project Ga0180438, IMG submission 132455) | Hypersaline lake sediment archaeal communities from the Salton Sea, California, USA - SS_3_D_2 metaG | ecosystem: Environmental > Aquatic > Non-marine Saline and Alkaline > Hypersaline >...
AAACAGGAGCCGAAGCGGATGCCGGGCACGTACACGCCCTCCGGCATCCGCTTCGGCTCCTGTTTCGGGATCGGTCGGGCTTTGCGCGGCTTGGGGCGTTTGCTCGCCGGCAATGGAGCCTTCCTGCCCGCCGCCTCCGGTTTCGGATCGCCGCGCGAGATCGGCGTCTCACGCGGACGCTTCAGACTCCTTCTCTGCCGAACGGCTTCCTGTACGGGCGATTTTGCCTGGGGCTTTGCCGCGGCAACGTCCTTCGGTTCCTTCTGCTCCGGCTCAGTCGCGGCAGACGTCGACCCTTCGTGTGCGCTGGGAACTTGCGCGATCTTTTTGCAGCGCGCACAGCGAACCTTGGTACCCGCACTGCCGTCGGGTACGCTCAAAGGATGTCCGGAAGGGCAAAGAAAGCGGATCGTCATCGGGGGGCCGGCGGATATCGCGCTTACCACCCGGCGGCTCCATCCCCGGGTGCTCGACTCAGCACACCATTTCAGTCTGAACTAAGCGGCCGCGGCAGTCAAGACGCTACTCGTCGGAATAGACCCGCGTGCTCTCTTCCTTCGTGACGGGCACCTGCATCTCGTCGGTGGACAACAAGACGCGGACGCGCAAATCACCCGGCTGGATACCTTGAACGCGGACGCGGAAGGTGGTATCGGCCTTGGGGGCCAGCCGCGAGAGGCCCTCGAAGAGGACCCGCCCGGCGTTGACCGTGTGCCTGACGGGACCTTCGGCGGCCACTACCTGCAATTCTCGTGGCAGTTCCACCTGGAGCCGGACGTTCGAGGCGGCTTTCGACCCCTGGTTCAACACGCGGATCTCGTAGGTCGTCTCACCGCCCACCTCGACCGGGTCGTTCACGTCGACCACCTCGAACATGATCGCGGCGATTCCCTCGATCACCACCGGTTGCTCTTCTTCGGCCGCGAGCCCCTTCTCCGCTGTCCCGCGAAGCCGGAGCTTCTGTTGACCCGCCTCGACCGGCAACGTCACCAACTGCACCTGGCCCGTCTCTTGGGTCGGCAATTCCGCCAACCGCCAGTGGACGGTTCGATTCGCCTCTTCGTAGTGACCGGCGTTGTTGGCGCTGACGAATTTCAGACCGCTGGGCAAGTACGCGACCAGTTCGACCTCTTCGGCCGGAGCGGTGCCCGGGTTGCTGACTGAAAACGTGTAGACGGCTTCCCGCTCCAGGTAACGCCGCTTCGGCCCCTGCATGGCCACGTCAAGCTGCGGCGCAAGCACCTCGAGTTGGACCCGGTTTTCGGCTCTCAGCACGGCGTCGTCGTGGGCGGTCAGCACATTGGTGATCAATCCGGGCCGGCTGGCGACCAAGGTCAGCTCGAGTTTGCAGCTTTCGCCGGGTGGCAAGTCGCCGATTTCGTATTCCAGATCACTTCCGGCCGCGTGCTGCAATCCGGCGGGAACGTGCTCCTCCAACACGACGCCGGTGGCCTTCCCGCTGCCGGGGTTGGAAACCGTGATGGCCAACTTCAACTCTTCACCGATCAGCACCCGTTTCGGCGCCGACGTTTCGATCACGAGTTCCGGCTTGGTGGCAACACTTCGGGCACTCGCGTCGGCACTGAACGACACCGTGGCCACCGAACCGATTTCGCCGGTGTCGGTGGGCATCAGCTGGATCTCAATTTCCGATTCGTCCCCCGGTTGGATCGTTCCCAGATTCCACACCAGTCCACCACGCACGCCACGCGACGCCCGCGGCGTGGTTCCGATCAGCCGAGTGCCCTTGGGAATCTCGTCGCGCACTTCCACGCCGCCGGCCGCAATCCGGCCGGTGTTGCGCACCGTCACGGTAAACGTGGCCGGTTTGCCGACCTGAATCTCCTTGGGAGCCGACTTTTCGATGGTCAACTGGGGAGTCTGCGGACCTTCGAGTTGCTTGCTGCCGGGCTGGCCGGTGCCTTCGCTGGGCGGTGCTGGCATGGAGGCCGGAGATCCGACGGAGGGGTCGCTGAACGTGGCAGATCCCAGGTTACGTGGCGGTGGGGAGCCTTCCGGCGCTGCCATCATGCCGTCGGAGCGGGAGGGATACCGATCGGTAATCGGGGCCGCTGCGGTCTCCGGTGGGGGCAATGTCGCAGCGGTCGGTGCCGACGCGGCGGGTGTCGATGCCGTCGGCGCTTCGGCCGCAACGGGCTGAACGTAGCGGGCCCCTTCGGCCACAAACAGACCAGGCGGCGTCGCCGAGCCCGAGGTGTCGAGGCCTTGGTCCGCGCCCTGTGGGTCTCCGGCGTCCGGCGCGGCGGACGTGGCCATATTGGAACCGATTCGGGCGGCAAAAGGGCTCTCCACGGGCGGCTGCTCCGCCAACGTGGGCTCGGCCGGAGTGACAGTCGTCGGCCGTTTTGGCAACGACATTCGCGGCGGCGGAACCGACTCTGTTGTTGAGGTCGGCCGGACTTCCACGCGCAACGGGTGCCGCTGTTCAACCGTCGGGATGGGCACCGGCTTCCTGTCCACGGGCGGCGCCGCCTTGGCCGGCGCGGGATCGGCCGCATAACGCTTCGCTTGGGCAATCGCAATCACACCCAATACGGCGACCACTCCCAACACGGTGATGCGGAGAACGAGACGTTTCATTGGAATTTTCCCGGAAAAGAGAAGTGTCAATCCTGCGAAAAGGCGCGGTCTGGCGGAATTGCGAGAAGACGTGCCTGTTCCGGCGGGCCGTGACCGCACGGCTCCATCGGGTGGAGCATGCGGCTAGCCTCGCCCTTCTACCGGAAGTGGCGTGGGTAAGTACCAGAATTCCGCCGCCAAAGCAACCGCAATTCGAGCCCTTACTGCGGCTCTGCGGGCGGCGGTGGCTCGGCCGGTGCGACATCGACCGGGCCGGCTTCAACCGGAGTGGCATCGGCTGGAGCAGCAACGGAGGCCGCCGTACCGCCCGGCTGGGAGAAGTGGTCGCCGATCACCTGTAGGACAAACAGGACGCGGTACACCGGCACGGGCTCCGAAGCTAACTGTTGGTGGCTCTCTTGCCGAGAACGTGGTTCGGCGGGTGTCTCGGCCTCCGGTTTCGGATCGACCGGCGTCACAGGCTCTCCTTTGGCAACCGCAGAGGAGTTGTCACCGTCGGTTCGGTGCTCGGTCTGCCCTGGGGGCGCTTGAGGTTCCATGCCACCCCGGTCTACAGGGCGGGCCCGTCCACCGACCGGTTCGGCTTCAGGGGCCGGCATGGTGGGTCGCGGTGCTTGGCCGCCGGCCGCCGCAATCTCTTCCGAGGGCTCGTCGAGCGGAGGGCCGCCTGGCGCCGGTGGTGCCGGCTCCGCGACGGGTGTTTCTTCGAGTGTGCCGTTTACGTTATGATCGCGGGTCTGATCCTTGCCAGCGCCGACATGGGGCGTGATCTTCTCCCCCGGCGGCTTCTCAAACGCATCAGTCCCCGACCTATCGGTCTCGTCGCCTGCGACCACCGTCGGCGCCGATCCCGGCCCCGGCTTGGCAACTTTCCCAACGGAATCAAATCGGGCCTTTCCCGATTGAGATACGGGCGCTCTCGCAGCGGGCGCCTGCACGGCCGGGGGCGCGGCCGGAGGCGTGGGCGGATTTTCTCCCTGGACGCTTGGCTGCGAGGGTACTACAGGAACCTCCGGCACCGGTTCCGCCGGCACCGTCCCGTCCAACGTCCGGCCGGCAATACCCTTACCTGCTTGCTGCTGGCCTCCTCTAGCCCAGCCGGGATCTGCCGGCTGCTTGGCGGGTCCTGAAAGACGATCGGGCCGGTCGGCAGGAGCCGCGTCGGCCGAGGAGTCTGCCGTCCTGGAGGCCGGCGGCAAGGAAGCGCCGAGTATCGGTTGGCTGACCGAGTCCTGGACGGATTCACGCAATGCTTGATCGGTCTCGGCTTCCTGGCCGTGTGCCGCACCCGGCAGTGCTGCGCCCTGCTGGACACCTCCGAACGGTCCCATCTGCTCGCCATCCGGTTGCTCGTTGTCGAAGTTCGAGACACCGGCTCCTCCCTTAGCCGTGACTTGTTCGGCCAACTCGCCATCTGCCTCCAACTCTCGCGCCAACTCCGCGCGTTCCCTTATTGCCTCAATCCGTTTTCCCTCGAGAACTTGGGCCAGTTGCAGGTCGCGGTTGTACCGGCCAAACTTCTTCTGCTCCTCGAAGGCCGGCGCCGGGTCGATGTGGAGCGTGAGGAACTCGCTCGCCTTCTTGTTCAGAGCGACCAGCGTGGCTTCGACCTGATCCGGCGTGGCCGAAACCAAGACCAGTTTCTGGTTGTTCACATGGGCTAGCTCGCCGAGCGCCGCCGAAACGTCTTCCCGGCTGCCTTCGGCCAGTTGCTCGAGCTTCCGCTGCACCTCGAGCAAGCTCCACTTCTGCTCAGCCTGTTTGTCCCTCAGACCGAGTCGCCGGTAGAACGCCCCGGACTCGGTCTTTCCCCGGACAATTCCATTGTCGCGGAATACCTGGTCGAGTGCCTGCTTTTCGGCGGCTTGGGGGCTGAGGTTGCACTGCACCACCAGGATTTCTCCGGCCGCCGTGCCGACCTGCTTGCTCAGGTAGGTGCGGAGGTTGGTAACGGCGGAGTCGTACCCGCCGTACCCCATTCCCATACCGCCAGCGCCGCCGATACCGCCCCCTTCTGCCTTCTTGGAATGGAAGTACTCGTCGCGCTCGAGCGGCTCGTCGGTCTGGCTGAGGTCGGCCTCGGGCTTCTCAGCTACAATCCCCCTTGCCGCCATCTTCCCTTCGAAGGCCTTTGCGGCCGGGCCGTCTGCTTTCCCCGGATCATACGTCTTGGATGCCAGACGAGCGTCCCGCGTCTTGGGAGCGGTCTTCGATTTCTGGTCGAACTGGAAAGCATCGGCCTCGGCTCCGCCGTTGACGACCTCAAGGCTGGCCACGTCGCCATGTGGCGCACCGGCTTTGAGCGCCTTGGCATGATAACGCGAGCCGCGCTCCATCGGATCTTCGCATACTTCGGAAGCCTCCTCTGCCGCCACGAGGGGCTCGCCGTCGCTGGGCTTTGCCCCGCCGGTCCTTGCCGGCGTGGCAGGTCTCAGTTCCCGCGGCGCTTCGGCTTCCGGCGCCTCCGGCCCCCTGGCCAACTCGTCGCCGGCGTGCCGGTGCGGCGGTTCCGGCTCCATCATCATCAGCATCACCGCAACCGCCACGGCCGCGCCCGACCAGGCCACCACCCGGGGATTCAGCAACCGGCGAAACATCGCTCGTCGTCGCGCGGCAACCGGAGCCGGGGCGGGCGAGGGGAGTCGGTCCGGTTCGGTCAGGATTTGCCGCTCGGCAGAGCGCAACACGCGCTGGCTGAGGTCTTCGTCCAGCTTGTACTGCGGCAAAGCCTGGAGCGTGGAGCTAAGGGTGCGCAGCTCGTCCAGCAACTGTCGGGCGGCCTGGCTGGTGGCCAGCAGCCGTTCCACGTCGGCCTGCTCGGCGGCCGACAATTCGCCGTCGAGATAGGCGCTGAGCAGTTCGTTTTCCGGCACGTCGTTCATGGCACCCACTTACTCTTCAACCGTCAGCACTTCCTTCAGCTCTTCTCGAAGCTGCAGCCGTGCCCGGTGCAGCCGGCTGCGAACCGTTCCTAAGGGCAAATCGAGAATCTCGGAAATCGTCTCATAACAGCACCCGTCGATCTCCCGCAGGACCAACACCGCGCGATGCTCGTAGCTGAGCTGGTCGATCGCCTCTCGGACCTGTCGGCAGCGTTCCTTTCGTTCCAGCAGCTCGCCGGGGTCGTTTCCGTTGTCCATCGGTTCCAGGCCGCTGGTTTCCCGGGCCCGCTCGACCGACAAGGTCGGCCGCCTGCGGCGCCGGTGGGTGGCGGCCACGTTGAAAGCGATCCGGTATAACCAAGTATAAAAGGCACTGGAGCGCTGGAACGTGTCCAACTTCAGAAAGGCCTGGACAAAGGCGTCCTGGACCACATCCTTAGCGTCCTCGGCATTTCCGGCCACGTGGACGACGGTATTGTACAGCCGATCCTGGTACTTCTGGACCAGTTGGCCAAACGCCGCCGAGTGGCCTGCCAAGGTCTCGTCGATCAGTTGGACGTCGTCGTTCACAGCAGGCTCATAACAAGAGACGCACCGCGCATGCGGAAAGTTCCCGCCGCGGCTGCGGTAATCGGCAAATCAACCTGCCCCGTTCCATCATCCCATCTGAAGGGATGTTCTTAAACCCCAATCATTTCTTTGTTACAAATCCGTGACACGGGTCGGATTTATTTCCCGCGGGGGGGCGTGTCGGATAGTCCAGGGGGAGGTGCTCACGTGCCGCGCCTGTGGTATGCTGAAGCCGCGGCATTCGCAGCCGTCACCGACCGCCCAATCCAGACTACCTACCTAAACGATAGGAGCGGCAGAAATGTTCATTCGAAGTATCATCTTGATTGCCTTGGCCTGGGCAACTGCCGCCGGCAATGTGGCGGCCGCCCAAGACGCCGCAGCTTTGCGGCTGGTGCCGTTTCCCAAAAGAGTAGCGCTGGACGTGGTCGAAGGTGGCAGTTTCAAACTGGATCGCAGGCTGGTCCTGGAAGCGCCGGCCGAAGTCGCCGAACTGGCCGGGCGATTGATCGGAGCCGAACTGAAGCGGGCCGGGCTGCCGACACCGAAGGTCGCGCCGCTGAAGGACCATTACCATGCCCTGCGTCTCTCGGCCAAACCGGGTGCACCCTGGACGGGTTTCGTGCTTCGGCTACCAGACACGCCGCGGGAGGATATCACGCCGGAGGACTACACATTGGTCGTTGAAGCGGATCGCATATTCTGCGGCGGGGGTGGCGAGGCGGGACTGCTACACGGAGCCCATACGCTCTGCCAGTTGATCCGGGCCAATCGCCGTGATAGAGCGTTGCCGTGCCTGACGATCCTCGATTGGCCTTCCTTGCGATGGCGATGCTTCCAGGACGATCTCACCCGTGGCCCCAGTTCCACGCTCAAGACGCTCAAGCAGCACATCGATCTCGGTGCCGCGCTGAAGATGAACCTCTTCACCTATTACATGGAGTACCAGTACGCCTTCAAAAAGCACCCGTTGATCGGCCCCGAAAACGGCTCGCTGGTTCCGGACGATCTCCGCGCGGTGGTCCAATACGCCAAGGCCCGCGGCGTCGACGTGCTGGGCAACCAGCAATCGTTCGGACATTTTGAGGACATCCTCAAGCACGAGCAATACGCCCCGCTGCGCGAAACGTCCTATATACTCTGCCCGGTCAAGGAAGAGAGCTACGCGCTGCTGGACGATCTCTATTCGGAGGTCTGCCCGCTGCTGCCGTTTGCGATGTTCAACGTCTGCTGCGACGAGACCTGGGGCCTGGGCAAGGGGCCGTCGAAACCGTTGGCTGAGGAGATCGGCGTGGGCGGGGTCTACGTGCGGCACATTCGTCGCGTACACGACCTGCTGAAGACGAAGCACGGCAAGCGGATGATGATGTGGGGCGACATCATCCTGCAGCACGCCGACAAGCTGGACCAGATCCCCAAAGACACCGTGATGCTTACCTGGGGCTACGCCCCAAAGCCGAGCTTCGAGGACCAGATCGTTCCCTTTGCCGGCTCGGGCTACGAGTTCTTCGTTTGCCCGGGCATCAGCAACTGGAGCCGGATCCTGCCCGACTTCGGCGCCGCCACGACCAACATCCGCAACTTCGTCCGCGACGGGGCCAAACACGGGACGATCGGCATGCTCAACACCGCCTGGGAAGACGACGGCGAGGCCTTGCAGGGCTACAAGTGGCACGGCTACGCCTGGGGCGCCGAGTGTGCCTGGAACGCTTCCACCACCACGCCCGAGCAGTTCAACCGGCGGATCGGGGCGGTGCTGTTCGGCGAGCCGGGCGACCATTTCGGCCGGGCCATCGAGCTGCTGGCCCAGACCCACCGCCTGCCCGGCATGCACGGAATGAACAACCGGCGGTTCTGGCAGGACGACTGGAAGCCGCCGGCCAACGCGGCCCAAACGCGGGCATCGGCCGAGGGTTTGCTGAAGGTCGTCCGCCCGGCGATCGAGCATCTCCAGGCTTGCAAGAAGGACGCGACCGTCAACGCCGAGTTGCTCGACTACTTCCTGCTCGGCGCCCGACGCATGGAGCGGATCGGCCAGCGGATGCTCGACGCCCTCAAAGCGGCCGAAACCTACGCCAAAGCATCCCAGTCGGCCGGCGAAGCCCAGCGGGAGCGACGGATGGCACTGCTGGCCGAGGTCGAACAACTCGTGCAGTCCAACCGGGAAGCCCACGCGGCGTTGGGCCGTGAATTCCAGCGGCTCTGGCTGGCCGAGAGCAAGCCGTATGCGCTCGATTGGACCATGCGGCGGTACGCCGAGTTGGCGAAGCAATACGACGCCCGGCTTGAGCGGCTGGCCGACGCCCGCCGGCAAGCCGAGGCCGGCAAACCGCTCCCGCAGCCGAAAGACGTGTTCTGATCATCAGCCCAGGGCAACGCCCTGCGAACCGGGCTTACCCGTACAGCTCCCGGAACGTCGCCGCGTTGCGCGGAGCGTTGGCCTGATAGTCGTTGTTGAAGAAGGCGTAGAGCGTTCGTCCTGCCAGATGCGGCGCCAGCCGCGTGGCCCAGGCCTCCAACTCGTCGCGGGAGTAGTCGTAGCGGTAGAGGTCCTTGCCCATGCCGTGGAAGCGCAGGTAGAGGAAATCGGCGGTGGGCAGCACGTCGTCGGGCAGCCGGGGGTGGCTGACGGCCACGAACGCCGCCTTGTGTCGCTTCAGCACGGCCGCCACCTCGTCGTCCCACCAGCTCTCGTGGCGAAACTCCACCGCGTGACGGACAGGCTTGTGCTTCCGTCGCGGCAGACCGGCCAGGAACCGATCGAGCCGCTGCGGGTCTTTGTGCAACGACGGGGGCAACTGCCAGAGGATCACCCGCAAGGTGTGCAACTGCTCGACCTGCCGCCAGAAGGCCGCCAGCGGCTCGTCGCAGTCGTGGAGCTTCTTCAAGTGTGTTATTACCCGCGAGCCCTTCAGGACCAGCTGAAACGTCTTGGCCAGCCGGCGGTTCCAAGCGTCGATCATCGTCTGGGTGGGGATGCGGTAGAAGCTGGCGTTGACCTCGACCGAGTCGAACCGGTCGGCGTAGAAGACCAGCCGCTGGGCCCCTTTGACCTCGGGCGGATAGAACGGCCCGGTCCAGTCGTCGTACGTCCACCCGGACGTGCCGATGTAGATGCCCTGCTTTTTCATGTTGCCCTCCCGGGACCCGGGGGACATCGGTGGACGGCCGCCGCGGTGCCTTGTCTTTGGCGGGGCCGTCCAGTATGGTATAGCACTTGCCTGCCGGCCAGGCAATCTTCCCAGCGTCGAGAAGGGGGACAGACCCACTTTTCGCTCCGCGAGAATCGGGGCAGTCCCCCAGGGTACCATCATGAAGACCAACGCCGCCCGCACGCTCGATCGACTCGGCATCGCCTATGAGCTGTGCGAGTATGAGGTCGATCCGAACGATCTGAGCGCGGAGAAGGTGGCCCGGGACATCGGGATGCCGCCGCAGCAGGTTTTCAAGACGCTGGTGGCCCGGGGCGATCGCCACGGCGTGCTGCTGGCCGTATTGCCTAGCGACGCCGAGCTGGACCTGAAGGCCCTGGCCCGACTGACGGGCAATCGCAAGGTCGAGATGGTGCCGTTGAAAGAGGTGCAGTCGCTGACCGGCTACATTCGCGGCGGGGTGACGGCCCTGGCGTGCAAGAAAAACTACCCGGTCTATCTCGACGCCCACGCCGAGCCGTTGGAGACGATGGCCGTGTCGGCGGGCGTCCGGGGAACGCAAATCCTGCTTTCGTCCCGGGATTACGCGCGGGCCACGCAGGCCACGGTGGGCCAGATCTCCCGGCCGTCGGAGAGCCGGTAGCCCGGACGGCTCACCAAGTGTAGCCAAATCCGCCGGGATTTGGCGTTTTCCCCGCGACCGGCCAAAGTCCGGCGAATTCGGCTACGCTTTCGTCATTCGTTATTTTCCCCCAACGCGGCCGGATGCCGGTTTATCGTAGCCCCCTTGTATTGGCGAGGTTCTCCGGAAGGCTGCCGGTGGCCAATAAGCTGGCTTGTAGTTTGGGGTTACGTTTGGTATAATATACATATGCACATATCACGGTTTTACCCCGAAAGGGAACAAGGGAGTGCCGATTTTGTACTTAAGTTACTACGCCGCCGCGAGTTATGTCGGATTTCGTACACCCCCGAAAACCAGCCCATGTGCGCACACCGACTTACGCCGATTTGTCGGGCGATCCGATCATCCGAACCGGCTATGTGCCAACACCTTGCATTCACCCCGCAGCGGCCTCGAATGACGTAAGTCAAGTTAAGGTCGCGTTTGTTAATCGGGCCTATACGCTAAATGAAGGCGTTATGCGAGCTTAAGGGGAAAGAGGCTCTGAACAGGAGGAAACGGAGGCAGCAGAGGCCCACGGCACTGGTACGACGGGCCTCCGAGCCCGTCGAGTTCGGGCGTCCATATCGTTCCGCGGCGGCTTCGGAGAGCCGTCGTACATGCGGTGTCGGAGAGCAGTGGTACCACAAGGTACCGCTCGACGGGCTCGGAGGCCCGTCGTACAGAGAGACGCCGTGGTACGGGCTATAGCTGGGTCGACCAGCGCGGGTCCCAGAACTCGTTCGGGGTTTCCTCGGCGTTGACGTCCCTCTTCGCCGGTTGGTCGAAGGCCGCATCGAGAGCGTACAACAGATCGACGCTATTTGCCTGTAGTGCGCCCGCGGTCGACGAGCCGGCGGTTGCCTTGGCGGCCGGGACGGTGATCAGCCGCAGTGCGCCGAGCAGGTGCGTTTGATGGCTCCGCGCGATCAGCATGTCGGTGGCGTTGACGCGCTGGTCCCGGTTGAAGTCGAACGGGAAGTCGATCGGCGCCGGGTCGGTAAGCGTTCGCGGGTTGTTGCGGGCCAGCAACGCGTCGACGGCGTTGAGTCTGGCTTCCGTGGTTGAGTTGCCCGACTCGCCGATCGCGTTGCCGAAGTAGAAGACGTCGGGCTCGGCCAGGCCGGTGTCGGTGGTGGCCAGCACGGTGACTTTCAGCCACGTGTTCTGGATGGTGTTGTCGGGCCAGGTGAGCGTGATGCGGTCGGAGTTGTGGAGGCCTTCGCCGGCACGGACCGTGATTTCGGGAGGTGTGGTGACGGTTTCCCAGTTCGTGGCATCTTGGTCGTTGCCGACATGGAACTGAAAGTCAGCGGCCGTCGGCGTGCCGGGCAGATCGACGATATCGACCATGATGCCGTTGATGCCTTTGTCGTAGCTGGTGTAGTTGGCGAACGTGGCAGTTTGGCTGGGGAGCAGGGCCTGTTTGTTGGGGGCGATGGCAGCGTCGCCGTCCGACTTGCCTGGGCCGGAATCGAAGGCCGAGTTGTGGTAGCAGACGTGGCGTCCGACAACCGTCGCCGGCAGGCGTGACGCGAACTCGAAGGCCCCGATGTCGATCCGTGCCGTGCCGTCCCCGTTCCCGTCGATGACGCGGTAAAACTCCCTCTGGTCGGTCAACAGCGGCGGGTCAAACCCACCGGGATCGAACAGCGGGTCGCCCGCGTCGATCGCCGGGCTGCCCACCAACAGCGCGTGGGTCTGCGTCGGACCGCCGTTGTCGCCCAAGGGGGCGAGCATGGGGTCGATCGGGTATGACGACGTGCCGACCCAATTGCCGTCTGCGTCAGGCAATCCCGGGGCAAGACCGGAGTGGGTCCTGTCGCCGATCAGGCAGTGGGCGAACTCAACGGCCTTCGCCGACCCGTGACGATAGACGTCCGGTCCGGCGCTGCTATGGTTCTCGGCGACCACCGTGCTCTGCAGGCTCTTGCTGTCCGAGCCAGAGAGGTAAAGGCCACCGCCGCCATCGTCGTCGCCGTTGTCGGCGCCGGCGGAGCCGGAGTTGCCGTCGGCGGCGTAGCCTCCGCCGTAGTTGTAGCCGCCAGGGCCGCCAGGTCCACCTTTGCCGCCGGAGCTGCCGTTGCCGCCGTTGCCGCCGTAGCCTCCGTGGCCGCCGTAACCGCCCCGTTTGCCAATACCGCCGTTG